>Ga0075160_10000704_pt1 | contig 20802 bp, 16 predicted proteins | sample JI91814C2DNA_FD_70969 | JGI IMG/M metagenome (GOLD analysis project Ga0075160, IMG submission 70969) | Wastewater effluent complex algal communities from Wisconsin, to seasonally profile nutrient transformation and Carbon sequestration -... | ecosystem: Engineered > WWTP > Effluent > Algae... | reverse complement strand
GATGATGTTGAATTATATCCGTATAAAGAATTAATTAAGAATGGATTAACCAGTGTAATGGTAGCGCATTTAAACGTACCAAGCATTGAACCAAGAGAAAATTATCCAACTTCAATTTCATATAATGTTGTAACAAATATTTTAAAAAATGAATTGCAATTTGAAGGTTTGATTTTTACCGACGCATTAAATATGAAAGGCGCAAGTAATTTTAAAAAACCCGGTGATATTGATTTGGAAGCATTTTTAGCAGGAAATGATGTATTACTTTTTGCCGAAAATGTACCAGTTGCTATTAAAAAATTTAACGAAGCAAAAAATGATGGTAGATTAACAGAAGATCGCTTGGCCTATTCAGTTAAGAAGATTTTAGCCTATAAATACAAATCAAATTTACATAATTATCAGCCAATTGAGTTAGAAAATTTATCCAACGATTTGAATGCTATAGGATTTGAAGCATTGAACTATCAGTTATATGAAAACGCTGTGACAGTAATTAAAAATGACACAAAATCAATTCCTATTGCTCAATTATATAAAGAAAAAATTGCCTACGTTAAACTTGGAAATGATACTTCGGATGTGTTTTTAGCACAATTAAAAAACTATGCAAATGTTACCGAAATTACTTCAAAAAATTTAGATAGTGTTTTGACAGAATTAGAAGGTTATACAAAAGTAATTATTGGTTATCACAAATCTGATGGGGCGTGGAGAAATCATAATTTGACATTTAGAGAATTGCTTTGGATCAATCAGATTGGAAGACAAAATGATGTAATCCTAACATTTTTCACCAAACCGTATTCATTGTTGACCATCAAAAATTTTGAATCAATTGAAACAATAATTATTGGTTATCAAAATAATTCAATTTCACAAACTGTGGTTCCTCAAGTGATTTTTGGAGCAATTGGTTCAAAAGGAAAATTACCAGTTTCAATTGAAGAACACTTTAAACTAAATGAAGGAATAGAAACACTTGCCATTCAGAGATTAGGTTTTGAAATACCTGAAAATGTGGGAATGGATTCTAAAATTTTAACAAAAATAGATGCCATTGCTAAATTTGCTATCGATAAAAAAATGACTCCTGGTATACAAATTGTGGTAGCTAGAAAAGGAAAAGTGGTGTATCAAAAATCATTTGGAAATCATACGTATGATGAAGGCGCGGCAAAAGTGCAAAATACAGATATATATGATATTGCTTCGTTGACAAAAATTATAGGGACATTGCCAAACGTAATGCAAGAATTTGACAAAGGTAATTTAACACTGGAAACCAAATTAAAAACAATGCTACCTGTTTTTAAAGGTTCAAATAAAGAAGATGCAACAGTTTTAGATATGTTAACACATCAAGCACGTTTTCAACCTTGGATTCCGTTTTATAAAGCAACTTTGGATAGTTTAAAAAAACCTAGCAAACAATATTATAGAACACGTCCAACAGTTGAATTTCAGTTGAAAGTAGCCGAAGATTTGTATTTGAGAAGAGATTATAATGACACCATTTTAAAACTAATTGCAGATAGTGAGCTTTTGTCAAAAAAACAATATAAATACAGTGATTTTTCATTTATTTTATTCAAAGAATATTTAGAAAGAGAAAACGGAAAATCATTAGAATATTTAGCAGAAAACAACTTTTATAAGCATTTGGGAGCAACCTCATTGACCTATAATCCATTGCACAAATTTGATAAAAGTGTCATTATTCCAACAGAAAACGATAATTACTTCAGATATCAAACCGTTCATGGATATGTGCATGATATGGCAGCAGCAATGCAAGGTGGAATTTCGGGGCATGCTGGATTATTTTCAAACGCTTTAGATATTGCCAAAGTGATGCAAATGTATCTGCAAAAAGGAAATTATGGCGGTAAACAATTAATTACAGAAGAAACCTTACAAAAGTTTAATACCTGCTATTTTTGTAAAGATGGCAATAGAAGAGGAGTTGGTTTTGATAAACCGCAATTAGGAAATGAAGGACCAACTTGTGGTTGTGTATCTTTAACAAGTTTTGGACATACCGGATTTACAGGTACCATGACTTGGGCTGACCCAGAAAAGGAAATAGTTTACGTGTTTTTGTCCAACAGAACATTTCCCGATTCAAATGCTTCCAATAAATTATCAAAAGAAAATATAAGAGAAAATATTCAAAAAGTGATTTATGAGAGTATTATAGAATAATTTCTAAACATCTAACGTTATAAACATCTAACTATGACATCAACAGCAACCACAGTAGACCAATACATCAACGAAGCTCCAGTAGAAAGAAGAGAAGCGTTGCAAAAATTAAGAAAAGTAATTTTAGTAAATCTTCCAGAAGGTTTTCAAGAATGTATTAGTTATGGAATGGTTGGCTATGTTGTGCCACATTCTATTTACCCAAAAGGGTACCATTGCTCGCCAGAATTACCTTTGCCATTTATGTCTTTTGCAAGTCAAAAAAATAGCATTAATTTTTATCACATGGGAATTTATGCAAATCCAGAATTGTACGACTGGTTTGTTGCTGAATACCCAAAATATTCTATCCAAAAATTAGATATTGGAAAAAGTTGTTTGCGATTTAAAAAACCTGAAAATATTCCGTTTGAATTGATAGGTGAGTTGGTAAAGAAAATTTCTGTTGCAAATTGGATTGCTCTATATGAAAAAGCCTTCCATAAATAAATTAACAAATGTTTTATAATTGCCAATTTTAGAAATGGTAATTTTATTGAAAATTTAAAACAAATGAAAATTGCTATAGTTTGTTATCCTACATTTGGAGGAAGTGGCGTTGTTGCTACCGAACTTGGATTAGAATTAGCCAAAAGAGGTCACGAAATCCATTTCATAACATACAGTCAACCTGTACGCTTAGCCTTGTTGAGTCCAAATGTACATTATCATGAAGTTCACGTTCCAGAATATCCATTGTTTCATTATCAACCCTATGAATTAGCACTTTCGAGCAAGTTGGTTGATATGGTGAAATTATTCAAAATAGATGTTTTACACGTGCATTATGCAATTCCACATGCATATGCGGGTTACATGGCAAAGCAAATGTTAGCGGATGAAGGTATTCATATTCCAATGGTGACTACCTTGCACGGAACAGATATTACTTTAGTTGGAAACCATCCATTTTATAAGCCAGCAGTTAGTTTTAGTATCAATAAATCAGATGTTGTTACAAGTGTTTCCCAAAGCTTAAAAGACGATACATATCGTTTGTTTGATATAAAAAAAGATATTGTTGTTATTCCAAATTTTATCGAATTAATAAAAGAAAAACAAGTTGAAAATATTTCGTGTCATCGATCATTGATGGCTTCAGAAGAAGAAATGATAGTGACGCATATTTCCAATTTTAGAAAAGTCAAACGAATTGATGATATTGTAAAGATTTTTCACGAAATACAAAAAGAAGTGCCAGCAAAATTAATGATGGTTGGCGACGGTCCTGAAAAAGAAAATGCAGAATACTTATGCAACCAATTAGGGATTCAAAATAAAGTAATTTTCTTTGGAAATAGTAATGAAATTGATAAGATTTTATCTTTTTCAGATTTATTCTTGTTGCCTTCAGAAACCGAAAGTTTTGGTTTAGCTGCTTTAGAAGCTATGGCTTGTGGAGTTCCCGTTATTTCCAGTAATTCAGGAGGATTACCAGAAGTCAATAAAGATGGTTTTTCTGGTTATTTAAGTAATGTAGGCGATGTTGCAAAAATGAGTCACGATGCAATTTCATTATTAAAAGACACACAAAAACTTAAAAAATTTAAAATTAATGCCTTAGAAACCGCAAAATTATTTGATATTCAACAAATTATGCCTTTATATGAACAAGTTTATTATCAAGCAATCCATCCTAAAAATGAATAAAATAGTCCCCTTTGTTGTTCTTTTATTATTTTCGTGTACAACCCAAAAATCAGTAGTTTTAAACACTTCATTTTCAACTATTTATAAAAATTCTTATGGTGGTAATGAAAATGCAGTTTATTTGCATATAACAAATAATGAAGATTACATAAAATTTATAGAAACTTTAAAAATTGAAGAGTCAGAATTCAATAAATTAGTCACAATAAATTTTAAAGAAAATGATGTAATTGTCCTAAATCAAGGACAAAAAAATACTGGTGGATACAGCATAGACGTAGCTCAAATTAATTGGGAAAATGAAATACTTTTGATTAAGAAGTTAGAAACATTTCCTATGAAAGGCGAAATGGTAACAATGGCTTTAACATCGCCATATTGTATAGCTAAAATTCCAAAAGCAAAAAGCATTAAAGTTTATTAATAGATTTAGTAGTAATGGTTCTCTAAAACTTATAGAGAATCTCTAAATATAAATACCCATTAATTTAAAATTTGATCAAGCAAATACTTTATATTAAAAAGGCGATACCATTTGATATCTCAAAAAAATTTAACTTAAACACATGAAAAAAATTACAATAGCAATAGACGGTTTTTCGTCAACAGGGAAAAGTACATTAGCAAAACAATTGGCTAAAGAATTGGGTTATGTTTATGTTGATACTGGTGCAATGTATAGAGCGGTAACTTATTTTGCAATGCAGAATAACTTAGTTTCTGAAACACATATTGATAAAGAGGGTTTAATTGCTCAATTACCATCTATTAATTTGCGGTTTCAATTCAATCCATCTTTAGGTTTTGCTGAAATGTATTTGAACAACGAAAACGTTGAATCGCAAATTAGAACTATTGAGGTTTCTAGAATGGTGAGTAAAATAGCTGAAATATCAGAAGTTCGCGCAAAATTAGTAAATCAACAACAAGCTATAGGCAATGAAAAAGCTATTGTAATGGATGGAAGGGATATTGGTAGTGTAGTTTTTCCTGATGCAGATTTAAAATTATTTATGACCGCATGTTCAAAAACTAGAGCAAAACGCCGTTTTGATGAATTAGTTGAAAAAGGGCAAGACGTAACTTTTGAGGAAGTACTTCAAAACGTGGAAGAACGCGATTATATTGATACAAATAGAAACGATTCACCACTTGTAAAGTCGGAAGATGCCATTGAAATCGATACTTCATTATTAAGTAAAAGAGACCAATTTGAAATTGTTTTGCAATTAGTAAAGGAGAGGCTGTAGTTTTTTAGTTATTTTTTAATGGATATATAAAATTAATAAGGCGCATTTTTAAAAGTTTTCATTTTAATTAATGATTAGAGAATAGAAAATTATGACTTTCAAAGTACACATTTTTTAAACAAAAATTTTTGAGTTTTTTTTTGATAAATAAAATTCTGTAAAAAAAAATGATTTTTTCATTAGAATATTCACTAAACTATTGTTGAAAATTTTCAATCATCTAAATTTTCATTAAAGGCAGAAGGTAATAATTGAGGAATAAATTTTATCAAAATTGGTAATAATAAACTGCCTCCTGGAAGTAAAAAAATGGTTAAAGAAGGAATGGTTTTACAAACATCTAAAAGTTGTTTTTTTACTTTCTTTTTTTCTTCTTTGCTTAAATCTTTTGTAGTAGATTTTGCTAAAAGTTGCATTAATTCGCCACTTTCTTTGATTTCTTTAGTTAATCTGTCCTTGTTGCGAATAATCAGTTTGGTTACATTTTTATTGGCTTGATCGTAAAAATGTTTAATTGGATTTGAAAAATTAAAAAACGGAATTTCGGCTTTATACTGATTGATAAAAAAGTTAATATCGTTAATGCTTTTGTCAAGAATTGTAGCTTCTAAACCTAAATCTGTAGTAATTTTTTTTAGAAAAATAATTTCATAATCTTCTAATTTTTCATCGCTCCACAATGCCATTTGTGCAATATCTAATAAGTATAATTTTTCTAATTGTTCGGTATATTTTATCAATTTAATGTCTGAAAATTCAATAGAATCAATTGTTGAAAATTTGGTATAACGAATAGAGTTTTCAAACAATTTTACCAATAACTCATCATATTTAGTTTTGTTTTGTTTGATTTTTAGTGCCAAAGAAACAATTTTAATACAATCCGATTCTACATTTTTTAAATAGTCTGGGGCTAATTGATTGTTTTTTAAATAGTAATGAAAGGCTAAAACATCAATAAATAATAAAGCATTGGTTATAATATGTGAAAAGTTTTTACTAATACTGTTCTGATTGGTTTGAATTCTTTCATCAATAACTTTTTCTAAGCGTGAGCTATGTGTGCTTTCAGGTAACATTTTTTTTATGAAATTCAAATTTTCGGGCTGAATTATATTGTAAAATTGGTAAACAAAACTGATGAAATCTTTTGCTTTAGCTTCTTTATTTTCAAGTGAATAAACAGTAAATAAGGTGTTTAAAAACCCAACTTTCGTAATTTCATCATACGACCATTTTGAAGTATTTACATCCGCTTTTAATTGAAAATTAATTACATAACCATAAATAAAACCTGTTTTTCTACAACTTTCATAAAAAGACAAATAATCGCCTTGAAAATCAATGAAATTTTCACGATTTTCAGTAAAAAATTTGTCAATCCATCCATTTGCAGAAGGGTTTATCATTATTTTAGTTTCTCTTTTAAATATTTTCCTGTAATTGAATTCTTGTTTTTAGCTACTTCTTCTGGCGTACCAAATGCAATTAGTTTTCCACCATTCTCTCCACCTTCAGGACCAATATCCAAAATGTAATCGGCACATTTTATTAAATCTAAATTGTGTTCAATTACGATAATCGAATGTCCTTTTTCAAGCAACGCATCAAACGAAGCTAACAATTTTTTGATATCATGAAAATGCAAACCTGTTGTAGGTTCATCAAATACGAACAATGCTTTATCTTTTATAGTTCCTTTGACTAAAAAGGAAGCCAATTTAATACGTTGCGCCTCGCCACCAGAAAGGGTAGAAGATGATTGTCCTAATTGCACATACCCTAAACCAACATCTTGTAAAGGTTTTATTTTTTGGATAATTTTCGACTGCTTTTGTTCAGTAAAAAAGTGTAAAGCTTCATCAATGGTCATTTTTAAAATCTCATCAATGTTTTTTCCTTCGAAAGTAACTTCTAACACTTCTTTTTTAAAACGTTTTCCGTTACAAACTTCACATTCTAAATGAACGTCGGCCATAAATTGCATTTCAATAGTTACTTCGCCATCACCTTTACAAATTTCACATCTTCCCCCATCTACATTAAATGAGAAATGCTTGGCTTGATAATTTCGAAGTTTAGAAACGTATTGTTTCGCAAATATTTCACGAATATCATCATACGCTTTAATATAAGTTATAGGATTAGAGCGTGAACTTCTTCCAATTGGATTTTGGTTTACATATTCAATATGTTTGATATGGGAAAATCTTCCAGCTAACTCTGTAAATTGACCTGCTTTTTCTCCAACACTTTCTAATTTTTTTTGAATCGCAGGAAATAATATTTTCTTTACCAAGGTACTTTTTCCACTTCCAGAAACACCTGTTATCACAGTTAAACATTCTAACGGAAAGGTGAAGTTTTCATTTTTTAAGTTATTTTCTCTCGCACCAATAACTTCTATGTAATTTTTGAATTTTCTTCTAGTTTTTGGTACCGATATTACTTCTCTACCATTCAAATATTTCGCAGTTAAAGAATCAAATTTGAAAATTTCTTCATAGCTACCTTGTGCCACTAATTCTCCTCCATTTGTTCCAGCTTCTGGTCCAATATCAATAATCATGTCCGCAGCTTTCATGATGTCTTCATCGTGTTCTACAACGATAACGGTGTTGCCTAAATCACGAAGTTTTTTTAATACCTCGATTAATTTTTCGGTATCTTTTGGGTGTAAACCGATACTTGGTTCATCTAAAATATACATTGAACCAACCAAACTACTTCCTAACGAAGTGGCTAAGTTAATACGTTGCGATTCGCCACCAGAGAGTGAATTAGAGTTACGATTTAAAGTTAAATAACTCAAACCTACATTAAATAAAAATTCTAAACGATTGTTGATTTCAATTAATAACCGCCTTGCAACTTTTGAGTCATATTCGGTTAATTCTAATTTCTTAAAGAAATCAATTAAATTCACAATTGGTAAATCTACCAAATCTGAAATTGTTTTTCCACCAACTTTAATGTAATTTGCTTCTGAACGAAGTCTTTTACCTTTACAGGTAGTACATTTTGTTTTTCCTCGGTATCTTGAAAGTAAAACGCGGTTTTGAATTTTATAATTTTTCTCTTCTAATTCAGCAAAAAAATCGTTTAGACCAGTGAAATAGTTATTTCCGTCCCAAATCATCTGCTTTTGTTCGTTTGAAAGTTCGAAGAAAGGTTTATGAATCGGAAAATCAAATTTATAAGCATTGTTTACCAATTGATCCTTGTACCAACTCATACTTTCGCCACGCCATGGAAATATAGCGTTTTCATAGATAGATAGAGCCGTGTTTGGGATTACTAAATCTTCGTCGATACCAATAACACTTCCATAGCCTTCACATGTTGGACAAGCTCCATAAGGATTATTAAAACTAAACAAGTGAATGTTAGGTTCTAGAAATGTAATCCCGTCTAACTCAAAATTGGTACTATATTCTAAACGTTTGTTGGTATCCACATCTTGTAAATAACAAATGCCTTTTCCTTCATAAAATGCAGTTTGAACAGCATCTGCCAAGCGATTGAAAAATTCTTCTTCGTTTTTAACTATTATTCGGTCAATAATTAATAAAATATCTTTATTGTCCAATTGATGTTGTTCTAAAGAATCTAAACGCACCATTTCGTTATTAACTAAAATACGCACAAAACCTTGTTGTAATAAAATTTTTAGTTTGTCTTCTAAAGCCCGTCCTTCTTCCAAATGAATAGGAGAAAGAAGCAACCATTTACTTTCTATAGAAAATGTTTTGATGTCATTTATCACATCTGAAACGGAATCTTTTTTAACTTCTTTTCCAGAGATAGGAGAGTAGGTTTTACCAATTCGTGCAAAAAGAAGCTTTAAATAATCGTAAATTTCTGTTGATGTGCCTACAGTAGAACGCGCATTACTGGTGTTTACTTTTTGTTCAATGGCAATGGCTGGCGCAATTCCTTTAATATATTCTACTTTTGGTTTATCTAATCTTCCTAAAAATTGTCGTGCATAAGAGGATAAACTTTCTACATATCTTCGTTGTCCTTCAGCATAAAGTGTGTCGAATGCCAAACTTGATTTTCCTGAACCGGAAAGCCCAGTAATCACTACCAATTTGTTTCGTGGAATGGCAACATCTAAATTTTTAAGATTATGCAATTGAGCACCTTTAATTATGATATTTTTTTTTGGTTCTAACGTTGAAAAATTGGGTTGTATCATATTATATTTTATAGATTTGCAAAGATAAATAATCTATAAGAAGTTATCACTAAACTTTTTATTTCAATAAAGTATTTTATACCAAAATATAAATTCGAAAACGTTATAGTTATTTTTTACTGTTTCATTTAACTATACAATAACTATACAAATTAGCAATTAAAATAATTTAATTTATTGATATATAATATTTTAAATTTTTATTTGTTTAGTATAAAGATTAATTAAGAATATTGTTTTGTATAGTTTGTATATAATCCTCAATAACTATAAAGAAAAAAAAATAAATTAATTTTACATTTAATAAATTTAAAATATAAAAAGTTATTACTATGAAAAAAATTACTTTTCTAATTGCTTTAATTTCCATTTCGTTTGGTTTTGCTCAAAATCTTGTGACTAATGGTGATTTTCAAACGGGTACGGCTGCACCTTGGACAGGAAATGCTGCAAATGTTGTTGATCTAGGTACTGGTATTTTTGTTAATCAGGCTAATGTTTTGAATGTTGGCAATCCATGGGATGCAAACTTAAGTCAAGACATCAATTTGGTTAGTGGAAAAATGTACAAGCTTACATTTGATGCTTTTACAGATGCAACAACTGCCAATAGAACAATTATTGCTGGTTTAGGACAAAATGGAGCACCCTATAGTTCTGTAACTCAAACTGTAGCTTTAACGGCTACTTCACAAACCTTTTCTTTTGTGTTTTCTGTAGAATATGGTGATGCCGTTGCAGATAGGGTCTTATTTGATATGGGAGCAGCACTTGGTTTCGTATTTATTGACAATGTATCTGTTGTTGAAATGATGCCTTTGCTTTTGGGTTTTGAAACAGCTGAATCAGGCGGAATTAATGGTGCTCCTTTTGGAGGAATGGCCGCTCCTGTTATTGAAGATGGAACTGGTTCAAATACAACAAAAGTTTTAAAAATTGTTGGGAATACAACAGGTGAAGTTTGGCAAGGCATTAATCTTAATTTGACTTCAATAGTTGGATTAACAACTACACAAACTATGACTATGGATGTTTTATCTGCTACTCCTATTACTTTTTTAGTTAAAGTTACTGGAGGTAGTGGTTCAGCTCCTATCGTTGCAGCATCGGCTTCTCATCCTGGAGGTAACACATGGCAAACAATTTCATTTACCTTTAATACTTCTTTAGATGGTCAGGCTGCATTAGCAAATGGATCTTATAATGGTTTTGTAATTCATGCTCATTGGGCTCCAGGCGCTACATTATTTTCAACTGTAACTAAAACGGATAGAACATTTTATGTAGATAATATTAGAGGACCTCTTGGCACTCCGCCTGTAGTTCCAACTCCAACTGTTGCTGCACCAAATCCTCCAGCCCGACCAGCTGCAGATGTTGTTTCAATTTATAGCAATGCCTATAATAATATTGTGTTTGATAATTTTGATGCAGGATGGTGCGGTGGAGCTGCAACGACAGAAGTTCAAATAGCAGGTAATAATACGTTGAAAAAGAATGCTGGAGTTGTTTGTCATGGTATAGATTTTCAATCTAACAGAAAAAATCTAACTGATTTTACTCACATCCATTTTGATTTTTATATTACGGACACTGATTTAACAGGTGATGTTTTCAATGTAAAGTTAGTTCATTTTGGAGGAACTGGTGCAGAAGTATCAGCTTTGGAGGTAAATATTAATGGTGGTACAAATCCACAATTAGTTGCCAATCAATGGGTTTCTGTTGATGTACCAATTACTGCATTAGGTGGTGTAGTTGCAGGTAACTTAAATAGAAGTGATATTGCTCAAATAGGAATTACAACTGCAATGGTTAGCAATGTTTGGTATGATAATATTTATTTACACAAAAACACAGTCTTATCTTCTGAAAATTTTGATGTAGCAAAAATAAAATTGTATCCAAATCCAACAACAAGTTCTTTAAATATTGAAGCTTTATCTATTATAGAATCAATAGCAATTTACAATATTATAGGTCAAGAAGTAATGAATAAAGAAGCGAATAGTTCTAGTATTAATCTTGATGTTTCAAACCTTAATTCAGGTGTATATATAATTAAGACTATGATTGGTGGAAATGAATCTTCAACAAAATTCATTAAAGAATAGTTTTTTCAATTTTTAATAATTATGAGGCTGTCTAATCTTTTTTTGGGCAGCCTCTTTCTTTTGGTAATAATTTTAATATCTATTTAATAGTTTTTAATCATTTATGAGCTTAATTCTTTATAACTAATCAATAGTTAATTAATTATACTCGAACTTTTGGCGACAAAAAGCTGCTACGGAGGTAACTTTTCTAATTGTAAACAATAAAGTATAAATTTGAAGGTTTATCATAATTTCAAAGAAAATTTACTTACTTCTAATGGATAAAAGTAAATGGATAAATGTCTTTTAATTGTGGTAAAAAGAAACTAAAGATTTATTACATTTGTGGTAAAAAGAAAAATTATGTCATTAGCAAAAAAAGATTATAAGAGAATTACAACTAAAACACTTATCGAAATGAAAGAAAATGGAGAAAAAATCTCCATGCTAACAGCTTATGATTTCACTATGGCTAAAATAGTTGATTCTGCTGGTATAGATGTAATTTTAGTTGGCGATTCTGCAAGTAATGTAATGGCTGGACATCAAACAACACTTCCAATTACACTTGACCAAATGATTTATCACTCGTCGAGTGTGGTTAGAGCCTGTGAAAGAGCTTTAGTTGTTGTAGATTTACCTTTTGGAAGTTACCAATCTAATTCTAAAGAAGCCTTGCGTTCATCAATTAGAATTATGAAAGAAAGTGGTGGGCATGCAGTTAAATTAGAAGGGGGGAGCGAGATAAAAGAATCTATAAAAAAAATATTAAATGCAGGAATTCCTGTAATGGGGCACTTGGGTTTAACTCCACAATCTATCTATAAATTCGGAACATACACGGTTAGAGCAAAAGAAGATACTGAAGCTCAAAAATTATTAGAAGATGCAAAAATGCTTGAAAAATTAGGTTGCTTTGCCTTGGTTTTAGAAAAAATACCTGCAACTTTAGCAAATAAAGTAGCAAGAAGTATTTCTATCCCAGTAATTGGAATTGGAGCTGGTAGTGGCGTAGATGGGCAAGTATTAGTAATTCATGATATGTTAGGAATGAATAATGAATTTAGTCCAAGATTTTTAAGAAGATATCTAAATTTGTACGATCAAATGACAAATGCCATAGGGAATTATGTTGCTGATGTAAAATCAAAAAAATTTCCAAATAAAAACGAACAATATTAATTGTGCTTACCAAAGAAATTTCAAACAAAAACAACCTTCAGATTATATATGAAGATAATCATATTATTGTCATCAATAAACGAGTAGGGGATATTGTTCAAGGTGATAAGACAGGAGACAAACCACTTTTAGATGTTGTAAAAGAATTTATCAAACAAAAATATAATAAACCAGGCGATGTTTTTTTAGGAGTAGTACATCGTTTAGACAGACCAACTACAGGAATTGTTGTTTTTGCTAAAACTTCTAAAGCATTAACTCGTTTAAATGAAATATTTAAAAATAGAGAAACCCAAAAGACATATTGGGCAATAGTAAAAAATTGCCCACCTAAAGATAAAGATACATTATTGCACTTTTTAAAACGAAATACAAAAAACAATACTTCAAAAGCCCATTTAAAAGAAGTTCCTGAAAGTAAACTAGCTAGTTTAAGCTATCAAATAATAAAAAAATTAACCAATTATTGTGCATTAGAAATTGAACTGCATACTGGAAGACACCACCAAATTAGAGCACAATTACAAGCAATTGGTTGTCCTATTAAAGGGGATCTAAAATATGGTTGTGATCGTAGCAATCCTGATGGAGGAATTCATCTTCATGCAAAAAAAATGGTCTTAACTCATCCAGTTTCAAAAAATAGCCTTACATTTATAGCAAAACCTCCCCAAGATGTAATTTGGGATTTAATTTAATTACAAAGTATGAAAATTAGTGTGGACAACAAAATCCAAAATGGATATTCTTTAGATTTAAGTAAAATAATTGAACTTAGTTTTGAAACCTACAAAAAAACATTTCTAATTTCTGGCATTGCATTCATTTTTCTATTTATTGTCACATTAATTTTATATGTTGGCTATTTTGGACTTTTATTTGGCTTTAGCAATTTTACAGATACCATAACTCAAATTGAGTCAAATGCTTCAAATGTAACTACTCAAATTGCTAATATGCTTGTTGGTGCTGTTTTTAGTGCTTTAGTTGGACCTTTTTTTGCAGGTAGTATTTATGTAAATCACCTATCTAAAACGAATAAAGAATTTGGATTAGCCTCGATATTTGATTTTTACAAAGGTGATAAAGTAAAAGACATTCTAATTAATCAATTTATTATTACCTTGTTCGTTAATGTAATAGCTGCTTTTTAGTGCTAATAAACTTTCCAATAATCGGAGGTTTAGTTCAAATAATCGTTATGCTTTTTACATTCTATTCAATTCCACTAATTGTTTTTGCTGACCAAAATTATATGGATGCAATTACAAAAAGTGCTTTATTATTTCTGAAACAACCATTTGTAATTATTGTTAGCATTATCATTGGTATATTAGGTTCTTTAATAGGTATAATTGTACTTTGTATAGGAATATTTTTTACAGTACCTTTCTATTTTTCAATAAATTATGCTGTTTATAATGAAGCTATTGGTTTTGAAAAAACCTCTCCTATTGACGAAATTGGAATAGAATAAAAATAAATTAAAACATTTGAAATTACCATTAACAAAAAGTTTACGAAAGCAAACACCACCGATAAAAAAACAAAATAATATTTTAACACTAAAAAATAAAATTTAATCACATGAAAAAGGTATTCATTTGCACTTCACTTATAGTAAGTATAATTGGTTTTGCACAAGAACACTTTTCTGGAATCAATACCAGTAAAAGAGTTGGAATCTTAAATGCAAATATCAATCCAGCGGAATTAAATAATTTATCATCTGACTTTGAAGCAAGTGTTTTTAATTTAAGCACCAACATTTCCAATAACAAAATTACTTTCGACCAATTGATAAAAGGAAATAATTTTGAAGATAATTTTTTTTCTGGTACTATTCCTTCCAATATTAGATTAGATGTTTTACTAAATGGTCCTTCATTTGCATTGAAACATAAAAAATGGGCTTTTGGACTGGTCACTTCGGCAAATATAAAACTAAATGCAATTGATATTAATAATAGTTTTGGAAGGGCAGTTACTAATTCATTTGAAGGAAGTGGAATTGCAATAAATGCGCCTGAAAATCAAAGAATCAATGCAATTTCATGGGGTGAGATTGGTTTGATTGCATCAAGGAATATAGTTGATACCGATTCTCATAAATTTAATATTGGAGCAACTTTTAAATTTATATTTCCTGGTTCTTATGTGAATTTAGGTGTTTCAAATTTGAAAGGAACATTTTCAAATTCTATTACTGATGAAACTCTTCTCTTGAGTGCAACAGCAAATGTAAATATAGCCTATTCAGGAAATTTAGCAGATAATTATTCTGATAGTTCTAATTATAGTAACCTTTTTGCCGGTGGATTTAATGGATTTGGTTCTGAATTAGGCTTGAATTATCAATTTAAGGAATCAAAATCTGAAAATAATAATTCAAATGGATACAAATTGAATACTGGATTAAGTTTTAGAAATATTGGTTCTTTGACATTCAATTCTAATAATAATGTTTCTACAGATTATTCTTTAAATATTCAAGGAATAGAATCATTAAATTTGAGTCAATTTGATAATACAGAAAGTATAATAGATATAGAAGAAACGTTAATAAACAGTGGATATTTAACTGTACAAAATACCAGCAAGGATTTTAAAATTAAATTACCAGCAGTTATTAATGCTTATATTGATTACCATATTCATAATAAATGGTATATTTCTGCTTACACACAACAAAAAATTTCAAATGATTCAGAAAATGATTTTTCAACTATTCAAAATATAATCACTGTAACACCTCGTTTTTCTGGAAAAAATTATGAAATATATGTGCCACTGTCACAAAATGAAGTTTCTGATTTTACTACAGGTTTTGGTTTTAGACTGGGTGGCTTTTTCATGGGCTCTAGCTCAATTATAACTGCTATTTTAAATAATTCAACTCAAGCAGATGCCTATTTGGGTTTTAGATTTGGTATCTAATTTTATACTTCTTAACACTTAAATATGAATTATGTAGAATTACTTAAAATATAAAATAAATAATTTTTGATTTATATTGAGATACACAATTAAAAAATAAGTTAAATTAGCAATCATTTTTATATTTTTATTTACAAATTTCAAGATCTAAAGAAGTAATTTAATATGAGATAAATAAATAAAAGTTTTTCCAAAGAATTTGAAAATGACAACGTTCAAAAGTAGTTTATTATATAAACCTTTTTAGCGAATAAGGAAAATTAACTTTATTTACTCCATAATTCGTAATTTCTTATCCAATATTGCATATTCTTATACTCGAGTATAATTCAAACGTACTAACAATATAAGAGGGTGTATAAAAAGTTTATTATTGTCAATCTGTCCCGAACCTTCGGGGTCGTTTCATCTTCTCTAAATAATTGAAATCAACAAATTTAGTTTCTGACCCGAGCTTGCGAACTGACGTAGTAAATAAATTCAGAATGACAGACTAAGACTTTTTAGATACCCTCCAAGTATAAGTATGTTAATTAATTTTAATGTAATTATTAATTTTAAAACATTGGTGTGGAAAGCAGCTGGTTAGTTTATAGCTTATGGTTTTACAATTTCTTTAAAACCATCCCAATTAGCATAAATTAAAAACACATTGGCAAATAAAATTCCTGCTGCCATTGGAATATCTGTTCCACTAACAACTACGTGAATTAGAAAAATATTGATGCTTATTGGTAATAAAATGATGGTTCCAAGGCGAACAAATTTTCCACTTACCAACATTAAACCTGCCAATAGTTCAATAACTTTTGCTACTGGAAAAATATATTTTGAAGCCATGAAACCAGTCATTAAGGTAGCTAAGCCACCTGTGGGTTCTGGTTGTACTGGACCAAGCTTGAAAAAATAAGAAATAGAAGCAAAAAGCATCATAGCTCCTAAAAGCACACGAACAATAATAGTTGCAATTTTCATAATTTGAATATTTTTTTGTTAATTATTTCAAAGATAGTAAAATAATTAACTAAAACCATCAGTTTCCCAATGGCTTATTTCTTACTTTTTTAAATACTTTTTATATCCTAACATTCCTAAAAATCCAATCAATATAAATGGCCAAAGCACTACAACAAACGAAATAATATGTTCCAACATAAACCAACCCGTTTTAACACTATCCCAAATTTGTAACCCAATATTTGGTCGGTAAGCGTTGATGCTTTTTTCATTAGCCACCATTTCCTGTTTGATGCTTTCGTCTTGGTAGATGTTTAACGTTAAAGTACAAAAATTCACTTGGTTTTGTAACAATAAATTCTGCAATTTTGAAGCGTCTTTTTGCTCTTTTTTAACATCTAAGGTTTCTTCTGCTTTTACAATTTGATTGAGTTTTATTCCTTTTGAATCAATCGCATTTTCCAATCGTTTTTCGGAAGATTTACTTCTTTTTTGAGCTAATTCATTGGATAACATTTGTAACGAAACATCATCCGCTTTAATAATGCGATAATCTAAAAAATGAATTTGTTTTGCAATGGTTTTAATTACGGTATCCATTTTCGTATTCGGAACACGAATGGTGATATTATTATCTACTTTATATTTGGTTGTTACTAACGTGCTATCCTGACTCACTTTGGTTCGGTCTTCATTATGAATATTACTTTGTAGATTGGTGTACGTTACAAATCCTCCAAATTTTGTAGTTGCATCTTCAATAGCATAAGTTGATTTTGCGACATTCTTGACTTTAAATTTCACATCGGCGGTTCGTACAAATTTACGATTGCTATTTTTGTTTTCAACGGCTGCCGAAGAGGAAATAACACTTGTGCTATCTGTTGCAGCTTCTTCTTTATAATTTGCATCTTCTGACGCAGCAGATTCTTTACATGCGAATACTAAACCAAGCGCTAGTAAAGTCAGTACGATTTTGGTGTTTTTGTTCATAAAAATTCATTTTTAAAGTTATTGATTAATTGTTTTTAATACGAGTAGTTATAGAATCAATAGAAATGAATTTTTAATGGGTTAGTTATAGAGGCAAGAATAAAAATCGTGCCAAATTTTAACAGTTGAACCATTTTCCAACAACTATTTTTTTGTTGTACTTTTACAAAGTAAATTTTCCAATTTGAGAACAGTAATTACAAAAGATATTTCGCATTTTTCTGACTTCAAAAACCAACTTTTGCATTGGGCCAACCAACACAGAGAAGTTGTTTTTTTAGATTCGAATGACTATCATCAAAAGTATTCGAGTTACGATGCAATTTTGGCGGTGGATGCTTTCACTTCGATTAAAACCGATTATGAAAATGCGTTTCAAGATTTGTATCAGTACCAAAGCCAAACGAAAGATTGGTTGTTTGGTTATTTATCCTACGATTTAAAAAACGATACCGAAGCTTTACAATCCAATAATTTCGATGGTTTAGAATTCCCCGATTTGTTTTTCTTTCAACCTAAAAAGTTGTTTTTAATCAAAGAAAATCAAGTTGAAATTCAATATTTACTAATGTGTGATGACGAAATAGAAACCGATTTCGAAGAAATCATTTCAACAACATCCATCACCCATCACCCATCATCCATCAGTATAAAACAACGAATCCCAAAAGAAAACTACCTTTCGAAAGTTTCTAAAATGCTTGAACACATTCACCGTGGCGACATTTACGAAGCCAATTTCTGTATGGAATTTTATGCTGAAAATACTCAAATCGAACCTTTGGAAATTTATCAAAAGTTGAATAGTATTTCCGAACCACCATTTGCAGTGTATTTCAAAAATAATTTTCAGTATTTACTTTCCGCTTCACCAGAACGTTATTTGCGAAAAGAGGTTTTAAAAATCATTTCACAACCGATAAAAGGTACAGCTAAAAGAAGTTTCGATTTAGAACAAGACGAACAATTAAAATCTGATTTAGCTCAAAACGAAAAAGAACGTTCCGAAAACATTATGATTGTAGATTTAGTTCGAAATGATTTATCGCATACCGCTACAAAAGGAAGTGTTCAAGTGGAAGAATTGTGTCAGATTTACACGTTTAAGCAAGTCCACCAAATGATTTCAACAATCGTTTCCGAAGTAGAAAATACGACTTCACCAATTGAAATTCTTAGAACCACTTTTCCAATGGGAAGTATGACAGGAGCACCAAAGATTTCGGCCATGCAAATCATTGAAGCATTAGAAGAAACAAAGCGCGGATTATACAGTGGAGCAGTGGGTTATTTTACTCCAAATGGCGATTTCGATTTCAATGTCGTAATTCGAAGTATTTTATATAATGCTAAAAATCAATATTTATCTTTTTCTGTTGGAAGTGCCATAACCTCTAAAGCCATTCCAGAAATGGAGTACGAAGAATGTTTGTTAAAAGCAAAAGCAATGTTTGAGGTTTTAAAATAAAATTAGTTATGAAATCGCCATTAACAACAAGTTTGCGTAAGCAAACACCTATGATTAAAAAGGCGATACCATATGTTACCGCTAAAAAATAAAATTTAAACATATGAAATCGCCATTAACAACAAGTTTGCGTAAGCAAACACCTATAAATAAAAAGGCGATACCATATATGACCGCTAAAAAATAAATTTTACATATATGAAAATATTTACCTATTTACTCATCGTTTTTATTGCGCTTACTAGTTGTTCACAACAGCAAGAGCAAGCTCGCAAACCCATTTCACACTCATCTGGAACATTCATTAAAGAATCTATTGAGCGAAATAAAATATTGGTAGCAAGTGAAGAGAAGATTATAGATTCTTTGATTAAAAATGACACTTTAAAACAATACATTTCTTCAAATAAAGGATATTGGTATAAATATGAAACGAAAGTAGATGGAGCAACTGCTTTTCCTAAAAGAGGAGATATTACTTATTTTGATTATGAAATTAAAGATTTAAAATATCGAGTAATATATACAAAATTAGAAACTAAACCTCAAGTTTACTATGTGGATAAAGAAAACATTATGATGGGTTTACGCGATGGTATTAAATTAATGAAGAAAGGTGAAACCATTACTTTTTTATTCCCTTCACATATGGCATATGGCTATCATGGCGATGATAAAAAAATTGGCACGAATGAACCATTGATTTGTACTGTAACTTTAAACGACATAAAATTAGATACTCAAGAAAAAAAATAAAAAAAATGAAACCAATTTCTGTTATATTTGCAAGTTTAATTATACTATTTACATCTTGCTCAAAATCATACGACCAACTCAAAGAGGGTATATTTGCTGACATTAAAACTTCTAAAGGAAACGTGATTGTAAAGCTAGAGTACGAAAAAGTACCAAACACTGTAGCAAATTTCATAACACTATCGGAAGGAAAAAATCCTTTTGTAAGTGAAGAATTTAAGTCTAAACCTTTCTATGATGGTCTAAAATTTCACAGAGTTATTGCTGATTTTATGATTCAAGGAGGTGATCCTAATGGCGATGGTTCTGGAGGTCCAGGCTATAAATTTAAAGATGAATTTCATCCTGATTTGAAGCATTCAAAAGCAGGGATACTCTCGATGGCAAATGCTGGACCAGGAACAAACGGAAGTCAATTCTTTATTACACATAAAAAAACTCCTTGGTTAGACAATATGCATAGTGTTTTTGGCGAAGTTATTGATGGATTAGATGTTATAAATACCATTGAATCTGATGATATTATTGAAAATATTACAATTGTTAGAATTGGAAGTGAAGCCAAAAAATTTGATGCTATTAAGGTCTTTAAAAACTATTATTCAAAGGTAGCCAAAGAACAAAAAGAAGCGGAAGAAAAAGCAAAAGTATTAGCAGAAAGTAAAATATTAGAAATCAATGATTTGAAAGTTAACGGCACTAAATCAAAATCGGGTTTAATTTATAAAATTGTTTCAACAGGTAGTGGTAAAAAACCTAAAATAGGAAGTAAAATATATATCAATTATGCAGGTTTTTTTGAAAATGGGTTGCAGTTCGACACTACTATTGAAGATAGTGCTAAACAATTTGGAACTTACAATCCAAATAAAGCAGCTCAAAACGGTTATGCTCCATATCCAGTAATTTTTGGAAATTTACAATTTATTCCTGGTTTTATAGAAGGAATTAATTTATTAAACTTTGATGGTAAAGCAAAATTATTTATTCCTTCAAATTTAGCGTATGGTGAACAAGGCGCTGGAGGGATAATTCCACCAAACGCAAACATTTATTTTGAAATTG
>Ga0075160_10000689_pt1 | contig 20969 bp, 23 predicted proteins | sample JI91814C2DNA_FD_70969 | JGI IMG/M metagenome (GOLD analysis project Ga0075160, IMG submission 70969) | Wastewater effluent complex algal communities from Wisconsin, to seasonally profile nutrient transformation and Carbon sequestration -... | ecosystem: Engineered > WWTP > Effluent > Algae... | reverse complement strand
CAATATTCTCCCGATAGCTATCGGGAGCTCAATGTTCAATGCTCAAGTATGAGTAAGGAGCGTTTGTGATAGCCCTGGTCTAGGAAGTTTCGGACAGGCGTATTTCAAATAGATTTTGGCAGCATTGCTGACCACTACCGCCGATAACTTGAACATTGAAAATTGATAGTTGAGCATTTTTCCTCAAAAAAAAAGGCCTCCCGTTTCCGGAAGGCCTATTCGCTGTAGGGGAAGGGTTCGAACCTCCACGAGGCAGTTAGTTGTAGCACAAAGTTCAGTGGTCGACCCTGGTCGTCCCCACATTGCTGTAGAGACGGCTCTATGCTATATTTATCCTGTTAGCCCGCCGAAGCGGATTTTCCTCACCCCCGAGACAAGAGGGCATGTCTGCCAGGCTTACGCCATTTCATCACCCCACAATTTTTAAGATCTTTTCCCGATCGTTACCGGGATAACAATACAAATATACGCTCCATCGCCTTTTGATTCCAAATTTTCTAATAAAAATTTTAAAATATTAGATTTTATTCAATATTTTTAATCTTTATAAGATAATCATCAAATTCTAACTGTAAATATGGGGGCAAAATTGAATCTCGACAAACTAGACCTGCAGATCATCCACCACATGATGGAGAATGCAGAAATCTCCTATGCCGATCTGGGCAAGCAACTCTTTGTTTCCGGGGGCACCATCCATGTACGGATCAAAAAGCTGGAAGAGGCCGGGGTGGTCAAAGGTACCAGACTCAAGGCAGATCTGCGCCTGATGGGTTATGATGTAATCGCTTTTATTGGTATCTATCTGAAAGAAAGCTCCCTCTATGATACGGTGGCCAGGGAACTGCAGAAGATCCCCGAGATTGTGCGCCTCAATTATACTACCGGCAATTACAGCATGTTTGCAGAAATCGTGTGTAAGGATATTAATCAGCTGCGCTTTGTATTACACGATCAGTTACAGAAAATCAAGGGAATAGAGCGGACCGAGACCTTTATCTCCCTGGAAGAGAGCTTCAACAGACAGGTAAAAATTTTTGGATAGGCCTTTTTTTGATTATCTTGAACCTTGTTAATAATGCGAATCATGAAAACTGCCCTCCAACTTCTTGCCATGTTCTTCCTGAGTACGGTACTTCTTTCTTCCGGCTGCAAAAAAAGCGGCGGTGGCGGAGGAGGTGGTGGCGGTGGTACCACGGAAGCCAATCTGGCCGTGACAACCAATCCTGCCAATGGATCGGTTCAAACACCTTCTCTTGGGCCCTTTGATTTGTCAGTTACCATTACATCGGCCATGCCTTCCGGTGGCGTAAAAATTGAAGTAACCGCGAAAAGAGAAGATAACAGTTTGCAGCATTTTACCCAGACCATCAATAGCACTTCATCAGCAACCAGTAATTTCTCGATTACCAATACCCCGTTGACAGCAGTATGTTTGGTGGATATTAAAGTAACGTCTAACAGCAAACCCACGAATACCTGGTCCGGTAGTTATCGTTATTCAAGGAAATAATTCAACGCACATTCAGGGCATCTCTTAATCCATTGCCCAGGAGATTGAAGGCCAGCACCAGGAGCATGATCGCGAACCCGGGGGCCAGCGCCAGCATGGGATTTTGGGTGATGATAAAATTATAATTCTCTTTGATCATCAGTCCCCAGCTTGGTTGCGGTGGTTGCACACCAATACCCAGAAAACTCAATCCCGCTTCAATCACAATCGCCGCTGCAAAATTAGAGGCAGCTATCACGAGTACCGGTCCCATGATATTGGGCCAGATATGTTTTACAATCGTACGCATACCGGAATAACCCAATGCCCTTGTGGCTTCAATGTATTCCAGTTCTCTTACGGCGAGTACCTGTCCTCTCACCAGCCTGGCCACATTCACCCACATACTTAAACCGATAGCGATGAATACCTGCCAGAATCCTTTTCCCAGTGCCAGTGTAATTGCAAAGACGAGCAGCAAAGTGGGAATACTCCAGATAACATTGATGAACCACATGATGATATCATCGGTCCTTCCCCGGTAGTATCCTGCTAAGGAACCGAGTAATAAACCAATGCTGAGTGAAATGATCACGGTGATTAAACCCACACTTAAACTTACCCTTGTGCCGATGATGATCCGGCTCAGGATATCACGCCCGTATTTATCTGTGCCTGCAAAATATTTTTTTCTGACAACGGGAGTGGCGGCTGTACGTGATAGCGGATAAACCACCTGTTCACTGACGCCTTCATCAATATATTTATCTGCATAAATACTATCCCTCTTCAGCTGGTATTGATTCACCGGAATATAATAGTAGCCATCTTCTTTTCCTCCGATCAGTTGTTGCAGGAAGCCGGGGGTCTGTACTGTTTTTTCTTTTTTTAATAGCAGGAACTGTTGTGAAAAGCCGGGACGATTGCCCCCTGTTTCCAGTATGATCCGGTTGGCATTGGGAGAAGGATCAGGAGATAAAAAATAAGCAAAGACTGCCAGCAGCAGGGAGAGGATGATGATCACCAGTCCGAACATGGCCCCTTTGTTCTTTTTCAGCCTCCTCCAGGCTGCACGGCTATATGACTGGTTATTGGTCATGCCCGGAAGTTAAGCTGAAATGCTGAATCCGGATTAGCGGACCTTTCTCCCTTTCCATTCATACTGGCCTATTTGTCCCAGTAATCCGGAAATTAATGTGTAAGCAATATGCAGGGGTTGAAATAATGGGAATAAAGAGATGGTATACTTCCGGTCAAAAAAAACAGCGGCAGCAATAAAGAGGGGCCACTCCACAACCGTCTTTCCCAGCCAGGCATAGCCGAGCCAGTGCCAGTAAACGGGATTATAAAATCCACCAATCAGCAGGGTGGGAAATAATGCATTGAATAAATACACCAGTAACAATACGGGCATGATGGCTTTATCATCATAGTTACCCGACTTGCTGGCCCAGCGGATGCGCTGTCTGAAGAAAGAACGCCATCCAGGTTGTGGCAAGGTATCAACGATGGCTTCTTTTGATTTCAGGTAATGAACCCGGTTGGGATATTGCTTTCTTATTTTATGCATCAGCAGCATATCATCGCCGGAAGCAATATGATCGATTCCTGAGAATCCGCCCACTTGATGGAAAACAGATTTACGGTAAGCAAGGTTGGCGCCATTGCACATACTTAATATCCGGCGATGCACCATGGCTCCGGTGATGGATTGCAACACCATGAAATCAATGGTTTGAAAAAAGGAAGAGACGGTATCATGATCTTCCATTCGCACGGGTGCTACAATCAATACGGGATCCTTTGCGGCGGCAAATGCAGCGATCTGACTCACCCAGTTTGCGGGAGGAGTACAATCGGCATCGGTGGTCAGTATCCATTCATGACTGGCATTGGCGATACCAAATTCAATGGCTCTTTTTTTATGTGATTGCTGTATATCCTTTGAAAGGCGGAGCAATTTTACATGGGGGAAGCTGCTGACAATGGCTGCCGTTTGATCGGTTGACTGATCATCTACCACGATCACTTCTATTAATGCAGAAGGGTATGACTGCTCTTCGATGGCTTCCAGTAAATGACTGATATTCTCTTCTTCATTGCGGGCCGGGATGATGATACTGATGGGAATCCCCGGTTCAATGATTGAATGCTGAAAAACAGGAATCCGGCACCAGGCATAGCAGCACCAGAGCACGAGACATGCATAGCCAGTAAAAAAGAGGATGACGACCCACAATAAAATCATGCTGGCAAATCTACCGGAATTTTAACGGGTTAATTCCCGAACGATATCTGATGCATGTTTTTCATGCAATACCTGGTGACCGGAAGCGATTATTTCCAGGCTACAATTGGATGCTATTCCTTTTCTGAATTTTTCACCTGTTGAGGAGCGGATGATGCGATCGTGCCGGCCATATACCAGTCTGACGATTGTCTGATGCTCCCCGATTTGCCGGCGTATCTTTTTGAGATCGGGTTTTAATCGCCTGAATGTGGTCCAACGCGTATACAGATCATCCCTGATTTGCTGACTCCCGATATAATAATCTACAAACTTGTAAATACTGGTATTGATCATGCGCAGTTTTTTCATCCCGTGCAGGATCCATAAAAACCAGCCGGGATGCCGCATGGTAAAAGAAAAGAACCGGTTGCCCAGTCGGGTTTGTGTAGCCAGCCAGTACCAGCCATTTACTTTCAGTCCGTCAGGTGCCAGCAATACCATTTTATTAACTCGATCTGGTACCAGTTGGTACAAACTCAGGGCCACCCGGCCACCCAGGCTAAAACCCATGAGGGTAAAGGATGGCTCCTTGCTGAGCAACAGGTCCAGGATCTCCAGCAGGTCGGTGCCGGTAAATAACAGTCCTTCCTTCCATTGGGTATGGCCATGAAAGGGTAGCTCAATGGCATATACAGTATACTGGTTGCCAATATATTTTGCCAGAAAATCAAAGGCCCTGGCATTTTCCCCGTAGCCATGAAAACAGAGCAATAGCTCCGGCCCTTCGCCTGAACGGCGATAGTTGATAAGCGAATTCCGGAAGGCCAGTGTTTTTTCCTGCATGGGTATTAGCAACAAATTTTTATCACGATAAACTTGGCTGATTCAAAAATAGGACTAATTTTGGATAGTTGCACAAACAACTATATGCCAAACAACCAATTTAAAAAGGGGGAGCTTTACAGCTTTGTAACCGGAAAGGCCTCCACAGCCATTGCCAGAAGGCTGCAGAAAAAATTCAATGCTGCCGGATTGAACCTCACCATTGAGCAGTGGAGTGTATTGTATCATTTATGGAAGCAGGAAGGGATCAGTCAGCAGGAATTATGCAATGCCACTTTCCGCGATAAGCCCAGCATCACCCGGCTGGTTGATAACCTGGAAAAACTCAACCTGGTCAAGCGCGTGGCTTCTGAATTTGACCGCCGAATCAACCTGATTTACCTCACCAAACAGGCGCATAAACTACAGGAAGAGTCCATGGTGCTGGCCGAAGAAACCCTGAATGAAGCGCTGATTACAGTACCGATAGAAAAAGTAGAAGTGTGTAAGGAAGTACTGCAAATAGTATACGATAACCTGAAATAAATTTTTCATCAACCTTAATCAATAAACTTAAACCGTTTTTATATGAGTACTGCAGCTGCAAAAACCCAATCGCTGAAAGGCGGAGAATGGCTGGTGAAAGAATCATCCCCTGCTGACACATTTACACCTGAAAATTTTCAGGAAGAACAACTGATGGTAAAGGATATGTGTAACCAGTTCCTGGATGCCGAAGTATATCCTAACCTGGACCGGATTGATAACCTGGAACCCGGACTGATGAAGAGCCTGTTGACAAAAGCCGGTGAGCAAGGTCTGCTGGCAGTAGCTTTTCCGGAAGAATATGGCGGATTAGGAAAAGATTTTGTCACTTCTACCATGGTAAATGAATACCTGGGAGCGGGTCACTCTTTCTCTGTTGCCATTGCAGCGCATACCGGTATCGGTACCCTTCCAATTTTATACTTTGGTACACCTGAACAAAAACAGAAATATATTCCCAAACTGATCAGTGGTGAGTGGGCCGGTGCTTATGGATTAACAGAACCCAATAGTGGCAGTGATGCCCTGGGTGCAAAAACATCAGCCAAGCTGAGTGAGGATGGAAAGTATTATATCCTTAACGGACAGAAATGCTGGATCACGAATGGTGGCTTTGCTGATGTGTATACGGTATTTGCCAAAGTAGATGGAGATAAATTCACCGGCTTTATTGTAGACCGCGGAACAGAAGGCTTTACACAGGGACCGGAAGAACATAAGATGGGAATCAAGGGTTCTTCTACTGTACAATTGTATTTCCAGGATTGTAAAGTGCCGGTTGAAAACCTGCTGGGTGAAGTTGGCAAGGGACATAAGATCGCTTTCAATATTCTGAACATCGGCCGATTGAAACTGGCAGCTGCTGCCATTGGTGGTTCCAAACGTTCTTTATCCGGAACCGTGGAATATGCCAGGACCCGCGAGCAGTTCAAACAACCTATTTCCAATTTTGGCGCCATCAAATTCAAACTGGCCCAGATGGCGCTCCGGATCTTTGTAGCAGAAAGTGCATTGTATCGTACCGCACAATGGATCGGTGAAAAGGAACATGAATTATTAGCAGCCGGCAAACCTTTCAACGAATCATTGCTGGGTGCTGCAGAAGAATATGCCATTGAATGTGCCATGCTGAAAGTGGATGGCAGTGAAGTACTGGACTATGTGGTAGATGAAGGCGTACAGGTACATGGCGGTAACGGTTTCAGTGCGGAGTATAATATCTCCCGTGCCTACCGCGACAGCCGGATCAACCGGATCTATGAAGGCACCAATGAAATCAACCGGTTGCTGACACTGGACATGACCCTGAAAAGAGCCATGGCCGGAAGACTGGACCTGATGGGACCTGCCATGGCTGTTCAAAAAGAGCTGATGAGTATTCCTGATTTTGGTGCAGAAGATGAAACGCCATTTGCAAAAGAAAGAAAGCTGATCGCCAATCTGAAGAAAGCCATCCTGATGACTTCGGGTGCTGCGGTGCAGAAGCTGATGATGAAAATAGAAAACGAACAGGAAGTGCTGATGAACATTGCGGATATGGCCATCCAGACCTTTAATGCTGAAAGTGTATTACTGCGCATCATGAAGATGGCAGAAACAAAAGGCGAAGCAGCGATCGGGCTTTACAAAGACATCATGCAAACTTATCTGTATGATGCAGCAGATGCCGTGAACAAGGCTGGTAAAGATGCCATCAATTCCTTTGCAGAAGGAGATGAGCAGCGCATGATCCTGATGGGACTGAAGCGTTTTACCAAGGCTGAACCGGTGAATGTGAAAGAGGCCCGGAGAAGGATCGCCAATAAAATGATTGAAGAGGGCAGGTACTGTTATTAATTCCACTGATCTCTGTCAAAATCTAGTAAGGCTGTTCTCCGAAGGGGGACGGCCTTTTTTTCGCCCGCATAAATATCAGAAAGTTCCCGGCGGGTGATCCGGAGTTCATTCAATTTACGGATGCGTTTTTCTTCAATATAGATTCCAACAGAAAGCATCAGGGATGAAAATGTAGATACGAGGAAATAGATCAGGAAGATATCTTCCACATCGGTTGAGCGGAATACATAATACATCAGGTAGATCAGTCCGAAGCAACCATAAGCAAACAACAGAGAAGCAGCAATCACTGCTTTACCGGTTGCTTTCCGGTGAGTGATGGCGATCTTGGTTTGCCGGATAAAAAAGTAAGTACATAATGCCAGTATCAGGGCCACACCTGGTCCGAGGATCACAGTTATAGCTTCTGTATTGAGACCCAGAACAGATATCACCACTACTTCAAAAAACATAAACGCTGCAATCAGCCATTTTACCCGGCGGGTAAAAACGGGAGATGTACTGAAATAAGTAAGGAAGAATAACATCAGTGGAGCATCGAGAAGGTTATTGGCCAGTCCCCAGTAATGCCTGGTATCCGAGTCAATCGGAATATACCCCTCGGTCATCAGGTTATAAATTACAACGGAAGAATAGTAGCAGATTAATACAGGAAAGGTTCTGTATTTCCCAAGCCGGAGGGCCAGGATGGCTATAATGGGGCATAATAAGGCAGCAGACGAGATTATACCCATGACTGAATACCATGTCATATTAATCGGTTTTCTAGGATAAGTGACGCAAGTGATGGCACAATCATTTGCGTCTGCAATATTAACGGTGTGTTAATTCATATAGTGCTTACTATGAATGGTTTGTCTGAAAATTCAGTAAAAGCATGCGATTTTTTCGTAATACTACGAGAACGCGTATTGTGCAAATAGGGAAATACCCTGATGGAGTCTTACGATTCGTATGAAGTACGTAAGTGTTTATACTGAATTCGAGGAGCTAAAAAAATCTATCCCACAAAGAGAGCGGAAATTTTTCCCGCAAAGCACGCAAAGGCCGCAAAATCTCTGCGAAAACTCTGCGTTCTCTTGTTCTCCGCGGTTAATTTTCCCGCAAAGCGCGCTAAGAACGCAAAAGAAGTGAAATACAGGGTTCCTCTCTTCGTTCGGAATGACATCTTATTGTTAGAGTAAAAGAAATACAAGATTTCTCGCTTTGCTCGAAATAGTAGTGGGGCTAAGCATCTCTTTGCGTTCCTTCGCGACCTGGCGACTTTGCGCCTGCCTGCCGGTAGGCAGGGTTAAGCTTCTCTGCGAAAACTCCGCGCTCTCTGTCTCTCTGCGGTGAATCTCTCTACACTCCTATCAATGCCCTTCCGGAAAGGGGTCGCCTCTGTGGCAGGTGTTGCAGGTAACCGTTTTCAGGTACTCAGGCTGATCGGATTTATTATACCAGAAATTATTTTTATTGATCTCGATGGTCATCCGCATCATTTTTCTTGCTTCTTCTTTCATGGGTTCTGTATCGGCGGCATAATCTATATCACCAGGGAATATTTTTTTCTTTACATGACAGAACTCGCATTTCACTCCCAGGGCCTTATTATAGGTTTGCATGATACTGTCCAGCTTTTGATCGCTGATATCTTTGGGAAGGACTTTCAGGTTTCTTTCTTGCTGATGTGGGGCCTGTACCGCTGCAACGCCGAGCATTACAAAGGCTGTCATGCCTGCCAGTACCAAAATCTTATTTCTTCTCATATTAATTTCAGATGACGAATAAATGGTTGAACCGGTTGTTTCCGGATTTATTTAGTTGGATGGATCCATCTTTCAAAAAATTCCCAGGTCCGCAGCATCTGGTCAATCCGCTGCCGGTTATTGCCACTGCGGGTGATTTCATGGGTGGCATTCGAATGCCGCACGTATTCCACCGGACGACCCAGGGCTTTCAGACTTTTATATAACATTTCACTTTGCACAAAGCCGGTTCTCCGGTCATTGTCGCCATGAAAGATGATATAGGGTGTTTTGATTTTCTCCACGTAATGAATCGGAGATTCTCTTTCAATTGTTGCCTTAGTGGCCGCTTCCCAGGGATAACCGCCGAAATAATTGGGCACCAGTCGCCAGGCATTGCCTTCTCCGAAGAAAGTAGCCAGGTCATATACCCCTCGCTGGGAACAGGCCGCCGCAAATCGCTGGTCATGCGCAATGATCCAGGCCACGAGATAGCCGGCGTAGGATCCGCCTGTGACCAGCAGTTTACTGGTATCAGCCCAACCTTCGGCAATGGTTTTATCCAAAGAGGTCAGCACATCGCTGGTGGGACCGGCTCCCCAGTCATTGATATTTCCCCGGAGGAAATCCAGTCCGTAGCCACCGCTGCCTCTTGGATTACAATACACCACTCCATAGCCCTTGCTGCAGAAATACTGGTATTCATGCCACATGGAGCTTTCGCCGGGACCCCACATCGCAGAGGGGCCGCCATGTATCTCGAGTAAGAGCGGATATTTTTTTCCGGGTTCATAATTCGTTGGTTTCATCACCCAGTATTCAATCTCCATTCCCTTTTCATTTTTGAAACTGTGCTTCTCAGGCATACTCAGTTTTTTTGATGCAATCCAGGCCGTATTGAACTGTGTTAGTTTTCGGGGCTGCTTTGCCATGGCATCTGCAGCATATAATTCGAAGGGACTGTTGATAGAGGTCTGGATATAAGCGATTTTATTTCCAGCAACATCAAACCCGCCGATCCCGCTGTTGAAATCTGTGAGCTGTTCCACTTTTTTAGTGGTAACAGATGCGCGGTAGAGCGGTTGTCCGCCGTTGCTTTGTGCACTGAAATAAATAAACTGATCATCCTGGCTCCAGGTAATATTGCCTTTGCTGCGATCGAAGGGAATATCAACAGCCGTGCCACCGCTCAATGGCATGATGGCAAGCGTGGGTACATTAACAAAGGATGTATTTCCATACTGAAAGGCCAGCCATTTACCTGAAGGTGAAAGTCGTGGTGAATTATAATTTTTTCCGGGCTCTCCCAGCAATTTGCGCAGGCGGCTGCCATCGGTATTCACGATATAGATTTGTCCTTCAAGTGATCGATCGGGATGTTCGGTGGAATCGATATCACCTGCCAGTATCAGTTGATTCCCATCCGGGGTAAACTCGGCATAATTGAAGCGATAGAATCCTTTTGTCACCGGAACAGGTTTGGCATCTGCTTTTATTTCCTGAATAAAAAAATGACTGAAGCTCATGTCCGGGTTTACATCGGTTTCATCAAGGAAGTTTAGTTTGGTAAATACTTTGGCTTTCCGGTCAGTTTCATTTCCGGCGAGGTAGGTTCTCACTTCTTCCATATTGCCATCCGGATCTGCCTTGGCATTGTTGCTTTTCAGGAATTGCTTGTTATCCAGTCCGGGTTTTTCCATGGGCCAGCCTGGCAATTCTTTTCCCGGGTTCAGTAGGGTGTCCTTCAGCAGTTCTTTGAATGGGATGGATGCTGAAAAAAGAATCTTTTTGCCGTCGGGGCTCCAGCGCGGGCTGCCGGCTCCGTATTTATGCCGGGTGAGCTGGATGGCTTCGCCGCCATCCAATGGCAATAAAAAGATCTGTGATTTTCCTTCGACCGCTCTTACAAATGCAATTTGTTTTCCATCGGGACTGAATACTGCCTGGAAAGCATTGTCCTTACCTGTTAATTGTTTGGGCTCGGCACTGCCATCGGTATTGGCCAGCCAGATCTGTGTGTTGTTTTTAAATTCCAGTTTACTGTCTCCATCCGGTTCAGTCGACAAGACTGTAAACAGTGCTTTGGAGCCATCTTTATTCAGGGACAGGGTTCCCAGTGTACGGACCCGAAGCAGGTCGGTTACTTTCATGGGTTCATTGCCATTCTGGGCTTTGAGCGCAACCAGGCTGAGGAGCCAAAAAGCAAGCAGCATTATTTTTTTCATAAACAGTAAATATGAACGCTGAATATACGGATTCGGGAGATTTTTAAACCCTTCATTTGATGAATGGGCAGGTTTTCTACATTTGATGCAAAATACAAACCATGAGTCCGCTGATAAAAGAATTTAACGACTACCGCAGTAAAATGAATGAAGTGATCCTGAGCAAGGATAACCTGGTATTAAAACGTCTCTGGAACCTGGACACCAACACCTATGCCGAAGGAGCACTGGATGTAAAAACCAAGGAGCTGCTCGGGCTGGTGGCGAGCATGGTACTGCGATGTGATGATTGTATCAAATACCATTTAGGTAAAACACATGAGCTGGGCGTGAGTACGGAGCAGGTCTATGAGGTATTTGCCGTGGCCAATATTGTGGGTGGAACGATTGTGATACCGCATACGAGGAGGGCGGCGGAGTACTGGGAGGAGCTGTCTACAGATGCTGAACAGAGGAACAGCAGAACAGAGGAACAAATGAATGATGAAGTAGTGGGGCGTTAGGGGAAAGATGAGCAATCTTTATGGGAGAATATGCGGAACAGGAAAACAGCAGAACAGACGAACAGAGGAACTAATGAATGATGAAGTAGTGGGGCGTTAAGGGAACAGCAGAACAGATGAACAGAGGAACAAATGAATGATGAAGTAAAGGGGCGTTATGGGAACAGCAGAACAGACGAACAGAGGAACAAATGAATGATGAAGTAAAGGGGCGTTATGGAGCAATGTGGAACAGAGGAACAATAGAACAAATGAATGATGAAGTAGTGGGGTGTTAGGAGAAAAAACAGGGTTTTCGGTTCAAAAGATGTGTTATTTAGTGTACGATTGTTTGGCAGGGGAATGACAGGAATATAATTTCAGGGAAATTTCCAACAATGAACAGAAAATATGATCTGGAAGAACGGCTTATCAATTTCGCCAGTGATGCCATAGATGTTTCAGAAGGACTCCCGGATAGTTTTGCTGGCAAGCACATTGCCCAGCAATTAGTACGCTCCTCTACTTCTCCTGCACTAAACTACGGAGAAGCACAAGCCGCAGAAAGCCGGAATGACTTCATACATAAAATGAAAGTTTGTTTGAAAGAGTTGAGAGAAACGTATAATTGCCTAAGATTAATACAAAAAAAGAGTTGGTATCAGGAAGAAAAGCTGAGCATGCATCAAAAAGAAAACAATGAACTGATAGCCATTTTTGTTTCCAGTGTAAAAACAGCCCTAAAGAAAAAATAAATCATACCCTTTTTTGGGGGAGGAAATAGAAGTACAAAGGAACAGTTGAACAGACGAATAAAGGAACAAATGAACCGATGAAGTAATGAGACGTATGCAAGAAAAACACGAAACTTCGCACAGACTTCAAAATTCTTCACTCCTTGTTCGACATTCTTATTTCATCTTGATTCCCTTTCCGCATCGAGTCGACTGGCGTGATATAGCGCTTTCCCTTAAAAATTCCGAGCAGAAGAACAGATGAACGGGTGAAATAATTGAACGTATGCAAGAAAAACACGGAAACTCCGCATAGACTTCATAAATCTTATATCCTTGTTCGGCATTCTTATTTCCTCTTGATTCCCTTTCCGCATCGAGTCGACTAGCGTGATATAGCGCTTCCCCTTAAAAATTCCGAGCAGAAGAACACATGAACGAGTGAAATAATTGAACGTATGCAAGAAAAACACGGAAACTCCGCATAGACTTCATAAATCTTATATCCTTGTTCGGCATTCTTATTTCCTCTTGATTCCTCCTCCAAATCAGGGAAACCCCCACCAAACTTCAAAATTCTTCTCTCCTTGTTCGGCATTCTCATTTCATGTAAATTTGTGGGAATCCATATGATATGAGTGAAACAACTACAGCCCCGGTCTTAACCGCCAAGGATTTTGCCACTGACCAGGAGGTCCGCTGGTGTCCCGGGTGCGGTGACTATTCCATCCTGGCACAGGTTCAGAAAGTAATGCCTACTCTGGGGATTCCCCGGGAGAATATTGCCATTATATCGGGAATTGGCTGCAGCAGCCGCTTTCCCTATTACATGAACACTTATGGTATGCACTCGATCCATGGCAGGGCCACGGCCGTTGCCTCGGGATTAAAGGCTGCCAGACCCGAGCTGAGTGTTTGGATCGTAACCGGTGACGGGGACGGTCTGAGTATCGGTGGTAACCATACCATCCACCTGCTCCGCCGCAATTTCAATGTGAACATTTTACTGTTCAATAACCAGATTTACGGGCTGACCAAGGGCCAGTACTCTCCTACCTCCGAGGAAAACAAGATTACCAAGAGTACCCCGATGGGAAGTATTGACCATCCCTTCAACCCCCTGGCACTGGCACTGGGTGCCGATGCAACATTTGTGGCCCGCACCATGGATCGCGACCCCAAGCACCTGCAGGCCATGCTGATCCGCGCCAACCAGCACAAAGGCGCCTCTTTCCTTGAAATCTATCAGAACTGCAACATCTTTAATGATGGAGCATTTGAAATATTCACCGAAAAAGGTTCCAAGGCACAGGAAACCCTGTTCCTGGAACAAGGCAAACCACTTCTTTTCGGCCCGAATCTTGAAAAAGGAATTAAACTGGATGGATTTACTCCTAAAGTGGTGACGATTGGTCAGGATGCCAGTGCAGATGAATGCTGGATCCATGATGAAAAAGACATGTATAAAGCACAGATACTGGTCCGGATTTTCGACAATCCCGGTAAAGAGGGTCATTTGCCCCGTCCTTTTGGTGTGTTTTATCAAACAGATCGCCCCTGTTATGAGGATATGCTGGTGCAGCAGATTGATCAGGCAAAAGCTAAAAAGCCGGCAGATCTGGACAAATTACTTCGTGGTAATGAGGTCTGGACCATCAATTGATAAAAAAACATATTTGATAAAAACCCCGCGATGCGGGGTTTTTTTATGCCCTCTGTTTTCCGGCATGGTTTTTAAACAGGTAGCTTCACCATCATGTTCAATTTCCTACCAACCAAGTTTTCCCGTTTATCAACCCTAAAACGGCACCAGCGAAAAACGATTATCGTTATTGCATTTTCCTGGACGCTGGCTGATTCCCTGTTTTTTTTCTGGCGAAAGGGGATCGGCATCTTACCTGAAAAATATTATAATCCGGAAACCAACCTGACGCAGGAAATCATGATCCGGGAGCTGACGGTTTTTCTGATCAGTCTTTTCCTTGGCTATTTTCTGGTGTCGGTGCTCCGCAATTATCTCCGTGATGTTTCGCTATGGTATAATCTTTTGATTAAGACATTGCTCTTGCTGGGAGTAGCTTTCGTAATGACCTTCCTGATTTATATTTCCTATGAATGGCTGATTGCCGGCAATAGTTTTATTGGCGCCCTTAAAAAGTTTTTGTACAATCTGCTTCATCGCAGACTGTTACTGGAAAAAATGCCGGAATGGCTGTTGCTGTTTTTAATAACGCAGCTGGCTATTGAAGTGAATGAAAAATATTCTCCCGGTGTTTTCTTTAATATCATCATTGGCCGTTACCTCCAACCAAGAGAAGAGAGGAGGATCATCCTGTTCCTGGATCTGAAAGATTCCACACCTATTGCGGAAAAACTGGGACACAAGGAGTACTTCAAATTTATCCGTGATTTTATTTTTTATATCTCTTCCGGATTCATTGACAATAACGGCAGGATTTACCAGTATGTTGGTGATGAAGTAGTTGTTTGGTGGCCCGAATCAAAAGAAAATGCATTAAAAGCGATTAATTCTCTGTTGAGTTCGCGTAAAGCATTGAATCAAAAACAAGATCGTTTCAAAAGAAGATACGGAGTAATGCCGGAGTATAAAGCCGGAATACATACCGGACTGGTCACGGTAGGTCAGGTAGGGATTATTAAAAAAGACCTGGTGATGAGCGGAGATACGATCAATACTGCAGCCCGTATCCGGAGTGCCTGTACCGAAATGAACCAGAAATATCTTATTTCAAAAGATGTACTTGACTTTCTTGACATGAAAGAATGGCAGGCGGAGCCAATGGCCCCCATAGAATTAAAGGGAAAGAACCAGCAGATGGAATTATTTGCATTAAAAATCTGATTGTTTGTAACATTCCTGCATTCCCTAGAACTGGCATGATATTTTCACCTCCCTTCTTAGTTCTTCTAAACAATATTGATCATCGTAAAATATTTATTTATGTTACGCTGGACAATTATATTCTTTGTGATTGCACTAATTGCTGCAATCTTTGGATTTGGCGGAGTAGCAGCTGGTGCTGCCTCTATTGCCAGGATTTGCTTCTTTATTTTTCTGGTCTTATTTGTGCTATCGCTCCTTTTTGGAAAACGATACGGCAAATCGGTTCCATAACCGTTTAACCTGATATAAATACTGTTATTGTCATGAAAAGACATTTTTCATGGAAGGCAATATTTTGTCAATGTTGTAACAGAATGCAGGTATCCATATACTGCGGCAGCAATTGAGAAGCAAAGATGAGCAACAGTTTTTTCGGAATACGAATCTTATATATTAAACAAAATCAGATAACAATTTAAAATCACTTGTATGAGCTCAAAAGTATTATTAGGATTTTTGGCCGGTGCAGCTGCAGGCGCATTAGCCGGTATTTTACTGGCACCGGACAAAGGATCAGCTACCCGCAAAAAAATTGCCGGTAAAGCTGGTGACATCACCGACAGTGTGAAAAACAGTTTCAATGAATTCATTGATGGCGTTAAAGATGCGTACAGCAACGTGAAAGAAGAAACAGAGGAGATGAAAGAGCAGGCACTCGCAAAAATGAATTCTACTAAAAAGGAAATCAAGAACAGTTTTTCCTGATGAATTAAATAACCGGTAAGTAAAAAATATCCCATGCCTACTGCTATTGATCATATAGAAACACTGGTAGCAAAAGCCGGTGAACTTGTAGAAACAAAGGCCGCCATCTGGAAGCTCAAAGCAACCGGCAAAATGGCGGACACAGGTTCTTCACTGATTACGCTGATGGCCATTGCCTGCTGTACCACTATTGCCCTGCTGATCATAAGTATTGGTGCGGCATTCTGGATCGGCACAGCTCTTGGCAATACAGCTAACGGCTTTCTGATCGTGGGGGGATTTTATTTACTTACCGGATTATTGATCTGGGTCTTCCGCAGGCAATTGATCAAACAACCGTTGAGCCATCTGATCATCCGCAAACTAACCAGCAAACGTTCATGAAAAATAAAGATACCAGCCTGGAGCTGCTGGATCATAAAATTGCAGCCTTAAAAGAACTGGAGCAACAGCAGCTGATTGAGCTTCGGCAGTCTGCCATGGAAGTAGTTCACAGTTTATCTCCGGTGAATCTTTTAAAAGATACGGTGAAAAAAGTAACCGCTTCACCAGATTTACGTCTTTCTGTATTGGATACCGCCCTTGGAATCGGAGCCGGTATATTGGGAAAAAAACTTTTTATAGGTCGTTCTTCCAATCTGCTGAAAAAAACCGGTGGCTTGGCACTTGAGTTCCTGGTCAGCAATTTTGTCCGCAAACAAATCCCGCTGCTAAGAAAAAAAAGACAGGCCGTTCAGGATTCAGCATAAAGCAGTTTGTTTTGCCAGCCAACTGACCTCAGCACTTCTTCACCTGTATAAAAGAGTATGAGTATCAACTTCAATAACCGAATCAAACAGGTATTACTACTAAGTATCCTGATTTTACTGATATGGGTTGTTATTCAGCATTTGTATATCTGTCTGCCCGGGTTACTGGGCGCCGTTACCCTCTACATCCTGAGCCGGGGAAATAATTTTCAACTTGTTTACCATAAAAAATGGAAGAAGGGAAGAGCCGCAGGGCTTTTTGTCATTTACTACCTGATCCTGCTGGGCTTACCGGTTTTTCTGGCTGTGACATTGATCAGTCCCAAGGTGAATGCCTTTCTCAATAATCCTTCGGGTGCTATTGATCAAATAAAAATAGCTGTCACTCAGGTACAACAAAAGGCAGGGCTGACGATTATTTCTGAACAATCACTAACCGGCTCACTGGAAAAAATCACCGCTTTTATTCCTTCTATCCTGAACAGCACGGCCAACCTGATTACCAATCTGGCGATCATGCTTTTCTTTCTTTATTACATGCTTTACTATAGCCGGGAGATGGAGAAAACACTGGTAAAGATCATTCCATTAAAGGATGGCAATACTACTATGCTGGCTGCGGAGACCAAAAAAATTGTCAGGGCCAATGCGCTGGGCATTCCGCTTATTTCTTTGATACAGGGTTTAACCGCTACCCTGGGTTATTTTATTTTTGGCGTTCATGAATGGGCCCTCTGGGGATTTCTGACAGGGATATTCGCCTTTTTCCCGGTGGTAGGAACCATGATTATCTGGGTACCACTGGTCATTTATACTTTTGCTTCCGGGAATACGGCCATGGGTATCGGCCTCCTGCTGTACAGCGTAATCATTACAGGTAATGTAGATTATATTTCCCGGATCACTATCATGCGCAAACTGGGAGATGTTCACCCGGTGATTACCGTACTGGGAGTAATTGTGGGTTTGGGTGTTTTTGGATTTATTGGTTTGGTGTTTGGCCCCCTGCTGGTGAACTATATCATTGTTTTATTCAAGATCTATATGAATGAATTTGTAGAGCCTGTAGAGTTTCAAAAAGAAATGAATGAAAAAGAAGAATTAAAGGCTCAGGCAGAGATTACCTGATCGGCCTCTTTGTAAAACGAATACCCTGTCCGCATTAATTGCGACGGAATTAAGCAGCAGAACAGATCAGGAACCCCTGATTCGCCTTATAAAAGTTCGCCATGTTTTTTGATTCCAGTTGGCAAATCTTCCCCGTTGTACCACCAGTTTATTATCCGTGACCGGTTGCAGATAATAATGAAAAGAAAAACCATAGAACGGATTATCCCATCCGGTGATCTGTCCAAAGCGAAGATCATTGATCACGATGGTATCTCTGTTTTTCTCCAGTGTATAGTAACCCTGTGAAAACCGGATCAGTTTTACTGCTTCTTTCTTATCTCGTACCTGTTCCAGCAGGCTGTCATTCCTCGGAAAAAAAGAAAGCCGGTAGTCTCTGTTGTTGTCAAACACAGAAATATAGGTGGTATAAAATCCGCTATCGGTTTCAGCAACGGCAAACCATAACCAGTTCTGGAACGGGGCCGGTGTGGTCATGAATTTTTTAAAAGCAAAAGGCTGTGCTGTCAATATGTTCCGCATCTTTTGTTCTATTATCAGCTTATTGCTGATACAATAACCGGTGTACAAGAGACTGACAGTTAGTCCTGTGATATAAATGATTTTCCGGATTCTGTGTCTTCTGTAGAAAAAGAGTAATAAAAAAGCAATCCCTGGGGCAATGGAGAAAAATGGATCCGCCACAAAGATCACATTGAATGCCACTCTTCGGTGGTCAAATGGTTCAAACCAGCCTGTTCCATAATTATTTAATGCATCCAGCAAAAGATGTAATGCACCGGCTATTAAAAAGAAAAACAACCAGTGCCGGTAAGAAATACTGTTTGTTTTAAAAATTCGTTGGAAGATCAGGGCCAGCAGCGGGCTCAGGATCAGTAAAAAGAAGAAGGAATGTGTGAGTCCCCGGTGGGCAAAAAGATTATCCGCCGTATCGAGCCAGAGGGCGGCCAGGAAATCAATATCCGGCAGGCTATGGGCCAGCACACCTACCAGCATGGCCTTCCTGCCCAGTTGTTTACCGGCCATTGCCTCTCCCAGGCATGCGCCAATGGCAATATGTGTGATGCTGTCCAATATATTATTTCATCGCCGAAGTTGCTTTATTTCGGTTTACCCCAATTAGAACGCTCATCCCATCAGCAATAATACAGTTTACGGGATCAATTTCAACTGATCATTGCTATGATCAGCGGTAGTCCCTGCAGTATTGGATTGCGTCAGAAGCGGTTTCGGTCAGATTTAATAATAGGGACTGATCAGCCAATAAACCAGGACACCAGTGATAGCAACATAAAACCAGATAGGCCAGGTAATCCTCGCGAGTTTTTTATGCCTGGCAAAATCGCCTGTAAGGGCCCGGTAGGCGGTGAATAGAATAAAAGGAAGAATGATGCCAGCCAGCGGGATATGGGTTCCTAAAATGATATAATAGATTATCCTGCTATTTCCCACTGCTGCTTTTTCAAGGGCATCAACTATGCCATCATGATTTACATCTCCGAAACGGGTTTCGCCAGCAAATAAGTGATGACAAATATAACTGAGCAGGAAGAGCAGGGATAGCACCATGGCGGCCAGCATGATATTGCGGTGCAGGGTTTGTTTACCCTGTTTGATGGCCACCAGTGCCAGGATAAGGGAAAGGGCCACCAATGAATTGATAATGGCATTGGCTTTGGCAAAAACATGTACATCAAAACCCAGGTCTACTTTTAACTGCACCCTTCCCAGCAGCACCACAGCGATAAAAACGATGGCGGAAAATCCAAGGATCAGCCAGTTGGCTTTTTTATCATTCTTTTTCCAGGCAGCCTGCAACATGATTATTGTTTTTTTCGAATAACGAATAGTAAAAGACCAACTCCAAAGATGGCCAGCAGGAAAACAACAGCGATCAATTGAAGTTTACCGGCAAAGAAACTTTTTCTGGCAGGATCTTTTTCCATGGTCAGTAAAACCAGGTCGGAAGAAAGGCGGGACAGGGAGGCGGAATCGAGGCCATCATAAAATCCCCTGACATGCCGGTTGCTGTCGATCAGGATGAATTTATCACTATGAATAAAACTGGTATCCACTCCTTCTCCATCCTGCAACCCTACTTTCAATTCATTCAGGGCCAGGTCATAGATGTCTTGTTTTTTTCCAGTCAGTAACCACCACTGATCGGGATTAATCTGGAACCGGTCGGCCCAGCCTTTCAGTCTTGACACCGAATCTCTTTCCGGGTCAATACTAAAAGAAATAAAATGGACGAAGTGATTGGAGCGGTCGCCTACTCTTTTTCCGTTGTGAATGGACTCGGCGAGTCTTTTCATATTGCGGGTCATACCCGGACAAATGGTCGGGCAACGGGTAAAGAACAGGTCAGCGATCACGATTTTTCCTTTGAGATCGGCCCAGGTAATCGTTTTACCTTCCTGATTGGTGAGTGTAAAATCTTTAACGGTATGCCATACCGTATCTGTTTGTCTTTTGCCTCTTTTCACTACTTCCTGTACCGTATCGGCAAAATAATGGCGGGGCATGACCACGGCCTTTTCGCTTTTGTTTTTTACAACAAAATAAGCCACCAGGGGCAGCAGGAGGGCCAGCATCACTGCGTATAAAGCTCTTTTGTTCACAGATTCAATTTTGAAAACAGGTTCCGAAAAAAAACCATTAAACCTATTACCTTAACAGGTAAGCGGCTTAATGGTTCCTGAATGGTTAAACTGTTATAAGTTATTCTTTTCCGCTTTTCTCTGCAGGTGCTGCTTCATGCTTTTCGCCATGATGCTTGGTGGGCATTGTTGTCTCCTTAAAATAAGGATCGTAGTTATTCCTTAAGTTTTTATAGGAATTACCATCTGCAATAAATGCGATGATAAACCAGACAAAGAGCATCAGGGGCACGACGATAGTCATGATCATATTCCTGATCTCATCACCCAGGTGCATGAATACGGAAACGATATAAAAGGCCTTGGCCAGGGTAAGGATACATACTACCCCTTTGAACATCAGCACCAGCAGGTCGCTGGGATTGGGTCCTTTGTGGATGGTATAGATCGCAAGACCGATCGCCAGCTCGATAACTGTGATAATAGAAAGAAGGATCGTGGTCTTTCTTACTTTTTTTCTGAATGTCGCATCATCTGCATGCCCGTGATGAAAACTTACTTCCGGGTAAGCTGCTGAGGATGAAATATTCTTTGTGGGATCATAATGACTACTCATAATCTATATAGTTCAAAAATTATCAAATAAGGTAAAAACAGAGGAATACGAATACCCAAACGAGGTCTACAAAGTGCCAGTACAAACCAGCTTTTTCAATCATCAGGTAATGTCCTCTTTGTTGAAAGATTCCTTTCTGTGCCATGATCAGCATCACGATATTGATCAC
>Ga0075160_10000680_pt1 | contig 21135 bp, 18 predicted proteins | sample JI91814C2DNA_FD_70969 | JGI IMG/M metagenome (GOLD analysis project Ga0075160, IMG submission 70969) | Wastewater effluent complex algal communities from Wisconsin, to seasonally profile nutrient transformation and Carbon sequestration -... | ecosystem: Engineered > WWTP > Effluent > Algae... | reverse complement strand
AACGCTCGCACGGCAAACGAGAACGCATCGACAAGATCGGATCCCGCACAATGACCGCAGAAACCCGGCGCCACCGCTGGCCGCGGGTCATGGCTGGTGTCCTGTCGGTCCTCGTACTGCTGGCGACTGGTGCCGCAGCTGCTGGCAACTACCTGACGACTCAGGTTCTGAGCAATGTCAGCGGCGGTAACGATGGGAACTTCCAAGGCGCTACGAATACGCCGGTTCCAGGTGCTCCGATGAACATCCTGCTGATGGGATCCGACACCCGCGAAGGCAAGAATGCCAAGGGACACGGCAATGTCGCCGACATCGCAGGTGCCCGCAGCGACACCACGATCTTGTTGCACATCTCCGGTGACCGCACCCGGGCGCTTGCGGTCAGCATCCCCCGCGACACAAAGATGATGCTGCCGACGTGTAAAGCCACTGGTGGCGGCACAAAGGGCGGTTACGTCTCACGATTCAACGAGGCATTCGACTACGGCGGCCCTGGGTGCACGGTCCGTGCCGTCGAGGGTCTCAGCGGCCTCACCATCGATCACTATGTCGTGGTCGACTTCACTGGCTTCAAGGACGTCGTTAATGCGCTCGACGGTGTTGATGTCTGCTTGAAGAAGGACGTCCACGACAAGGACGCGAAGCTGGACCTGACAGCCGGTAACCACACGGTCCGCGGCGAGCAGGCACTCGCATTCGTCCGCGCTCGCAAGCAGGTCGGCGACGGTAGCGACCTCTCGCGCATCGAACGCCAACAGGAGTTCCTGTCCTCGGCCATCAAGAAGGCAACCTCGGTTGGGGTCATCACGAACCCCGCACAGTTGCTGTCGGTGTTGTCGGCAACAGCAAAGTCCCTGACCACCGATCCCTCGCTGGCAAATCCGGACGCGCTGAAGGATCTGGCCCTCAACATGACGGGCATCAAGCCGTCAGACATCACCTTCGCCACATTGCCGTGGAAGTACAACGACGACTTCGCAACGGTTTCTGTGATTCCGAGCCAGGCTGCCGAACTGTGGCGCGCAATCGCCACCGACCAGGCATGGCCCCCTGCCCCGACCGATGGAACGGACGGTCAGCCTCTGACCGCAGCACCAACGGAGATCACCGCGAACTTCCAGAATGTGTCCGGTGCAACGGGTGCAGCATTGAAGGCCTCGGATCTCCTGAAGTCTGAGAATTACAAGGTCGGCACCGTCACGAACGGCAAGACGACCGGATCATCAGCAATCCTTTACAACCCAAATATTCCTGCCCAGGTGGAAGCTGCCCGGACCCTTGGTTACGCCACCGGGATCCCCACCGCAGCTACCTCAAAGGCCAAGGGAACTGCTGTTGTGGTGCAGGTCGGCGCTGACTTCCCGACTACGGTGAAGCCGGTCGTGGCGTCGGCTAAGCAGAGCGCGGCGGCAGAGACAGCAAAGCCGCGAACGGCAGCCCAGTCAATCTGCTCGAAGTAGCCACAAAGCGCGGTCAAACCGCAAAGGGCTGCCAAGGATTCTCAGCACCGCGCGATAACCTTCTGAGCAAGCGCGGAACACGTTTCCGCACGCATCCCAGGAGGATCTGACGTGAAGAGCCATATGCACCTACGACCGAGGGTGCTGGTTACCGGCGGATCCGGTTTTCTCGGTAGCCACCTGTGCGAACGACTCCTCGCAAGCGGAGCCGAAGTCTTGTGCGTTGACAACTTCTTCTCATCGACCCGAGAGAACGTTGAGCACCTGCTGCCAAATCCGCGGTTCGAACTAATGCGTCACGACGTGACGTTCCCGCTCTTCGTCGAGGTCGACGAGATCTACCACCTGGCCTGCCCAGCTTCACCGATTCACTACCAGCGTGACCCCGTCCAGACCACGAAGACATCAGTCCACGGCTCAATCAACATGCTCGGTCTTGCCAAGCGCACCGGCGCCCGAATCCTGCTGGCTTCGACCTCCGAGGTGTACGGCGACCCGGAGGTCCACCCGCAGGTCGAGGAGTACTGGGGACACGTCAATCCCAACGGCATCCGCTCCTGTTACGACGAAGGAAAGCGTTGCGCGGAGACCCTGTTCTTCGACTACCACCGGCAAAACCAGGTCGACATCAAAGTCGCCCGCATCTTCAACACCTACGGCCCCCGAATGCACCCCAACGACGGTCGAGTGGTCTCCAACTTCATCGTTCAGACTCTGCGTGGCGATTCGATCACCCTGTATGGCGACGGCTCTCAGACGCGCTCGTTCTGCTACGTCGACGACCAGGTTGATGGACTCATGAAGTTGATGGGCAGCCCCGACGGCGTGACCGGTCCGATCAACATCGGAAACCCCAACGAGATCACGGTGCGTCAACTCGCAGAGCGGGTAAACGCGCTCATCGGTGACGCGCGGGAGATCATTTTCGAACCACTTCCGTCCGATGACCCGACGCGACGCTGCCCCGACATCACCAAGGCACGCGAGATCCTCGGATGGGAACCCAAGACGGATCTCGACACCGGTTTGGCCGCCACAATTGAGTACTTCAAGAACCACCCAGATCGAGTCAACTGGTGATGCCAAGGCAAGTGGGCTGGTGACCCACATGGTTGATGCGGGCGCAACCGATCGGCCCGAAAAGCCGACGATCGCTGAAATCCGCGCAGTGTGCCAGCCGGAAGCGATCACAGGTCGGGCGAACTCCGAACACTGGATGAGCGACCTCTACCAACGTCCGATCTCTCCCTACCTGACACGTGCCTTCGTTGGTGCTGGTTTGAGCGCCAACGCTGTCACTGGGGTCATGATCGTCGTCGGCTGGGCTGCGGCCGCAAGCCTCCTGATACCAGGGCTCACTGGCGGCATCCTGGCAGCACTATTCGGCCAGCTACAGATGCTGCTCGACTGCAGCGACGGAGAGGTCGCCCGATGGAACCGGTCGCAGAGTCCCACCGGCGTATTTCTCGACAAGATCGCTCACTATTCAACTGAAGCGTTCATCGCGATCGCGCTCGGCGTGCGCGCTGCCGGTGGGTTTGACGTAGGCAGCGGCTGGATCCTCATCGGTGCATTGCTTGCGGTTGTCCTCCTGCTGAACAAGAGCCTCAACGATTTCGTACACGTGGCACGGGCGTATGCCGGGCTGCCTCGTGTCTCGGAGTCTGCAGCTGTGTCGGCTCCACAGCCGGGACTCATCGCGAACCTCAGGCGCATGGCGCGCTTCGTCCCCTTCCACAAGGTGTTCCACTCCATCGAGATGACACTGCTGGCCTTGGTCGCGGCAGTGATCGACGCACTCCTCGGAGACCTCACTGCCACGCGCATCCTGGTAGGTGCGCTGTTCGTCTTCGCGATCCTTGCCACCATTGGGCACGCAGTCGCCATCCTGTCCAGCAATCGATTGCGAGCAACCACATGACCAGCGTTGGTGTTGTTGTCCTCACCATGGGCTCACGACCAGACGAGTTGCGCAGGGGCCTGGAATCATTGCTCGCCCAAGAAGGCGTTGAACTCGACATCGTCTGTGTGGGCAATGGGTGGCTGCCCGTCGATCTGCCGCCAGGTGTTCGCCCGGTGTTCCTTCCGGAGAACCTCGGGGCTTGTGGAGGACGCAATGCCGGGTCCGCGGCCGTGCACGGCGACATTCTGTTCTTCTTCGACGACGATGCTTGGCTCACCGATCCGCAGTTCGTCAGGCGCGCTGTTGCCGCCTTTGATGCGTGGCCCGAACTTGGGATTCTGCAACCGCGGGTTCACGATCCGCTGTCAGATGCCGACGCAACCCGCTGGATTCCACGCGTACGTAAGGGCGACCCACACGAATCAAGTGCGGCCTTTTCCGTGTGGGAGGGCGCCCTGCTGGTGCGACGCAGCACCTTTGACGCGGCAGGCGGTTTCGGCGACGAACTCTTCTACTACCACGAGGGCATCGAGTTGGCGTGGCGATGCTGGGACAGCGGAAACGTTGCCTGGTACGCCGGCAACCTGGAGGCACATCACCCCGCGGCCGCTCCCACACGTCACGACATGTTCTACCGAATGCATGGCCGTAACCGCGTGTGGGTCGCCCGCCGGAATCTCCCCACGCCGCTCATCCCGCTCTATGTCGGCACTTGGACGGCCTTACACGTAATCAAGTCGCGCGGCGACAAAGCCGGACTTCGCCCCTGGTTTGATGGCTGGAAAGAAGGGTGGCGTGAAGACCCAGGTCCTCGACGACCCATCAGTTGGCGAACCGTCGGGCGGATGGCGATGCGTGGGCGTCCACCCGTCATCTAACTGACGCGAGGAACAAACCGCGTGAGGTCAGCTGGGCTGATCGACGACCTGCGGCGACTTGTTCGCCTGAAGCTTCGCGACCAGCGCCGCCATGTCTCGAGTCGATAGCACCAGCTTGTAGACCAGGACTGCTTCGAAAAGCAGCAGGCCAACCGCAGACGCGATCGTCACAACGGCAATTGCCCACGACCCCAGGATGGCGGCGGCAATAGGGCCAACGATGAAGATGAACATCTGGAATTCAATCCCGCTGAACAGGTGCGGCCGGATTCGGCGGCCACGCAGCCAGTCCCGAGCCGACAGGTACCAGCTGTAACGACCTTGGAACGTTTGCTGCATCGCAACCGAAGCGACAAGTTTCGCTTGCGCATCGGCCTCCTGCTCAGGAGTCCGCTCCGCCATGGGCCCCCGCCGGTCAACTGTCTCGTTCTCTTCCTCAGGGGCGTATTTGCCGAGGTAGCTCAGCGGGTCTGTCCCCGCTTCTTCACAGGCTGCAGTGACTGACGCGTGCATCTTTTCCCGAACCAGCGAGATCTGCATAGCGTCCATGTAGCGCAGCATGTCGACGAATACGACAACAAAGGCCAACCAGATCCACCACGGGTTTCCCGTGTGATAGGCCAGGCCACCGAACAAACCAATCGAACAGAACAAGACGCGGATTCGGTCGAAGATGTAGTCGAGCCAGCCGCCGATGACCGAGCCGTTGCCCTTAAGTCGCGCAATCTTGCCGTCCATACAATCGACGACGAAGCTGATGTGGAAGAGGACCGCACCGAGGATCAGCGCCCAGGCAGCACCGACCCAAAACAGGGCCGCCGCGCATAAACCAAAACCAAGACCGATGAAGGTCAACTGGTTTGGCGTAAGTGATGTGCGATTGGCCGTTACGACGACGAGGCGACTAGCGAGTGGGTCAACTAACAGAACCGTCCACCAGGCATCGCGACGCTTAAGAGTCCCTTGCACGTCGTCGAGTGTGAAAGTCTGTGACATCAACTGTCCTCATCTACCTTGTGTGACTGAATTCCGGCGGCTGAACGGCACGCCAAGACCCCTTGAGTTTACGACACGGTCATGCCGAAACAGTTCAGCCCGGCCAGCTAACCCGGACTCACGGCCCAATCGTGAGCAGCCTTCTGACGCCGTCGCCGACGTCAGCCTTGGAAGATCTGCGTGAAATCCGCAACTCTCTCGTCGATCTCTGGCCTTGTCAGGTCGAGCTTCTCGAGGATCGTGTATCGCCCCGGCCTCGTCTGCGGCGCAAACTCAACGATCTCGCTGAACTCATCGTTGGTGTACCCCAAATCGACGTGCGTCACCGGCAGATCGTGGCGCCGCAGACAGGCGGCCGTTCGCTGCGCTAACACTTCGTCACCGCGCAGGTAGTTGGCGAAGACTGCACCAACCCCAACCTGCATGCCGTGTGACACCCGGCGTTCTGGGAACAGTCGATCGATCGCGTGCGAAATCTCGTGGCACGCACCAGAACACGGCCGACTCGTCCCGGCCACCGACATCGCAAGTCCCGACATCACGAGTGCCTCCGCCAACGAGACCAAGAACCCATCAGAAGACACCGAGTCTTCCCGGTGCAGAAGGGCATCTGCAGCAGTCCTCGCCATGATGACCGCAAGGCCATCGACGTACTCTCCGAGATCCTGTTCCCCAAGCTCCCAATCAGCAAGCGCCGACAGGTTGCTCAGCGCATCACCGATCCCTGAAGTGATCATCTCTGGTTGGGCCTTGCGGACGACGTCAATATCGACAATCACGGCCAGCGGCAATGGAACGCCATACGACCCTCGGCCTGAGTTGTTGTCAAGAATCGCAACCGGCGATGCCAACCCGTCATGCGCAAGGTTGGTGGCACAGGAAATCATCGGCAGCCCGACGCGGGCCGCCACGTATTTGGCGATGTCCAGAACGCGGCCTCCCCCGACGCCGACGAGGGCGTCGTAGTCGCTTTCGCGAAGCTGGTCAGCAATTTCCATCGCTGTGTCCAGCGACGAGTCTTTAGCGACTACCCAGTCGGCTTTCGGCAAACTCGTGTCTAGCAGTTCGCGCATCGCCTGTGCCGACCCGGCGCTGGTGACAACCGCGATCTTGCCGCCGTATGAGATGCGCTGGTCAGCCAGCACGCCAGCGAGGTCAGCAAGTGATCCCCTGCGAATGTCGATGTGCAGGGGCGTCGCGACCATGCGCGCTAGTAATGGCACGCGATCCTCCGACCGATCTCCAAGTCATCAAGGTCGTCGATCTCAACCCAATCGAGATCCCCGATCGGTTGGACATCGATCCGTGAGCCCCGGTTGACCATCTCCTGATAGCCATCCTCGTAGTACAGGTTCGGGTCGCGGGTGAAAGTGGCCTCGAGCGCCGATGTTAGGTCCGGCCCAATGGTCGAAGGCAGCCAACTGACGCCGATGTATTCCCCTGCAGCCTGTGCCGGATCCATCAACTTCGTGATCCGGGTCAATCCACCTGATGCATCGAGTTGCATCTTCATCGGCTCCTCGCCGAGGACCTTAACGTCGTCCATTGCGAGCAGGATGTTGTCTGGTCGCGCTTCCAACAACAGTTCCTCGACGCTGACCGGGTGAACGGTGTCGCCATTGGCCAACACCACGTCCTGGCTAAGCAGGTCACGCCCGCACCACAGCGAGTACGCGTTGTTCCACTCTTCGGCTTTGTCGTTGTAGACCAGTTCGACGTTGACGCCGTACGTAGCTTCGAAGTCTTTCCGGCGCTCTTCAACCCGTTCGGCCTTGTACCCCACGATGATTGCGACATCTGTGAGGCCAACCTTGGCGAAGTTTGCAATCGTCAGGTCGAGGACCGTCCGTGAGCCATCGACGGGCACCAGGGCCTTGGGCAGGTCGTCCGTGTAAGGCCGAAGCCGACGACCCGCGCCTGCAGCCAAGATCAGTCCGATCACGCTAGATCGCCCCTCTATTTGTACAAAATTTGGCGGATTCACTCACCAGAGACCACTAAAGGTCGCTACCCGCAAAGCCGATGGCAATCATAGGCTGTGGCCGCGGCCTGCGCGGTGAGGGCCGCGCCAACTGCCTGACTGCACATCTCATCTAGGGAAACTGAAGGGAGCGTGCACCGTGCGAACCTATTTCCGCGCACGAGGGCGCGACTCCAGCAGGAATACCCGTCGCACGCTGCTTACCGCCGCCACGAGCGCGGTGGCGATCATGGGAGCCACTCTCATGAGCACGCCGGCGAATGCGACCGCGCCCATCGCCGCCTCGGTCCAAATCGCCGCACTTCCTGCCATCACGGTCGCGCCGCCTGCCACCAGGGCGGCACCTGCGCTGCGCACCCTCGAAAATGCCAAGGTCCAGAAGGCTGCCGACGGCGACACCTTGTGGGTGAAGGTCGGGAAGAAGAAGAATCGCGAACTGATTCGATTCGTCGGCGTTCAAGCGACGGAAATTGCGCACCGCGGCGCGGGGAAGAACTGGTGTCACGGCCTCACTGCCAAGAAGTTCATGAATGACTTGACGAAGGGCCGCAAGGTCAAGCTCAAGGGTCTGTACAAGTCCAGCAGTTCGCTCGGACGCAAGTACCGGACGGTCTTCGTGAAGCGAGACGGTGTCTGGGTTGATGTTCAAGCGGCCTTGCTCCAAGCTGGGCTTGGCATTGCGAGTCCTGACGACAAAGAGTGGGTACAAAACCGCCTGTACATGACCTTGATGCAACAAGCCATGCACCAAGGCATCAACATGTGGAACACCGCAACCTGTGGCGTCGGCCCCCAACAACACCTGCCGTTGCGCGTCGGCCTCAATTGGGATGCGGCCGGAGATGACCATGTGAACGTCAACGACGAATACGTTGTCGTTCGCAACGATTCATCCGAAACTGTCCCGCTTGCCGGATGGTCAGTTCGGACCCGCACCCACGCGATGTTCGACTTCCCGGACTGGGCATCCGTTCCGCCAAAGGGTCAAGTGGTCCTCCATGTGGGCAAGGGCAACAACGACCAACGGAACTTCTATTGGGGTTCAAGTGTTCCGATGTTCCGCAACGTAGATTCGAAGGACAGCGGCGACACCGCGATCTTGCTCGATCCCCAGGGCGACTTCCGCGCCTATTCGACCTACCCCTGCTACGCGGGCCCGTGTAGCTAGCGAACCTGGCGCGCTACTGCTGGGCTAAAGAACTGTTCGACGACTCGCTGAGCGGCTTGCCCATCTTCAAGCGAGCAGAAACGTTCCACAAATCTCGTGTACTGCTCGCTGTACTCCGGAGCCCATTGCTTCACAGTCGCGACCAGTTCGTGGAGTTCGCGCTGGTTGCGCGCAACCGGTCCCGGTGCCACGGACGCGAGGTCGAAGTTCAGACCGTTCATGAACTCCTGCTCGATCTCCGGCTCGGGGAGGTAGAAGATGATCGGCCGACCAGTCACCGCGAAGTCGACGAGCAGCGGCGAGTAGTCCGTGACGAATACGTCGGCAGCCAGCAAGGCGGCTGACGTCGCGATATCCGATGGCACCTGTCGGATCGCGTTGCGTAGGCGGTACGTGATGCGCGGTGCAACGCCGAGCACCATCAGAACTGCCTCGTCCTCCATTTCGTCTACCCACATTTCGGAATCGACAAGTTCTCGCTCAGGGTGCGTGTGACCCCATCCAGATGCCGAGGCATAGGCAGCACTGACAACCCCATCAGGCACTCCGAGCGCCTGGCGTGACTGCGCTGAAGCGACGCGTGGAGCGTCGACCAAAGCATCTGCACGCGGTGAACCAACTCGCAAAGCTAACTGATTGTCAAATGCCGAAGCTACGACGTCAGCGGCAAACTGCGATGCCGCGACAACGGCATCCCAGCGATGCCATTGCGCCAAGAGTTCGCGCTGGGCTGCGTCGGACAGCTGTTGGTATGCCTCGGCATCACGACCGACCCTCTTCAGCGGGGTATCGCATGCCGCCTGAAGGTATTTCGTACCTGGCGCCTTCTCAACAATCGCACTGATGGTGCCGTCATCCACCCAGTACGCCGCTCGGCCGGTGGCGTCGGTGTACTCGCTGCTGCCCTGGCTGACGGCGCGCAGACCAGTGGGGGCCACCGTGCGAGTTGGGTCGTAGCCCCAGACCAACTCCAGCTCAGCACCTTGACGGACGAGCTCGTCAAAGACAGCTCGCGGTCCATCGAGGAAGGACCCGCCGCCCGCTGATTCGAAGAACACGAGCTCTCGACCACCACGCTCTTTGCGACTCGACTGATTCGAATTGCCTCCACGACGACCAAATCTGGTCAGCGGGCCGGCGACCGGACCTAACCTGTCCCCGGCGCGAATTGCGGCAACGAGAACCTTCTTCGGTCGGTACGAAAGCGACAGCGACCCAAAACGTGACTTGCGGACTCGGAAGGCGTCGAGGCTCGCGCGGCCGAACCTCTTGCCAGGTGTGATCCGGTCCGTCGTCAAGTGCGGATCCACCAGCAACCGGTAAGTCTGATGTCTTCCATTCGATTCGATCGTCAGGTACGCGTCGATCAGTGTCCCGGGTGAACCGGTGAGCGCCATCAGATCGTGCCAACCAACCGCTGCAGTCCACTGGCAGCGATCATCACCCGAGCTTCCTCTCAGCGCGATGTCGAACTGTTCTCGCAGTCCGGTGTCGCGAACCCGAAGTTCCAGCCAGCCACCTGCACCTGCCGACACCAGATCGAACGGGTTGCCCACAGTTCCGCTGAAGTGCACCTCGTCGCCCACAACTTCCAAACCGCTGACGAATCCACCGAGCGGGATGTCCGCGAAAGCGCGATCTTGTATCCGCAACTCCGTCACGTCAAGCCACGCGGCCGCAGCTGGATCGGCCTCAACACAGCGCCTCGCCCAGACGAACTTCCCGTTCACCTCACGAATGTTCGTCGTCAATCGGGCATGACGTCCGTAGGCGGCCACCGACCGAAGGCCGTCAATGTTGTTGGTGCGGACGTAGTAGTAAGCAACGCGTCGCATTGGCTCAAGGGAGAGGAAGCGCTCGTCCGAAACGTCCGCGATCGCTTCCTTGATGACCTCCAGTCGTGCCTCGCAAGCTTCGTCATCAAGGTCGACGAACTCATAGATGTACAAGATCAAATCGTTGTCGAGGAACACTCTGCGCCGGTACTCGGCAAGGCCGGGCAGGTTCGCCTCGGTGATGATCCGTTCAGCCCTGCGCATCACCTCGATTCGGTCATTGAGGTTTCGGAGCTCAGCGCGTCGGTTTGTGATCGACCGAGCATGGTCGCGGCCATAGATCTTCCACCGATAGACAACATTCGGAATCACTGCAAGCCGCGCCACATGCGCATTCACAGCCGCCGCAAAGACAAGATCCTCGTACAGAATGTCTTCGTCAAAATGCAATCCATACTGATCAAGGAAGGACCGCCGATACAGCTTGTTCCATGCAGCTGAGTCGCGAATCCGTTCTGGGTGGTCGGCGATCGAATCGATGACCAACGGCTCCTCAAACAGTTCCGGATGCCACACCTTGGCGCGCGCGGTGCCCACAAACTCTCGACGAATGGCACCGGACACCACATCGGCGCCCGTTTCGTTGCCCGCCGCGACGAGGTTTTCGAAGGCATCCGGCTCGATTTCGTCATCGCTGTCGAGGTAGAAGATCCATTCGCCCGTGGCGATCTTGGTACCGGTATTGCGCGGTGCGCCGCAGCCACCGGAGTTCTCGGGCAGGCATACGTAGCGAACTCGGCTGTCGGCCTCACTAAATGAGCGAACTACTCCGGCAGTTCCGTCACTCGAGGCATCGTCGGCGACGATGACTTCCAAGTCCTGGAAGGTCTGCGCGAGGACGCTGCGGATCGCAGTCGGAAGACGCTTTTCGTCGTTGTAGCTAATGAGTACAACGGAAATAGTTGGCCGCGCAGAACCCGACTCAATCACGCGCCCAACCGTACCTCGCGAGGGCGTCTGCGGCGTCTAAGCGAGGCCTGCGCCTGTCGCGGCGCCACCCTTCAACAAGTTGCGAGCAACGACCATGCGTTGGATCTGATTTGTTCCCTCGTAGATCTGCGTGATCTTTGCGTCGCGCATGAACCGTTCGACGGGATAGTCCTTTACGTAGCCGTAACCACCAAAGACCTGGACTGCATCAGTCGTGACTCGCATCGCAACATCTGACGCGAAGCACTTGGCAGCAGCGCCGAAGTACGTCGCGGATGCTTCCCCGCGTTCGCTGACTGCCGCTGCCCGGTAGACCAATTGGCGAGCTGCCTCGACCTCGATCGCCATGTCCGCGAGCATGAATTGAATCCCTTGGAAGTCCGCAATGGCTTTGCCGAACTGCGACCGCTCCTTGGCGTACGCAACCGCAGCATCCAGCGCTCCCTGAGCGAGGCCAACGGCTTGCGCGCCAATTCCCACCCGCGTCACATCGAGGGCCTTCATCGCCGTGTTCCAACCCGTACCTTCAGCACCGATCATGCGATCGGCAGGCAGCTTGACGTTGTCGAAGTAGAGCTCACGAGTCGGCGATCCCTTGATTCCGAGCTTGCGCTCCGGAGCACCGAGGCTGAACCCTGGGTCGTCAGCGTGGACAACAAATGCCGAAATACCCTTGGGGCCCTTGTCTGGATCTGTGCTCGCCATGACGGTGTAGTACTTGGAGATCCCGGCATTTGTGATCCACCGCTTGTTTCCGTTCAGGATCCAGCCGTCACCGTCTCGAACCGCGCGACTGCGCATGCTTGCCGCATCACTTCCCGCCTCGGGCTCGCTGAGTGCATAGGAAAACATCGCCTCACCGCGGGCAACCTCTGGCAGGTAGCGCGACTTGATGGCCTCGTCGCCACCAACCAGCAGCGGGGTTGTTCCCAACTTGTTCACGGCTGGAATCAGTGAACTCGATCCGCATACTCCAGCAACCTCTTCGACGACTATGCAGGCCGCGAGGTTGTCACCCCCGGACCCTTCGTACTCCTCCGGAATGCTGATGGCGTGGAATCCTGATGCTGCCAGGGCCTCATAGACATCCCAGGGGAACTCACCCGTCTCATCAATTTCCGCTGCACGCGGAGCAATCTTGGCCTGCGCGAGAGCGCGCACAGCGGCGCGCAGTTCGCTGTGTTCGTCAGACAGTTGGTACAGGTCGAAGTCTGGATTATTTGCCATGAGGGCCAGCGCTCCTGCTGTCGCGGATTGCGTACCACCGGGATGAACGGCCGATGATGCTTGTACTTGGCGAGTATACGAACGTCCGCGAACGTCCTTGGGACTAACCTAAGGCCCATGTCTGAACAATCCCAGCCACGTCTGAGCGTCGTCGGCACCGGCTACCTCGGTGCAGTCCACGCGGCGTGCATGGCGAACTTTGGATTCGAAGTCATCGGCGTTGACGTCGACGAGCTCAAGGTCAAGCAACTCGGTTCGGGGCAACCGCCCTTCTATGAGCCTGGCCTCCCCGAGGTCCTCGACCAGGCGCTGGAATCCGGTCGTCTGCACTTCACCACGGATATGGCCGAAGCCGCCGCGTTTGGTGACGTCCACTTCATCTGCGTTGGCACTCCGCAAAGCGCAAACTCCAATGCGGCGGACATCTCGTATGTCAATGCAGCAGTCGAGGGTCTCGTCCCGCACCTCACCGGCGATGCTTTGCTGGTCGGCAAGTCGACCGTTCCCGTGGGGACTGCGGCTCGACTTCGCGACGTAAGCCAGAAGCTTGCTCCAGAAGGCGTCAAGGTGGAACTCGCCTGGAACCCTGAGTTCCTCCGCGAAGGGTTCGCCGTGGCGGACACCCAACGCCCGGATCGGATCGTCATCGGAACGGACAGCGACTCGGCAGATGAATTGCTGCGTCAGGTGTACAGCAACCAGATCTCCGCCGGTGTGCCCTACCTGCGCACGGACCTCGCCACATCGGAACTTGTGAAGGTGGCTGCCAACTCGTTCCTCGCCACCAAGATTTCTTTCATTAACGCGATGGCGGAGGTGTGTGATCGTGCCGGGGCAGACGTGACGGCGCTGGCACATGCGATCGGCTACGACGACAGAATCGGCTCGAAGTTCCTGCGCGCCGGACTTGGTTTTGGTGGCGGGTGCCTGCCAAAGGATATTCGGGCGTTCATGGCACGCGCTGGGGAGCTCGGCGTTGACGATGCGCTGTCGTTCCTCAAGGAAATCGACGACATCAACCTGCGCCAACGCAGCCGAACTGCAAATGCTGCGGCCACGATGCTCGGCGGTACGGTGAACGAGAAGGTGATCGCCGCACTTGGCGCGGCATTCAAGCCCGACAGCGACGACGTTCGCGATTCGCCTGCGCTCGATGTGGCGGCGAACCTTCACCTGCAAGGCGCCAACGTGCGGGTCTACGACCCGAAGGCGATGGTCAATGCTGCTGCACAGTTCCCGACGTTGGACTTCGTTGACTCAGCGGTCGAGGCATGCGCCGGAGCAGACATCGTGCTGCTCCTGACGGAATGGAACGAGTTCGTCACCCTTGACCCGCACGAGCTTGCGAGCAGGACTGCCGGGCGACGAATCTTGGATGCCCGCAACGTGTTGGATCCGGCGCAGTGGCGCGAAGCTGGGTGGCAGTACCAGGGAATCGGTCGCCCGTAAGCAACCGACCCAACCTGCAGTTTGGTTAGAAGTCCTGCATCGTGGTGACGGCAGCCGGGTCTACTCCAGTGCTTGCGTTGTAGGCGGCAATCACTTCCGCAGGCGTGCCGTACATCTTCAGCTCGCCCTTTTCGAGCCAGATGGCGTCGGTGCACAGTTCCTCAACCGTCGCCAGCGCGTGTGATACCAACACCATCGTGTGGGCCTCGGCCAAGAGGCTGTTCATCTTCTCGTGTGCTTTGGCCTTGAACGAGGCATCACCTGTCGACAGGGCCTCATCAACGATGAGGATGTCGGGCTCCATATGAACGGCCACTGCGAATGCCAACCGGGCGGACATACCCGATGAGTAGGTTGTCATGGGCATTTCGAGGAAGTCCCCGAGTTCGGTCCACTCTGCGATCTCGTCAGTCTTCTCTTCGACCTCTGCACGCGAATAACCAACGGCCAGACCACCGAGCATGATGTTTTCGTAGCCGGACAGCTTGGGGTTAAAACCGACGCCAAGCGCGAGCAACGTACTGACGCGACCGCGAATCTCGATGCGCCCCTCGGTGGGTGGCAAGATCCCGGAAATCGCCCGCACCAATGTGGTCTTTCCAGCGCCGTTGTTTCCAACGATGCCCAGCACACGGCTGCGCGGCAGGTCGAAACTCACATCCTTGAGTGCCTCGACCTCGCGAACCACTCGCTCGCCACGACCAACGCGACGCAGGGAGTCTTTCAGCGTCGGGCGCTTCTCGAATGTTGTCCGGTAGGTCATCGAGAGGTGCTGGACGCTAATCGCGGGCTCAGATTCTGACTGCAAAGTCCCGCTCCCTTGAAAGAAATACGTAGCCGCCGAGTACCAGAGCGAGCAATGCCCAACCGGACATCACGAGCCATACCTGCGGATTGGGCCACTCGCCATAGACGATGGCGTTGCTCCAGGTCGCGACGAAATCAAACATGGGGTTGATGTATCGCAAGAATTCGCCGCTCTTGGGGAGCTGGTCCGCTGCCCACAGCACTGGCGAGGCAAAGAACCACAGCCGCATGAAGTAGGGCAGGAAGCTGCGCGTATCACGGAAGTACACCTGCATGGTGGCGAGCAGCATTGCCATGCCGGCACAGAACACCGTGAGCAAAGCGAGAACTGGGATCGCGAGCACCCAGGTGAACTGCGGGCGGATACCGAAGGCCAGAGCCGCAACCACCAGCACGATCAACGACGGCCACAGCTCTGCCAACGCTCCACGGACCGCCGATAGCGGCAGCAGCGCCTTGGGAAAGGCAGTATTCGTCACCATCTTGCCGGCGCTGGTCACGGATTTTGCACCTTGACTCATCGAAGTCTCAAGGACGTCGAAGATGAAGAGCCCAGCGAGTAGATAGACGAAGTAGTGCGGGATCGTCGCCCCGCGCGCCAAGATCAAGACGAGCAGGAGGTACACCAACCCCATCAGCAGCGGGTTGATGACGTTCCACAAGCGCCCGAACAGGGTGTCGAGCTGGTTGGCCCGCACATTCGCCCGGGTCATCTCGTTCATGAACTCGCGACGGCGCCACAGTTCTTTCAGGTAGCCGGAGAAGTTGCGAGGAAGCCCAGCCCGATACGGCTCGTAGACGTGGAACGTGCCACGGAATTCGTCGTCGTCAGCGACAGTCTTGACGTCAATGGCAGCCTTTGCCACAGTTACTCCCCTCGCAGACGCGCATTTGCGATGATAGGTCGGTTTGCGGAATTGGGCGAGCACACGCCGCCGCGAATCGCTGGGACAATCAGGACTTTCCGCCTGTTTGCGGTCGTGAGGTGAGGAAACCCACACCCCATGACAAGTGCATAGCCGCCAGGACGGCTGGCACCCGTGCCCTCACGGATCGGCTCTCGCCGCGCGAGATCGCAATCCCGCCAAGAGCCACTGCGGCGGCGTATCCGCCTGGAATCAGCCAACCAAGCCGCAACGTGGCGGCCGACGGGACCACCAAACCAGTGATGCCGGCGGCAACCCCGACGCCGATTGCTGCGACTGCCACTGGCGGTGCCAGGTAACGGGCCTGAACAGTCTCGGGGTGGCGCCGCATGACCTCACGCCGCCACGTTCCGTACTGGAAGTACTGGCGGGCCAGCGCTTTTAGGTCTGGCCGCGGACGGTAGGACACCTGCATCTGTGGGTTAAACCAGATCTTCCCGCCGAGGGAGCGGATTCGGTGGTTCATCTCCCAATCCTGAGCGCGGTCGAAGGATTCGTCGTAGCCACCGACCCGTTGCAGCGTCTGGGCGCGGAAGACTCCTAGGTAGACCGTTTGCGCTTCGCCCTCCTGGCCACCCACATGGAAGGGCGCACCGCCAACGCCAAGTTTGGAGGTCATCGCCAAAGCCACAGCCGACTCGAAGTCCGTGGTTCCCTCCGCAGCCATGACGCCGCCGACGTTGTCGGCACCGGTGCGGATCAAGGTTTCCACGGCGCGAGAGATGTAGTCGCGGGGAAGTTCGCAATGACCATCCACCCGAACGATGATCGAGTGCGTCGCCACCTGCAGCGCAGCGTTCAAAGCCGTCGGAGTGCGACCGGATGGGTTCGACACAGTGCGCACCCGAGAATCTCCGGCCACAAGATCGGCCGCCACCGAGTCTGTGTTGTCCGTTGATCGGCCGAGCGCAAGGATCACTTCGATCAAACCCGGAAAGTCCTGATCGAGCACTGCCCCGACAGCTTCTCTTAAGTGCCGCTCCTCATTGAGGACCGGCATGATGACCGACACGGCGTCACCGAATTGCGCCTCGCCATCACGGACATCCACGATCAACTCGCGCTCCGCTGCCACATGATCACCTGGAGTAGCCATCGGTGGGACATTACTACTTTCACATCTTCGCAAGCACACATGCTGCCCCCGATATTGACTCTCGGCGTGCCGCAAGCTTCGGTTCGCCGAATTGCGACTTAGCATCATCCACAGCGTTGATTGCCTTCCCCGGCGCCCCACCGCGGTGTAAATACACGGCAAATCGCGAGAACGTGATGTTCTTGTAAACCTGGAACGTCAGGACTACCGGGCGCGTCGCAACCAATTGAGACCACCAAATGAAAGGCATTCGCATGGCACCGGCGAGCAGCATGCGCCAAAGACACCCAATGCGCCTCTTCGGCGTTGTGGTGGCTGCCGGTGTGCTCGTTGCCAGCGGCATTGGCTACGCGACTGCGAACGAGGTAACTGATCAAGTCAAACGAACTGAGGTATTTGGCCTCGTTAAGAACCGGCCCGAAAATGACGGCGGCACCAACATCTTGCTCGTCGGATCCGATGACCGCACTGGCCTGTCCAAAGCCGAGCGGTCGAAGCTCCACGTGGGCCAATCCGAATACGGCAGCCACACCGACTCGATGATGATCGCGCATCTCGCGGACGACGGATCAGTCGGAATCGTCAGCATCCCCCGCGACTCGTATGTCGAGATTCCAGCCCACACCACTTCATCCGGTAAGACGATCCCCTCCAGCAAGCAGAAGATCAACGCCGCCTTCAGCATCGGCGGCCCAAGCCTCGCTGTCGAAACGGTGGAGCGCTCGACCGGTGTCCACATCGACCACTACGCAGAAATCAACTTCCAAGGCTTCGTCACGATGGTCGATGGACTCGGTGGCGTCCCCATGTGTCTGAAGACGCCGATCAAAGACCAGAAGTCCGGACTTGACCTTCCTGCGGGCAACCAAATGCTCAATGGCACCCAAGGGCTTGGGTTCGTCCGTGCCCGCTACTTCGACCCGAGCGCCGACCTCGGTCGGATGAAGCGCCAGCAGACATTTGTCGGTGCCATGTTCAAGCAGGCCATGAGCCCATCAACGATCTTGAACCCCGCTCGGATGGTTGCGTTCTTGAACTCGGCAGCGGGTGCGGTCACGGTCGACGAGAACTTCAGCAAGCGCGACATGTGGAACCTGGCGGCCAAGATGCGCTCGGTCAACCCCTCGAACGTGACGTTCCAGACGATCCCCCTCGGTCAGGAAACATCGGCCCCCGGCGTCGGCTCGGTCGTGGTCTGGGATCAAGCGAAGTCAAGCGAACTGTTCAATCGCCTGAAGACCGGCGAGCCACTTGTGGAGAAGGCTCCCGAGGCCAGTGGGCCAACCGTCGAGGTCGCGCCATCAACAATCAGCGTGCGGATACTCAATGGTTCGACCGTTTCAGGCCAAGGCACCAAAGCAATCAAGGAGTTCAAGGCTGCTGGCTACCGGGTGTCCGGCATCGCAGCGAACGCACCCAAGCGGACCGGCGAAGAAACCGTCATCGAATACGACCCCCGCTACGACAACTCACTGAAGACACTTCAAGAGGCGTTGCCTGGTGCGACGGTCAAGCCGGTGAAGAACCTGGGACGTACGTTCCGCATCACAGTGGGTAGCGGCTACGACGGCGTGAAAGCAGTGAAGGTGTCTGGCCCGGCAGCCGATCAAGCTGCTGCAGCGACTAAGCCCAAGACCGCAGCTGACGATCCCTGCGCCTAGTCCACGCTGGCACTCGGCGGTGCCGGGATTCTTGACTCACTCGCCCCGCAGGCGAGCCCCCTTTGCCTTAGCGCTGGCCTGAAGCTCAAGTTGGAAATCGAGCATGCGTTTGCGCAGTGCGTCATCAGAGGCACCGAGGATTCGAACAGCCAGCAGACCGGCATTGCGCGCGTTATCCACGGCCACTGCAGCGACGGGCACCCCCGCCGGCATCTGCACGATGGACAGCAGCGAATCAAGTCCATCAAGGTGCTTCAGCGCGACAGGAACTCCGATGACCGGAAGTGGCGTCACAGCGGCCAACATTCCCGGCAGGTGGGCCGCACCGCCCGCGCCAGCGATGATGACGCGCAGGCCTCGATCGGCCGCGCTCTTTCCGTAGGCGATCATCTCTTCGGGCATCCGATGAGCCGACACCACGTCAGCCTCAAACGGAACATCAAATTCCGCGAGGACCTCGGTCGCCGCCTTCATCGTCGGCCAGTCCGAATCCGACCCCATGACAACGCCGACAACTGGGTCTGGCGCGTTTTCACTCATCGATGACTCCTGCTAAGTAGTCGGCGGCGTGGTGCGCCCGCTCGCGGAGGGACTCTAGATCCTCGCCTGTCACGGTGACATGTCCAAGTTTGCGCCCGCGACGTGGCGTCTTGCCATACAAGTGAACCTTCAAGTGCGGATCACGCGCCATGACGTGTCGGTAGGCCGAATACAGATCGCCCTTGTCGGTTCCAATCACGTTGACCATGACCGAGTACGGCGCTCGCGCGGCCGGGCTCCCCAGAGGCAAATCCAACACAGCCCGCAAGTGGTTTTCGAATTGTGAGGTCACCGCACCGTCGATCGACCAATGCCCGGAATTGTGAGGGCGCATAGCCAATTCGTTGATCAACAGGCCGTCGGCGGTCTCGAACATTTCCACCGCAAGCATCCCGGTCACCCCGACAACGTCGGCTACCCGCAGCGCGATGCTCTGCGCCGCAATCGCGAGATCGGCATCAAGGTCTGGAGCCGGGGCGATAACTTCGCGACAGATCCCCTCGGTCTGCACGGTCTCCACGACCGGGTAGGCAACTGCCTGTCCGTGTGGTGAGCGGGCGATTTGAGCAGCAAGTTCACGGCGGAAGGTGACCCGTTCTTCGAGGAGCCATGCCGCGGGCGATTCCAAGGGGTTGTCTTCAACGATCGAGACCGCTTCTTCAAGGGTGTCCGCCAGCCAGACTCCCCGGCCGTCGTAACCTCCGCGGGACGTCTTCAGGACGATCGGCCACTGGACCTTCTCGCCGAACGCGGCGAGGGCTTCGCGCATTTGTTCGACCGGCGCATCCGCTGCAATCGAACCCCACGACGGGCACGGCAAACCGGCATCGGTGAGCGCCCGACGCATGGCGATCTTGTCTTGCGCGTGTATCAAGGCATCCGGCCCGGGACGTACTGAGAGTCCGCTTGCCTGGAGCTCACGCAGGATTGACGGCGGGACATGTTCATGATCGAACGTGACGACGTCGACGCCCTCGGCGAATTCGAAAACCGCCTGCGGATCGTCGTGGTTGCCAACCCGAACGTCATTGATCACCAAGGCCGCGCTGTCACCCTCGGCCGCTGCCAGCACGCGAATGTTGATGCCCAAGGCAATTGCGGCCTGCTGTGCCATCCGTGCAAGCTGACCTCCGCCGATGATCCCAACCGTTGGGAAGTCATCGACTGATGACGCTGAACTCACGCAGAGACCCCTGATTCGGTGATGTGAATTCCATAGGTTGCCGAGTACGACTCCCCCGGTTTGGCGGTCGTGATCGGGAAGTGCCCGGACAGCGGGTCAGTCGGAGCCGTCATCGGCTCAATCGCCACAAGCGGTTGGTCCGGTGGCGCGAACAAGACGGCGTACGAATACCCCTCGTCATAGGACAGGGTGATGCGATGCTGGCCTCCCTCAATCCAAGCAGTCGTGCCGACAGGAACCTCATCGAAGAGGTCATCGAACACAACCCCGCCCTGACTCGGGTCGCCGAGGACATCGACTTCGACGGGCACTCGCTCAACTTCACCCGTTGGCACACATCGTTCGTCGAGGACCAGGTGATGCGTGAACGGCTTGCAGACCGTCCAGTCCTGCCGATCGCCACCGGGCGGGGCGAAGTAGGGATGCCAGCCAAATGCAACCGGCACCTCGGCATCAGATGTTGGGCGCACCGAGGTTGAGATTCGCACGGTTGAATCGAGCAGGTGGACCGAAACGGTCAGCACATGCGGGAACGGGAACGCCGGGAATTCAGGTCGGCCACTGTTGAAGTCGAGTTCTGCGACGAGCCACGATCCGACCTGATCGTTCGCCACACCAGCGCCATATTGAACGGCTTCGGAGCGGGTGACCTTCCAATCCGGGCAACCCGCGAGCAGCCCGTGGATGGGAAGCCCATTTCCATCGAGGTGTACGCCAGGGGTTCCGTCTGTCACCAAGGTCACGTCACCGAATTGCTTGTGCTCGAGGCGGTTCGCCCAGGGTGCGAGCAACGGGATCCCGAATGTCTTGCCGGACTCCCGATAAGCGCCCAGGCCGGCCCGCATTCCCAGCAGTTCCACCCCGTTGTGGGTCAGTGACGACCCGACCATCCCGGCGGCCGGGACAAACGTGACGGCGATCCCAGTCGGCGCACTTAACGTATACGCAGTCAGGTCAGGGAAATCCGGATGCGGGCTCTGGGTTACTTCGTAGCTCGTCGACATGTGCCTATCTTTGCGGCAAACCGAGGTCACGGGAAATCAACATCCGCTGAACCTCGGAAGTACCTTCACCGATTTCCAGGATTTTCGCGTC
>Ga0075160_10000679_pt1 | contig 21187 bp, 14 predicted proteins | sample JI91814C2DNA_FD_70969 | JGI IMG/M metagenome (GOLD analysis project Ga0075160, IMG submission 70969) | Wastewater effluent complex algal communities from Wisconsin, to seasonally profile nutrient transformation and Carbon sequestration -... | ecosystem: Engineered > WWTP > Effluent > Algae... | reverse complement strand
GCGCTCGAGTGCGCCGACGTGCAGCTGTCGGCGGTCGCCGTCGCCTGAGCGGGTCGGCGCGGCGGCCTGGGCCGCGCCTCGCCGTGCCGGAGCGTGGTGCGACCGGCCGTCGCGCTTGCCCGAAGGGTCACGTGCTCTTCACGGACTCCTCACGCACGTTCCTACCCTCGCTGCGGTCTCGAAGGTCGCTCCCGCGGCCGCAACCCTTCCCCGCAAACCCACCGCAACCATGAATCGCAACCGCTTCCTGCAGGGCATCGCCCTCGTCGTCGGCCTCGCCTCGGCCGCCTCGGCGCAGGTGATCGTCAACACGAACATCACCACGTCGACGACGTGGACGAGCAACAACGTCTACCAGCTCCAGGGCGACATCTACGTCGAGCCGGGTGCAACGCTGACGATCCAGGCCGGCACGGTCCTCGCCAGCACGAACGCCAGCACGCTGGCTGTCTGCCGTGGCGCCCAGCTCATCGCCAACGGCACCGCCGACCAGCCGATCGTCATGACCTCGGACGACGACCGCGCCACGTGGACCGGCGGCAACCCGAAGACCGGCACGTACCGCCAGCTGAAGAACAACGAGTGGGGCAACCTGGTGATCATGGGCTCGGGCTACATCTCCGAGAACCAGGTCGGCACCAACACGCCGGCCCCGTCGGCCAGCAACTACGCCGACATGGAAGGCCTGACGCCCACCAACACCGCGCTGAACGACTACGGCGGCGGCAACGACAACGACGACAGCGGCAGCGTCTCGTACGTGTCGCTGCGCTACGGCGGCCGCAACGTCGCGGTGGGCGTCGAGCTCAACGGCCTGTCGCTCGGCGGCGTCGGCCGCAACACCGAGATGCACCACATCGAGATCCTGAACAACATCGACGACGGCATCGAGATCTGGGGCGGCACGGTCAACCTGAAGCACTTCAGCATCTGGAACGTCGGCGACGACAGCCTCGACCTCGACCAGGGCTGGCGCGGCAAGGCCCAGTTCGGCCTGATCGTGCAGGGCTACAGCGGCGTCGGTTCGCAAGGCTCGGGTTTCGGTGACAACGCGATCGAGATCGACGGCGCCGAGCTGTGCAACTACCAGCCGGTCACGACCGCCGCGCTCTACAACCTGACGGTCATCGGCTCCCCGCACCCGACCAACGCGGGCACCGGTGGAGACATGCTGACGGCCTGGCGCGACAACGCGCGCGTGCAGATCCGCAACAGCATCTTCATGGACGCTGGCGACCTGGTGATCTCGTACGAGACCAGCGACTTCGAGAACGGCAACACCGGGTACGGCTGCAGTGGCACGTTGGACTGGGCGCAGACCTGGACCACGCCGTACACCTCGACGTCCACCGTCAACCCGTTCGCGTCGCCGGCCACGGCCTACACGGCCCAGGCCAGCGGCAACCTGATCGACTTCCGCGACAACGTCTTCTACAGCAACCTGCGCGGCTCGGCCTACACCGAGGCCAACGCCCGCCTGGTGTTCGCCGGCGGCGGTGGCACGGCCAACGCCAACAACGCGATCGTCGCCAGCTCGCCGATCACGTCGATCACGCGTGGTGCGGCCGCGACGCCGAACGGCACCAACACGACCTCGCCGGTCACCTTCCTCGATCCGACCCCGGCCAACGCCGCCCTGACCTCGGTCGAGTTCGCTCCGAATGACGGGTTCTTCAGCCAGGCGCGGTACCGTGGCGCCTTCCGTCGCGGCAACGACTGGATGATCGGCTGGACGGCCACGAGCGCCTTCGGGCTCACCAGCAGCAGCCAGGCCAACACGGAGCTCGACGGCAACAGCACGACGCTGGTCGGTGGCCAGGCCAACCACTACACGGTCGGCACCTGGGCGCCCAGCACCAACGTGTTCTGGAACTGCGACAACGTGCCGGACTACCCACTCGCCCCGCCCAGCACGAAGGTCGGCGTGCTGGCAATCGGCTTCGGCCCGGACCCCTTGTTCCCCGCCATTGGCATCCTCGGGATCGACGGAACGATCCACATCGACCTGGTCAACAATGCCCAGTTCGTGCTGATCCAGCCGAGCAGCACCGAACTGATCGGTGGTCCGGTCCCCATCCCGTTCGGTTTGAGCGGCGCGACGGTCTACACGCAGTACGCCATCATCAGCAACATCGGCTTCGGCGACTACGCGCTCGCCCTGAGCAACGCCCAGAAGCACATCTTCCCCTGATCGCTTCCGGACAGTCCTGACCGCCCATACCGCGGCAGATGGCAGCTCAGCTGCCATCTGCCTCGGGTCGTTCCGAGAGACTCCTTCGGTTCTGACGATGAAGACGATCCTGACGCGGCCCTGCCTGCTCCTTGCCGTTCTCTTGCCGTTGCCTTGTTGCGGAGGCGATTCGGCCGGCAACGTTGGTCGTGCCCAGACACGCGCGAACGCGACGACGGACGGGAAGGCCGTCGTCGCCGAGGGGCAGCACCGAGCGGCCCTGCAGCCGTGGCAGCGGGAGCTGCTGCACGTTGCGTTCGAGGCGGCGTCGAGGTTCCCGACGGAGCCGCACCGGAAGAACCGTGGGCGGGCGCAGGACGTCGTGGTGGCGGCGTGCTTCCAGCTCGAGCAGCCCGAACTGGCGCGCAGCTACGGTGAGCGCATCGCCGACTGGCGCCGCGGCACGAGCCTCGCGGACTACGCGTGGTTCCAGGCGCGCGCCGGGGCCTTGGACGGACTCGAGGCGGTGCTCGCCGAGGCGCAGCGCGTGCTGGACGCCGAGCGCAAGAGCCCGGACGCGCAGGAATGGCGCGGCGACATGGTGGCGCTGAAGCTGGCGCGGGCTTGGACGGTGCTCGGCCAGCCGGAGAAGGCGAGTGCTGCCGCCGCCGGCATCGCTCCCGAGTCCGCCAACGCGGTCGACAGCACCTGGGCCAGCACGCTCGCCGATCGGGTGTCGCGCCTGTCCGCCACCGAGGCCGGCGCCGAGGTCGCGTCGATCGACGCCAACTTCGCCTCGATGTCGATCGGCCAGCAGGCCGCGGCAGGCGAACTGCTGGCCGCCCTGCACGAACGCTTCTTCGCCGAGTCGGTGCTGCGCGCGGAGATCGAGAAGCGGCCGGCCCGGCTCTGGAGCACGCTGATGCCGAGCGTGCGTCTCGACTGTCTCGTCAAGATGGTCCGCACCAACGTCGCGCGCGGTGAGAATGCGCACGGCAAGGAACTGCTGCGCGTGGTGACCGAGATCGTCGAGGGGCACACCTGGCGCGAAGAGGACGAGCTGCCCTGGCGCGCGGTCGTCGTCGAGCTGACCGGGCTGGTCGGCGAAGGCGACCGCGCGCTCGCTCTCGCCGAAGCGGCGCTCGCGCGCTTCCACGAGGTGCGGGAGCGCATCGTGAACATCTACCGGGCACGGGCCCTGCGGCCGCTGATGCTGGCCCGCTTCGCCCTGGGAGATCGCCAGGGGGCCGGCGAACTGCTGGAGCTCGTGCTCGAGGAAGGCATGGAGAACCCGAACTCGCGGCCCCGCTGCGACGACCTGGTCGACACCTGCACCCAGCTCGCCGTGCGCGGCTTCGAGCCGCCCCCGGCGAGCCTCCTGCGCATCCGCGAGATCGCCGCCGGTCTGGGGGATCCGTGGTGAACCGTCACCACCTCCTGGCGATGGCCGTGGCGACGGCGCTCGCGACCGCCGCCGCGGCGCAGCAGGCCGGAGCCCTGCGCGGCCTCGTGCTCGACAAGGACTTCGAGGTGCCCTTGGCGGGGGCGGTGGTCACGCTGGTCGAGAGCGGGACCCGCGTCGAGACCGACGACCAGGGCGCGTTCGTGTTCCAGCAGCTGCGACCCGGTCGTTACACGCTGGTCGCGTCGAAGGACGGCTACGTGCGCGCCGTGCGCAGCGACGTGGTGGTGACCGCCGGCCAGCTGACCGAGCTGCGGCTCGAGCTCGCGGGCGACTTCACCGACATGGAGGAGTTCGTCGTGCAGGACGCGCTGCAGCTCGGCACGGGCACCGAGGCGGCCCTGCTCGACCTGCGCCTCGAGAGTCCGGCGCTGATGGACTCGATCAGCTCCGACCTGATGCGCAAGGCCGGCGCCAGCGACGCGGTCGGGGCGCTGAAGCTGGTTTCGGGCGCGTCGACCTCGGCGGACGGCAAGTCGGCGGTGATCCGCGGCCTGCCCGATCGCTACGTCAGCTCGCAGATGAACGGCGTGCTGCTGCCGTCGGCCGACAAGGAGAAGCGCGCCGTCGAGCTCGACCAGTTCCCGGCCGGCGTCATCGAGAGCCTGCAGGTCAGCAAGACGTTCACGCCGGACCAGCAGGGCAACGCCAGTGGCGGTGCCGTCGACGTGGTGCTGAAGAGCGTGCCGGACGAGCCTCTGTTCGTGCGCTGGCAGGGCGGCGTCTCCTACAACGACAACTTCACCGGGCGCGGCGACTTCCTGTCCTACGACGGCGGGGGCGTGCACGCGTTCGGCAAGAGCGGCAGCCAGCGTGGCGTGCAGGAGATCGGCCAGAACTGGGCGGGTGCGGTCGGCCTCGAGGAGGAGAACGCACCGCTCGAGTACAAGGGCAACGTCTCGCTCGGCGGCAGCTTCTCGGTCGGCCGCGGCTGGCGCGCCGGCGGCTTCGTCAACGTCTACTACGACCGCGACAACTCGTTCTTCCGGAACGGCATCGACAACTCGCTGCAGGCGCTGACGCTCGGTGCACCGCTGTCGCCGCAGTTCAGCCAGGGCTCGCCGGCGAGCGGCGAGTTCTACACGGCGCTGCTCGACGTCTCGCAGAGCCGGCAGGCGGCGAAGTGGGGCGGGCTCGCGACGTTCGGCATCGAGAACGAGATGCACGCGATCGACTTCACGTGGCTGTCGTCGCGCATCGCCGAGGACACCGCCACGCTGGCCGAGGACACGCGCGGCAAGCAGTACTACTACCCGGGCCACGATCCGGAGGATCCGAGTTCGCCCGGCTTCGACGACGTGCTCGGCGCTCCCTACCTGCGCCTGCAGACCCTCAACTACGTCGAGCGTTCGACCGACACGCTGCAGCTCGCCGGCCGGCACCGGCTGGCCCTCGACTCGCGCGCGCTGCGCAAGGCGGAGATCGACTGGGCGGTCGCGAAGAGCAACGCGCACCGCGACCAGCCGGACCGACGCCAATTCGCGTCGGCGTGGAACCCGAACGGCGTCTACCTGCAGTACAAGCCGGCGGCCCAGTTCATCCTCGGCAACCTGCAGCGCATCTTCGAGACGATCGACGAGAACAGCGAGGAGGCGCGGCTCGACCTGAAGCTGCCGTTCGAGGTGTGGGGCAGACGTCGCGGCTACCTGAAGGTCGGCGGCTTCCACGACCGCGTGGTGCGCCGGTTCGACCAGAACACCTTCAGCAACTTCGCGGACCCGAACTTCTTCCTGCCCGGCCAGTACGACGAGCTCGACTGGAGCCAGTCGTGGGGCTTCGTCGACCACCCGATCACCGCCGGCGAGACCGACGTCGACTACGAAGGGCGGCAGACGCTGCGGGCCGGCTACTTCATGGTCGAGCTGCCGCTGCTGCAGCAGCTGAAGCTGCTCGGTGGCCTGCGCGTCGAGTCGACCCAGATCCAGATCGTGAACGCGCCCGAGGCGAACGCGCCGTGGATCCCGCCCGGCCAGTTCGGCATCGCGACCCTGCTGCCCGGTGCGGCCGACGTCGACTTCCGCCAGCAGAACGCGCTGCCGGCGTACGGCCTCGACTACGAACCGCTCGAGGGCGTCAAGCTGCGCCTCGCCTACGGCGAGACGGTCGCACGCCAGACGTTCCGCGAGCTGTCGCCGATCTTCCAGCAGGAGTACCTCGGCGGCCCGATCTTCGTCGGCAACCCGTCGCTGGAGATGAGCTCGGTGCGCAACTTCGACGTGCGCCTCGACTGGACGCCGTACGACGGCGGGCTGCTGTCGGCTTCGTGGTTCAGGAAGGACATCGAGAAGCCGATCGAGTACGTCGAGAAGCTCGGCCAGTACACGTTCACCACCGCGGTCAACTTCCCGCGCGGCACGATGACCGGCCTCGAGCTGGAGACGCGGCAGGCGCTCGGCCGCTTCTGGGAGCCGCTCGACGGGTTCTCGATCGGTGCGAACGGCACGTGGATCGACGCCAGCGTGCGGCTGCCGCAGGACGAGATCCTCGCGTTCGAGCAGCTGAACGGCGTGCGGCCACAGCCGACGCGCGACATGACCAACACGCCGGACTGGCTCTACAACCTGTTCGGGTCCTGGGACTTCGCCCCGACCGGCACGTCGGTCGGCCTGTTCTACACGGTCACCGGCGACACGCTGATCCAGGGCACCGGCCCGAGCGCCGACTACTTCGTGCCGGCGACCTACGTCACGCGCTACGAGACGCTGAACCTCACCGTGAGCCAGCAGCTCGGGCGCGGCATCCGCCTGACGCTCGCCGGGCGCAACCTGACCGACGCCGTGCAGCGCCAGGTCTACCGCTCCGAGTTCATCGACGACGACGTCACGCGTCGCCAGTTCCAACCCGGCGTCGACTGGAGCCTCTCCATCGGCGGCGAGATCTCCTTCTGACCTGCATCGAACCAGAACCATGAACGCACTCCGCATCGCCAGCGCCAACCGGCCCCGATCGGCCCCGATCGCCCTGTTCGCCTGCTGTCTGAGCCTTGGCCTGTCGGCCCAGGACACCACCGAGGCCGTCGCCACCACGCGCGCCACGGTCGAGAAGTGGGTCGAGACCCGCAACCTCGTCTCGAAGGAGCTGCGCGACTGGGCGCAGGGCAAGGAGGCGCTGGCCGCCCGCATGGAGCTGGTGCGCCGCGACATCGAGAGCCTGCAGAAGAAGATCGCCGACGCCCAGGCGACGGTCGCTTCGGCGGACGAACGGCGCGCGGTGCTGCTGGCCGAGAACGAGCAGCGCAAGGCCGGCGGCGACAAGTTGACGGCCCGTGTGGCCGCGCTGGAGGGCAAGCTGCTGGCGCAACTGCCGCGCCTGCCGGAGCCGTTGCGCGACAAGCTGAAGCCGCTGACGCAGCGCCTGCCGCGCGCGGGCGAGGAGACCAAGCAGTCGCTGGCCGAACGGTGGCAGAACGTGGTCGGCGTGCTGAACGAACTCGACAAGTGGCAGCGCGAGGTCCTCGTCACCAGCGAGGTCCGGCAACTCGGCGACGGACAGAGCGTCGAGGTCGCGGTGCTCTACGTCGGCCTCGGCCAGGCGTTCTACGCCAGTGGCAACGGCAAGGTCGCCGGCTACGGGCTGCCGACCGCCGACGGCTGGCAGTGGAAGCAGGCCAACGAGATGGCCGCGGACGTGCAGCGCACGATCGCGATCTACAAGAACGAACAGGTCGCCGCGTTCGTGCGGCTGCCGGTGCAGGTGCAGTGAAGGAGCCGAACGCCATGACCATGCGATCCCCGTTCTCGTTCGTCCTGTCGCTTCTGTGTGCCGCGGTCCTGCTGCCGGCCCAGCAAGGATCCGGGACGACCACGCCCCAGAATCCGACGCCCCAGAATCCGCCCCCCCAGGAGACGCCGTCGTTCGCGACCGTCGCCGTCGACCTCCAGCAGCAGCTGGCCGCAGCGGTGGCCGAGCTCGGCGCCGTGCGCGAGCGCATCACCGCCGAGAAGCTGCCCATGGCGCAGCAGCTGCGCGAGCTCGAGCAGCGGCTGCAGGCCGTGCGCGCCGACTACCAGCAGGCCGTGCGGCTCGTGGACACGCGCTCGCTCGACCTGACCAACCTGACCGCCGAAGTGGCGCAGCGGAAGGACCAGGCCAGCTACCTGTCCAACCTGCTCACCGAGTACGGCCGCAACTTCGAGACGCGTCTGCACATCGCCGAACTGCAACGCCAGCGGGGACCGCTGCAGGCAGCGCGGCTCGCCCTCGACGACGCGAAGGCCGACCAGGACGCCCTGTTCGGCAAGCAGATCGACGTCGTCGAAGCGTCGCTGGGGCGGCTCGAGGACGTGCTGGGCGGCAGCCGCTTCCAAGGCAAGGCGGTCGACAGCGGCGGCGTGGTCCGCGACGGCACGTTCGTGCTGTTCGGCCCGGCGGCGATCTTCCGCAGCACCGACGGCCAGGAGATCGGCACCGTCGAACAGCGGCTCGGCTCGCTGGAGCCGGCGGTCGTGCCGTTCAAGGAACTCGCCGACCGGGCCGCCGCGGCCTCGCTGGCGCTGGGCACCGGCAACCAGATGCCGCTCGACCCGACCAACGGCAACGCGCACAAGGCGGCGGCCATCGAGGAGACCTGGGTCGAGCACGTGCTGAAGGGCGGCCCCGTGATGTGGCCGATCTTCGCGCTCGCCGGGGCAGCGCTGCTGGTCGTGCTCGGCAAGTGGCTGTCGATGGCGTTCGTGCGCCGGCCGACGCGCAAGTCGATCGAGCGACTGCTCGAGGCGGTGCGCAGCGGGCAGAAGCAGCCGGCCGTCGACCAGGCCGAAGCCATCGGTGGCCCGGCCGGCGCGATGCTGATGGCCGGTGCCGAGCATCTCGGCGAGCCGCGCGAGCTGGTCGAGGAGGTGATGTTCGAACACGTGCTGCAGACGCGCCTGCGGCTGAACGGCTGGCTGCCGTTCGTCGCGATCTGTGCGACCTCGGCGCCGCTGCTCGGCCTGCTCGGCACGGTCACCGGCATCATGAACACGTTCACCCTGATGACCGTCTACGGCACCGGCGATCCGAAGACGCTGTCGAGCGGCATCAGCGAAGCGCTGATCACGACCGAGTACGGGCTGATCGTCGCGATCCCGTCGCTGCTGTTGCATGCGTTCCTGTCGCGGCGGGCCAAGGGCATCGTCGACGACATGGAGAAGGCGGCGGTCGCCTTCCTGAACCAGGTCCGCAAGAGCGAGCCGGCCTCGGCCGCCGAGGTGGCCTGACGTGATCGCCTCGGCATCGCAAGCCGTCGCCCCGTCGTTCGCCGAGCAGCTGCAGGCGTTCTGGGCGACGGCCTGGGACATCTGGGTCGCCGGCGGCTGGGCGATGATCCCGATCGCGATCGTCGCGGCGCTGATGTTCGGCGTCGGGCTGCGCGTCATGCTCGGGCTGCTGGGCAAGGGCCACCGCAGGACGCCGGAGAAGGTCTGGCGGCTGTGGCTCACCAACCCCGACCATCGCGAGGGACCGATCGGCGAACTGCTCGACGAGGTCGCCGACGAGCCGTCGATCGAGGCCGCGACGGCGGCGTTCGCCGGGCTGCGCGCGGCCGAGGTGGCCCCGTTCGACCGCGACCTGAAGGTGATGAAGGTCTGCATCGCCGCCGGGCCGCTGTTCGGCCTGCTCGGCACGGTCACCGGCATGCTCGGCACGTTCGGCGCGCTGGCGTCGGGAGCCGGCGGCGAGAAGACCATGGCGGCGATCGCGAAGGGCATCAGCGAGGCGCTGATCACCACCGAGACCGGCCTCGTCGTGGCGCTGCCCGGCCTGTTCTTCCACTACCAGCTGGCGCGGCAGAAGGAGCGCTACGCAGCGTTCCTGGCCCACCTCGAGACGGTCTGCACGCAGCACCTCTACCGCCGCCTCGGCGGGGCCGCGAAGGTCGCCTGAACCGGGCGATCCCACACGACTCGACACACACACACACACGGAGCACATCATGGGACGTTTCAGCCAGGGTTCGGCGGACGAGGGCAGCGACGTCGGCATCGACATGTCGCCGATGATCGACTGCGTCTTCATCCTGCTGATCTTCTTCATCGTCACCACGACGTTCGTCGAGGAGACGGGCATCGAGGTCGACAAGCCGCAGGCTGCGTCGGCGGTGCAGTTGGAGAAGACCAGCATCCTGATCGCGCTGACCAAGGACGGGCAGATCGTCTACGGCGGCAAGGAGATCGGCATCAGCGGTGTGCAGGCGCTGGTGCGTCGCATGCAGCAGAAGGAGAAGGTGCCGTGCGTCGTGCAGGCCGATGCGGCGGCGTCGGCCGGTCTGCTGACCCGCGTGATCGACGAGTGCAAGCTCGCCGGCGCCGAGAAGGTCAGCATCGCCACGAGGCGCTGAGGCATGGACCGTTCGACGCCTCGCTCGGGCTTCGCGAAGACGTGGCGACTGCTGGTCGCCACGGGCGGAGCCATGCTGATGATGCTCGCGTGCTTCCTGCTGCTGCCGGTGCTGCAGGCGATCAGTGCGACGGTGCCGAAGGACCTCGAGCTGCGCGAGGTCGACACCGCGGCGCTGCCGCCGCCGCCTCCTCCGATCGAGGAGGAGAAGCAGGAGGAGAAGCCGCCCGAGGACGCCAAGCCCCCGGAGATGGTCGAGTCGGCGCCGCCGCTCGACCTCGCGCAGCTCGAGCTGGCGCTCAATCCCGGCACCGGCGGCGGCGACCTGGCCGGCGACTACGCGATCAAGATCCAGGGCCTCGCCGCGGCCGGCGGCGGCAAGGACGGCGACGACCTGTTCTCGCTCGCCGACCTGGACCAGAAGCCGCGCGTGCTGTTCCAGCAACAGCCCGCGCTGACGGCCCAGCTGCGCAAGCGCATGCCTGCGACCGTGAACGTCGTGTTCACCGTCGACGAGCAGGGGCGCGTCGACAGCCCGCGGGTGCAGACCAGCAGCGACGCCGAGTTCGAGGCGGCGGCGCTGGCGGCGATCCGCCAGTGGAAGTTCGAGCCGGGCAAGCGAGCCGGCAAGCCCGTGCGATTCCGCATGCGCCAACCGATGACCTTCAAGTGAGGACCTACGTGACGACTTCTCTTCTCCGGTTCCTGCAGGTGGCGCTGCTGTGCGGCGTCGCCGCCACGACCGCGCCGGCGCAAGCGCCGGCGACTCCCGAACTCGACGCGGCAGTCGCCGCCCTGTTCCGCTCGCCGGGCTTCCTGCAGCGGTTCGCCGAGAGCTATCTCGCCGACACCGAGGTCGAGCCGGCGATCACCGACGACGACCGCGACGTGCTGGCCGAAGTGAGCCAGTTGATGGCGAGGCCGGTCGAACAAGGTGGACCCGGCACCGACCAGGCGATCGCGCTGCTGCAGCAGAGCGTCGGGCCGGCGGCGAGCGCGGTGTTCGACTTCACGCTGGCCAACCTGCTGGCCCAGAAGGATCGCGTCGCCGAAGCGGTGGCGGCCTACCAGCAGGCGGTGGCGAAGAAGCCGAAGTTCCGCCGCGCCTGGAACAACCTCGGGCTCCTGCAGGTGAAGAGCGGCGACCACCGCGGGGCCGCGCAGGCCCTGGCGCGCGTGCTCGAGCTCGGCGGTGGCAACGCGTTCACCTACGGGCTGCTCGGCGTGTCGCTCGGCAACCTCGACGACCACCTGGCGGCCGAGTCCGCCTACCGGATGGCGTCGCTGCTCGACCCGCTGACCATGGACTGGCGGCTCGGGCTGGCGCGCTCGTTCTTCAAGCAGCGGCGCTTCGCCGAGGCCGCGACGCTGTGCGGCACGCTGATCGGCGGCAACCCCGACCGCGCCGACCTGTGGCTGCTGCAGGCCAACGCGTTCGTCGGCATGAACGAGCCGAAGAAGGCGATCGAGAACCTCGAGCTGGTCGATCGGCTCGGCAAGGCGACCACCGACAGCCTCAACCTGCTCGGTGACGTCTACGTCAACGAGGACCTGGCCGACCTCGCGGCGTCCGCCTACGAGCGGGCGATGGCGAAGGACCAGAAGGGCGACCCGCAGCGGGCGCTGCGCGCGGCGAAGGCGCTGGCGGCGCGTTCGGCGCACGCCGAGTGCGAACGGCTGCTCGCCGCGATCGGCACGCACTACGCGGCGAAGCTCGACGAGACGGCGAAGAAGGAGATCCTGAAGCTGCAGGCCCGGCTCGCGGTGGCGCGCGGTGCCGGCGAGGAGGAGGCGAAGATCCTCGAGCAGGTCGTCGCGCTCGATCCGCTCGACGGCGAGGCGTTGCTGCTGCTCGGCCAGTGGTGTGCGCGTTCGGGCAAGCCCGAGCAGGCGGTGCTGCACTACGAGCGGGCCGCCGGGCTGCCGGCGTTCGAGGCCGACGCGAAGGTGCGCCATGCGCAGCTGCTGGTCGGCCAGGGCAAGAACGCGGAAGCCGTGCCGTTGCTGAAGCGGGCGCAGCAGCTGAAGCCGCGCGACCACGTGCAGCAGTACCTCGAGCAGGTCGAACGCTCGGCCACGGGCAAGTAGCCGAGGCCGACGGGCGGGCCGTCATGGTGGCCCGCCATGGCCGATCCCGCCGCCACAGCCAAGGTCCGCGCCCAGGCGGGCGCCGGTGTCGCCTGCGTCGCCGTGGCCGCTCGTGCTGCGGTGGCACGTTCCGTGGGCGCTGCGCTCGGCCCTGGCCGCGCGCGGATCGAGGCCGAGAGCCCGAACGCCCGTGGGTTGAGTGCTGGTTGCCGGTTGCGTAGCGTGCTGGCCCCGCGGCGATCGCCGTGTGTCCGAGGCCACCGCATGACGCGCACGTCGTTCCCGCGCCACAAGATCAAGATCACGCTGCTCGAGAACATCCATGCTGCGGCGCGCGAGGCGCTGGTCGAAGCGGGCTACACCGTCGACGTGATCCAGAAGGCGCTCGAAGGCGACGAACTCGCGGCGGTGCTCGCCGAATCGCACGTCGTGGGCCTGCGGTCGCGCACCAAGCTGCGCAGCGCCCAGCTCGAACTCGGCACGAAGCTGATGGCGATCGGCTGCTTCTCGGTCGGCACCGACCAGGTCGACATCGCCGCGGCCGCCCAGCGCGGCGTACCGGTGTTCAACGCGCCGCACGCGAGCACGCGTTCGGTCGCCGAACTGACGATCGGCTGCGTGATCGCGCTGGCGCGGCGCCTCGGCGACAAGAGCAACAAGCTGCACCACGGCCAGTGGGACAAGTCGCTCGCCGGGGCCCACGAGGTGCGTGGCCACAGCATCGGCATCGTCGGCTACGGGCACATCGGCCAGCAGGTCGGCCTGCTCGCCGAGGCGTTCGGCATGCGGGTGCTGTTCTTCGACGTGCAGAAGAAGCTGCCGCTCGGGCTCGCGAAGGCGGTGCCGACCCTCGAGCAGGTGCTCGACGAGTGCGACTTCGTCACGCTGCACGTGCCGGAGACGCAGCGCACGCGCGGCATGGTCGGCCCGCCGCAGCTCGCGCGCATGAAGAAGGGGTCCTACCTGCTGAACCTGAGCCGCGGCTCGGTGGTCGACGTGCCATCGTTGGCGGCGGCGCTGCGCAGCGGGCAGCTCGGCGGGGCGGCGCTCGACGTGTTCCCGCAGGAGCCGACGCCGGTGCAGGCCGAGTGGCACAGCGAGCTCGAGGGCCTGCCGAACGTGCTGATGACGCCGCACGTCGGCGGCAACACCGAGGAGGCGCAGCGCAACATCGGCCTCGAGGTGGCGCACGCGCTGACCGAGTACATCGACCGCGGCAACACCGAGGGCTCGGTCAACTTCCCGCCGATCAACCTGCAGTCGCGCGACGACACGCACCGCGTGCTCAACATCCACCGGAACGTGCCCGGCGTGCTGGCCTCGGTGACGGCGATCCTCAGCGAACTCGGCGCCAACATCGAAGCGCAGCAGCTCGGCACGACGCGCGACATCGGCTACCTGGTGATGGACGTCGACCGGCAGCTGTCGGACGCGGTGCGCGAACGGATCGCGGCGCTGCCGGTCAGCGTGAAGACGCGCGTGCTCTACTAGCGGGCGCGCGAATCACGGTTCTTCATGGGCACGTCCGATGTGCACCAGGCGTTGGCGCGGGTGACGAAGAAGTTGGAGGAACTCGGCATCCCGTATGCGATCTGCGGCGGCATGGCGGTCAATGCGCATGGCTACCAGCGCACGACGACGGACGTCGACCTGCCGCTGACGCCGGCAGGGCACGCGCGCTCCAAGGCGGCGGGGGTCGGGCTCGGTTGGGTCGACAAGTTCCCTGGGAGTAGAGGGGGCCTCGATGCGGTGACGCGGGTGCCCATCCGCTTCCTGCTGACCGGGGACGCCCCAGGCGATGGAGTGCCTCGCGGCGTCTGCTTTCCGAACCCGTCCGATGTCGCCGTCGAGTTGGTGGGTGGCAGGTGCGTCGTTTTGGCGAAGCTCGTCGAGTTGAAGCTCGCAAGTGGCCTGTCCGCACCGGACCGGCCGCGCGACTTCGACGATGTCATGCGGTTGATCCGAGCGAACTCCCTCGGCGAGCACTTCGCCGACCAGCTGCATCCCTACGTCCAACCCAAGTTCCGCGAACTCTGGGGCTACGCGCAGCGGCCGAGCGACCTGCCGGAGTGAGGGGACGGGCCCCTGGGGCAGTCCCGTCCGCGTCCGCAGGGCGCTCGCAAGGTCGACCCGGTCACCACGGCCCGACCGCCTCGCCCCGTTCGCAGGCCGCGAGCCGCCGCGTCAGCAACCGCCGCTCGGGATCGCTCATCGTCGAGCCGAGGGCGGTGCGCAGCGCCGCGGCCGCCGCGGCATGGTCGCCGCGTTCCCAGTGCAGTTGGGCTGCGACCGCGTGCAGCAGCGCGTAGTCGGCGAGCGAACGGTCCCCGCCGAGCTCCGCCAGCGCCCGCAGTCCCGCCGCGGCGCCGTGCACCTTGGCGACGGCGACCGCGCGGTTCAGGCGCACGACGCCCGACGGCGCCAGCGCCACCAGGTCGTCGTAGTGCGCCAGGATGCGCGCCCAGTCGGTGTCCGCGTAGGTCGGGGCCGCCGCGTGCACCGACGCGATCGCCGCTTCGACGTGGTAGGTCGTGCGTGCAGGGCCACCGATCGACCGCTGGAAGTGGTGGAAGCCGGCCGTGAGCCAGCGGCGGTCCCAGAGCACGCGATCCTGTCGCGCCAGTGGCACGAGGTCGCCGTGCGCGTCGCAGCGCGCCGGCGAACGGGCGCCCTGCAGCAGCATCAGCGCCAGCAGCGCATGCCCTGGCGGCGTCGCCAGCGCGTCGTGGTCGAGGAGCAGTGCGGTGAGTCGAACCGCTTCGTCGACCAGCTCGGAGCGGAGCAGTGACGCCCCGGCGTGGGCCGCGTAGCCTTCGTTGCACAGCAGGTAGAGCGCCTGCTGCACGAGCTCCAGCCTGGCCGGCAGTTCGTGGGGCTCGGGCAGCTCGAAGGGCACGCCCTGTTGCAGCTTCGCCTTCGCGCGCACGAGCCGCTGCGCCACCGCGGCTTCGCCGAGCAGCAGCCCGCGCGCGATCGCCGGCACCGCGAGCCCGCAGACCGTCTTCAGCAGCAGCGGCACACGCGTGTCGGCGGGAACGTCCGGGTGCGCGCAGACGAACAGCAGCCGCAACGTGTCGTCGGCGATCGCCGGGGGCTCCGGGGTCGGCGCCGCTTCCGCGCGCGCGGCGGCGAGCCGTTCGTGGACGGCTCCGCCCAGACGTTGACGGCGCAGCGCGTCGAAGGCCGCGTTCCTGGCGACGTGGAACAACCACGCCGTCGGGTCGTCGGGCACACCCGCCGCCGGCCAGGTGCGCAGCGCGCGCAGCACCGCTTCCTGGACCACGTCCTCGCACAGGTCGAGTCGGCCGGGCCCGAGCACGCGGCACAGTTGGGCCACGAGTTGGCCGTAGCGGTGCCGGAACAGGCCGTCGACCAGATCGGGCGGCAGCGGCGAGGCGGTCATGCGGGAGGGGGGTGGGGGCAGTGCCGCCACGGGCGGCGGTCAGTCCTCGGGACCGCCCATGAAGTCGACCTCGCGCACTTCGATGCTGCCAAAGCGCAGGTTCGGGTGGCCGTCGCACAGCCGTACGGCGTGGTCGTAGTCGTCGGCCTTCAGGATGTAGTAGCCGCCGACGACCTCCTTCGACTCGACGTAGGGGCCGTCCTTCACCTCGACCTTCTTGCCGCGCGGCCAGATCACCTTGCCGCCCTGGTCGGTCAGCTTGTGGCCGCGGTCGAGGCGGCCTTCGGCGGCCAGCTTGTTCCCCCAGGCCTCGTACTCGCCGAGGATCTTGGCGAAGTCGTCGGGGGTCATCGCGGAGTGGTCGGCGGTCACGTCGCCGCGCAGGATCAGCAGGAACTTGGGCATCGCTCGTTCGTGGGTTGCGCCGGGGTCGCCGGCTGGATGGCGAGCAGACGAACGACGCGCGTCGGCGGCGACATCAACCTGAAAATTGCGGCGATTCCCGCGGAACCAGGGCGGTCTCCGTCGTGGCACCCGGTCGGAGCGGTCGCTAGCATCGGCCGGTCGGACCGGAGCGCGCCCCCGCATGGACTCACACTCGTCGCCGTCCCCTCGTCCCGTCTCGCCGTCGTCGACCCAAGTGCCGAAGGGTCTGCGATTGCGGCTCGGACTCTCCGCCCTGGCGGCCCTCGGACTCTTCCAGTTCTTCGGCTGCCGGACCGCCTCGAAGTGGCGACCCTACGAACGGCCGGAGGGGGGCATCCAGGCGACCGACCTGCAGCTCGCCGCCGACGGGTCCTACACCGAGGACGGTTCGTGCGTCGGTTGCCACACCGGCTGCGGCGATCCGCACCCTGGTGCCCGCCAGGCGTCGTGCGTGTTCTGCCATGGCGGCGACGCCACCAAGAGCGACGTCGTCGGGGCGCACCCGAAGCCGAGCTTCCCCAAGCGCTGGCCCGACTCCGCCAACCCGGAGCGCAGCTACGTGCTGACCATGCGCGAGAGCGAGGCATGGATCCAGTTCGTCAACCCGGGCGACCTGCGCGTCGCCAACAAGACGTGCGGCCCGTGCCACCAGGACGAAGTGCTGCGTGTGATGAAGTCGCTGATGACGACGGCGCAACACTTCTGGGGCACGGTGACCTACGCGAACGGCATCGTCAGCACGAAGCGTTCGATCCTCGGCGAGTCCTACGGTCCCGACGGCACGCCGCAGCTGGTCAAGCACGTGATCCGCGAGCCCGGCAAGCCCGATCGCCTGCCGACCGCGGAGGAGATGGCTGCGAACAGCTGGTCGGCCGTGGCCCTGCCGCTGCCGCACTGGGAGGTGACGCAGCCGAGCAACGTCTTCCGCATCTTCGAGAAGGGCAGCCGCCTCGGCACCGCCGCGTTGGGCTTCAACGGCCTGAATTCGCCGGTCCCCGGCCTGCCCGACAAGCTCGAGGACCCGGGTCGACCGAACAACAAGTCGTCGGACCGCGGCCTCGGCACGCTGAACCGCGTCGACCTGCCGACGCTGAACGTGCACAAGACGCGCCTGAACGACCCGCACCTGTCGTTCTTCGGCACCAACGACGGCCCGGGCGACTTCCGCAGCAGCGGCTGCACGTCGTGCCACATGGTCTACGCCAACGACCGCGACCCGGTGCACAGCGGCGTCTACGCGCAGTTCGGCAACCTCGGCCAGGGCAACGTCGGCGAGCGCGCCGCCTTCCTGCAGAAGCCGGGCAACACCGTCGCGGCGGCCGCCGACCCGAGCATCCCGCAGGATCGCAGCGGCCACCCGATCGCGCACCGCTTCACCCGCGCGATCCCGTCGAGCACGTGCATGGTCTGCCACATGCACCAGCCGAACAGCTTCCTGAACACCTACTACGGCTACCAGATGTGGTCGTACGAGACCGACGGCCAGCACATGTGGCCCGAGCAGCAGCACGACAAGGGGCACGGTGAAGTGCGCGAGATCAACGACCGCAACCCCGAAGGCGCGGCGGCGCGCGGCAGCTGGGGCGACCGTTCGTTCCTCGACGGCGTGGCCCAGGAGATCAACCCGAAGCTCGAGCACACGCAGTTCGCCGACTACCACGGCCACGGCTGGATCTTCCGCGCGGTCTTCAAGATGGACCGCAAGGGCAACCTGCTCGACAAGGACGGGGCGATCGTCCCGTACGACAAGAAGGACAAGTTCGCCGGCGTGATCCCGGCGCTGGGCCAGAAGGTCGACGCGGCGTCGATCGCGCGCGGTTGCTTCGTGCCGCAGCCGGGCCAGCCGGTGCACCTGAAGGACGTGCACGCCGAGCGCGGCATGCACTGCGTCGACTGCCACTTCGAGCAGGACGTGCACGGCGACACCCACCTCTACTCCGAGTACCAGGCGGCGATCCAGATCCAGTGCCAGGACTGCCACGGCACCGCCACCGAGTACGCGACGCTGCGCTTCAGCGGGCCGGCGGCGAAGGACGAAGTCGGCGCCGAATCGGGCAAGAAGCAGCGCATGGACCGGCGCCTCAAGGACGGCGCCACCGTCGAGACGCCGTGGGGCAAGGCCCGCTTCGAGGTGGCCAGCAAGAACGGCCGGCGCACCTACATCCAGCGCTCGATGCTGATCCCGGACCTCGAATGGGAGGTCTCGCAGGTGGTGAACTCCTGCACCGAGGGCGACCCCGAGTACAACGCGCAGGCCGCCTACGCGAAGCTCGCCCAGAAGCAGGACGGCTCGTGCGCGCACGCGCCGGAGCAGATGGACTGCGCCGCGTGCCACACGTCGTGGATGACGTCGTGCTTCGGCTGCCACCTGCCGCAGGAGGCGAACTGGCGCACCGACATGCACCACTTCGAGGACAAGAAGCTGCGCAACTGGGCCAGCTACAACCCGCAGGTGGCGCGCGACGACGTGTTCATGCTCGGCGTCTCGCCGGACGTGAAGGACAACAAGGTCGCGGTGGTCCGCTCGTCGTCGGCGGTGATGGTGTCGTCGACCGACAGCCAGCGCGCGATCGCCTACAAGCAGCAGCTGACGGTCGCCGCGAACGGCATGAACGGGCAGTGCTTCAACACGCACTTCGCCCACACCGTGCGCAAGACCGAGACGCGCAAGTGCTCGGACTGCCACCTCAGCGACACGAACGACAACAACGCGTGGCTCGCCCAGACCTTCCTGATGGGCACCAACTACGTGAACTTCTTCGGCATGTATGCCTACGTCGGCGAGGGCAACGGCGGCCTCGAGGCGGTGAAGATCACCGAGTGGCCGGAGCCGCAGGCGGTGATCGGCAGCAACCTGCACCGCATGGCGTTCCCCGAGGAGTATCGCGCGCACGAGAAGTCGGGCCGCAAGCTGCACGAGGCACACCACCACGGTGGTCGCGTGCGCAGCCTCGAGGTCCGCGCCGAGTACCTCTACACCGCGTCGGGTGAGGACGGCTTCCGCGTCTACGACATCGCCAACGTCGCCAACAAGAACTTCAGCGAGCGCATCGTCACCGCCCCGGTCTCGCCGCTCGGCCAGGACACGCACGTGAAGACGCGCTTCGCCACCTGCGTGGCGTTGCCGACCAACATGTCGATCAGCATGGCGCGGCCGTGGATCCCGGAGAACCGGGAGCAGAACTACCCGTACCAGGGTCGCGACCAGAACCTGCACGAGAGCTACCGCTACGCCTACGTCAGCGATCGCTTCGAGGGCCTGATCCTGGTCGACATCGACTGCCTGACCGACGGCGACCCCGACAACAACTTCACGAAGCGCGCACTGACCTTCAACCCGGACGGTCAGCTGGACGGTGCCGAGCACATAGCGATCGCCGGCGCCACGGTCTACGTGTGCTGCACCAAGGGCCTCGTCGTGATCGACGTGATGGACCCGCTGCAGCCGCGCATCCTCGCCACCGTGCCGCTGAACAAGCCGCGCGCCGCCGCGATCCAGTTCCGCTACGCGTTCGTGGTCGATGCCGACGGCCTGAAGGTCGTCGACGTGACCGTGCCCGAGCGCGCCAAGCTGGTGGCCGGTGCCGGCGTGCCGTTCGCCGATGCTCGCGACGTCTACCTCGCTCGTGAGTACGCCTACGTCGGCGCCGGCGTGGACGGCCTCGCGATCGTCGACATCCAGAAGGCGGACCAGCCGCGCCTCCTGACGAAGTTCACCGCCGACGGGGCGCTCGCCGACGTCAACCAGGTCAAGGTCGGCATGGTCAACGACAGCGTCTACGGCCTGGTCGCCGACGGGAAGTCCGGCTTCCACGTGCTGCAGCTGGTGACGCCGGAGGACGGCGGCCGCAGCGCCTACGGCTTCTCACCGGAGCCGCGGCCGAAGTGGATCGCCGGGCACAGGACGCACGGGCCGGCGCTGGCGATCGCCAAGGGCCTCGAACGCGACCGCGCGGTCGACGAGTCGGGCCACCAGGTGTCGATCTTCGGCCGCATCGGCGGCCGTCCCTTCACCCTCGCCGAGATGCGGAAGCTCTACCTGCGTCCCGACGGCACGCCGTTCGTGGTGCCCGACCGCGTGCCCGCCGGATGGAAGCCGCCCGCCCCTGCGAAGAAGTGACCCCGAAGCGCCCGCCGATCGGCGGGTGCCTGACGTTCCCGAACCCGCTCTCTCTGCTTCGCCCGCCCTTCCCTTCGCCATGAAAGGTCAGAGTCCCGAGTCTCCGTTGGATCTGTTGATCGTCGGTGGTGGCCCGTGCGGCACCGCCGCGGCGTGGCGCGCCCACGAACTGGGCCTGTCGCTGCTGGTGATCGACCGCGACTGCATGCTCTCGATCGTCAAGGAGTGGAGCGAGCACGTGCCGCCGAAGATCGTCGACGCGGACTACGGCGACTGCACCGACCTGCAGTTCCCGAGCGGAGGGGCGCTGATCGCGCAGCTGCCGTACGAGGACCAGACGCCGTCGACCCAGCTCTACGAGAAGTGGCTCAAGGTCTTCGACGACAACAAGGTGCCGTACCGCAACGGCGTCGAACTCGGCGGCGTCGAGCGGTTGCCGAACGGTGTGCTCGCCGCGGAGTGCATGGAGCTGCAGACGCAGGCCAAGACCAAGGTCTACGCGAAGAACCTGCTGCTGGCGCTCGGCAGCGGCTCGCCGACCAAGGTGCGCCTGATGGGCGACGGGCTCGGCATCCGCTACAAGCTCGGCGACTCGAACGACTTCGTCGGTGCGCCGGCGTGTGTCGTCGGCGGCGGCATGTCGGCGGCCGAGGCGGTGGTGACGATCGCGCTCAGCAAGGCGGCGGCGAAGGACAACAGCGACGTGTTCTGGTGCTATCGCGGCCGCGGCATGCCGAAGGTGGCGCAGGGCAAGGCGCTCGCGGCGAAGTTCTACGAAGCGTGGACGCAGGGCAACATCCGCTACCTGCCGCTCAGCGAGCCGCTCGCCGTGTTCAAGGACGAGAAGGGCAAGGAGCTGGTCGCCGTCAAGACGAAGCGCGTCGAGCTGAGCGGCCAGCCGCCGGAGCTCGTCTGCTACGAGTTCGAGAAGAAGCAGGTGCTGGCGCTGATCGGCAGCGAACGCCCGGTCGACCTGCTCGGCTCGATCGGCATCAAGGAGTTCGCCGCCGCCGACGCGCCCGCCAAGAAGCGCCTCGCCGTCAACGCGCTGCGCGAGTCGCAGGTGAAGCAGGTGTTCCTGGCCGGTGGCCTGCTGCACCCGGCCTACATCGAGACCAGCGACTTCCGCCCGGAAGCGCTGCAGTCGACGGTCAAGGAGAGCGACACCTGCTTCAAGCGGGCGATGATCGAAGGCGTCGC
>Ga0075160_10000677_pt1 | contig 21219 bp, 15 predicted proteins | sample JI91814C2DNA_FD_70969 | JGI IMG/M metagenome (GOLD analysis project Ga0075160, IMG submission 70969) | Wastewater effluent complex algal communities from Wisconsin, to seasonally profile nutrient transformation and Carbon sequestration -... | ecosystem: Engineered > WWTP > Effluent > Algae... | reverse complement strand
GATTCTTGTTCTGGATGAATAATGCTATAAATTCCCATAGCTTCTAAAACCGTGTCGTGTATAGGTGATAAAGCTCTACTAATAATTTTTACATCACTCAATTTTTTAATAATTGCAGTTGTAATGATTGCAGCACCTTCGTTTTCTCCAATAGCCACAACAACTTTATCAGCGTCTTTTAATGGTAAAGCTTCATACGATAATTCATTTGTTGAATCTAATGCTATTGCATGTGAAATTTTATCTTTTACTAAATTTACTTTTTCGATGTTTTTATCAACACCAATTACTTCGTTTCCTGTTTCTGTTAAGCTGATGGCAAGCGACATTCCGAAGTTTCCTAAACCAAATACTATAATTTTCATTTTTGGTAGATTAGTTAATTAATATATTTTCTTTTGGATATTCATAGAATTGATGATTCATTCTTCGTAATAATCCAACCATTAAATTGAGCATTCCTATACGACCAATAAACATACAAGCAATTAAAACGTATTTGCTTGGTTCTGTCATTGACGGAGTAAAATTTAATGTTAATCCAACTGTACTATATGCAGAAAAACATTCAAAAGCAACGGTTAACAAAGGCGTACCTTTTGGTTCAAAAATGAGTAATGCTACTATAGAAATACCTATTGTTATTAATGAAATACACAAAATAGCAAAAGCTCGAGAAGTAGATTCAGAAGATATTCTTCTGCCAAATAATTGAATTCTACTTTTTCCACTTGCAACAGCAAATATATTCAAAGTTGCTAATGCAAAAGTACTCGTTTTAATCCCACCTGCAGTTGAAGCTGGTGAACCACCAATCCACATTAAAAAGATAACTAACAATAATGAAGGAACATTCATTTGAGTAAAATCAACGGCATTAAAACCAGCAGTTCTTGGTGTTACTGAATTAAATGCGGTCGCAGTTATTTTTCCAAAAGTACTATTATGTTCTAGTAAAGTGTTGTTATATTCAGAAATAAATAAGAAAATAAAACCACCAATTAATAAAACTAAAGTTGTGTAAATCACAATTTGAGTATTTAAGGTAATGATTCTTACTTTTTTATGAATGATAGTTTTATCAAAAAACTCAATTATATGTGTTTTTATTTTTTGATAAAAATTAAATACAATATTGTGCCCTAAACCACCTAACACAATTAAAATCATAATAATCCATTGTAAGAAATAGTCAAAGCGAATGGCTTCGTCATATAAACCAGCCGATAAAATAGAAAATCCAGCGTTACAAAAAGCAGAAATTGAATGGAATATTGAAAAAAAGAGTTTGTTATCAATTTCGCTATTGTCAATAATTGAAGTATAAACAATAAGTGCCCCAACAGCTTCGATTCCTATGGTAAAAAGGACAACGTTTAAAGCTGCTCTAAAAACATCTTTCATATTGTCATGCGAAATAAAATCTTTTGTATTTAAGCCTTCTTTAAAAGAAGAACTTCCTCTGAAAAAGAAGGCAAAGAAAGACGTAAAGGTTAATATTCCAATACCGCCTAATTGAATTAATACCAAGATAATTGATTGACCTACTATTGTAAAAGCCGAAGATGTATCAACCACTGTTAATCCTGTAACACATACGGCACTTGTAGAAGTAAACAATGCATTGGTAAAAGTTATTCCGTTTGTAGTTGCACTTGGAAGCATTAACAAAAAACCACCAGTTAAGGCTAAAATCATAAAGCTTCCTACAAATACAATTGCGGGATTAAAATAGATATCATAAATATGTCGGACAAATACCAATAGCCTAAGTAAAAAATAAAAAATAAGTCCACCCTCTAAAACAGGTTTAACTTTTTGAAGAATATAATTTGAGGGAAAGTCAAAGTTTAAAATAGTTATTATTGCCGAAGCTAACAAAATTCCAGTAAGTAACACCATATTTGCAAATGCTACTTTTTTGTTGCTTTTGTATTTATAGGTAAAATATTTAAAGGAATTAAAGGCTAACAAACCTATTGAAAGAATTATTAATCCAATAACGTGTGGCGAATTATAGTTTTCTTCGAAATCATATCCAAAGTCAAAAACTATAAACATTAATACAATAATATCAAAAAAGCGATATAAATAATTGAGTAACGATTCTTTCTCCATTTTGGGGTATAATTACTTTTTTAAAACACAACGAATGTTTTCCATTAAAGCACTTCCGCCGATGTTTAAAATTTCTTCGGCACATTTTTTTCCGAAGTTTTTATAAGAATCAAAAGTACAACTTTTTTTGATTACGTGTTTTTCTTTTCCGTCTAAAGAAAACAGAACGCCTTCAAAATCAATTTTATCTGAAGAAAATGTTGCTAAAGCACCAATTGGAGCTGTACAACCACCTTCTAAAGTTTTTAAGAATTCACGTTCAATGTGTGTGCAAATTTCTGTTTCAGAGTGATTTAATTTCGACAATGCTTCTTTACAGAAATCATCATTTTTCATTGCCACCACAACCATTGCGCCTTGTGCAGGTGCGGGAACCATCCAATCTAAATCGATATAATTTTCTGGTTTTAAGTTGATACGTTCTAATCCTGCAGCTGCAAAAACAGCTCCGTTCCAATCATTATCTTGTAATTTTTGCAAACGCGTATTTACATTTCCTCGTAAATTAACCACAGTATGATTGGGATATTTATTCAACCATTGCGCTTGTCTGCGTAAGCTTCCGGTAGCAATAGTTCCTGTTGAATTTAAAAAATCTAAATTGCCTTTGTGAACTAAAATATCAAGGGTGTTGGCACGTTCTAAAACAGCAGCTTGCACAATTCCAATGGGTAAAGCGGTTGGAACATCTTTCATAGAATGCACGGCAATATCTACTTGACCATTTAACATGGCAATATCTAAAGTTTTGGTAAAAATTCCAGTGATTCCTAATTCGTAAAGAGGTTTGTCAAGGATGATATCTCCTTGCGATTTTACAGCTATAATTTCAGTTTGATAGCCTAAATCGTTTAATTTTTTTTGTACTGTGTTTGCTTGCCAAAGGGCTAATTCGCTATCACGAGTTCCAATACGGATTGTTTTACTCATTATTTTAAAGCCGTTTCAATTTGAAAAATTTTTTTAATCCATTCAATGCTTTCGTCTACCATTGTTTCGTCATCTTTTAAATGATTGGCAAAATGATTGGTAATTTTTTGAATAATTCTTGTGCTTATTAATTCGGCTTGATCTTCGTCAAAGTTTGAAATTTTCTTACGTTGAAAATTCAATTCACCTTCTTTTATAGAATTTAATTTTTCCTTTAAAGCATGTATTGTTGGTGCAAATTTGCGTTGTTTGTTCCAAGCTAAAAATTCATCTTTAATTGCTTCAATAATTGCTTCTGCAGCAGGAATGTGTTTTTTTCTATTTTCTAACGTTTCATCTGTCATGTGCGATAGCTCATCCATGTGGACTAACGTAACACCTTTAATGTCTCTCACGTTTTCATTCACGTTTTTTGGAATGGATAAATCCAAAATCAACAAAGGTTTTTTTAGATTTAAAATTGCTTTATCAACCGTAGGATTTAAAGCGCCAGTTGCTACAACTAAAACATCTGCTTTTTGAATTTCTAATTGCAAATCAGCATAATCTTTTACAATAACGTTTAGTTTGTTGGCAATTTTTTCCGCTTTATCTTTTGTTCGATTGATTAAGGTAATGTGTTCGTGTTTGGAGTGTTTTACTAGATTTTCACATGTATTTCTTCCAATTTTTCCCGTTCCAAAAAGCAAAATATTTTTATTAGAAATATCTTCTAAATTTTTAAAAATATAGTGTACAGATGCAAAAGAAACGGAAGTTGCACCAGAAGAAATCTTTGTGTCAGTTTTAATTTTTTTACTTGCTTGAATTACAGCATTTACAAGTCGTTCTAAAAAAGCATTAACTAAATTAAGTTCTTTACTTTGAATAAAAGCATTTTTCAACTGACTAATGATTTCAAAATCACCTAGAATTTGACTATCTAAGCCAGTTCCAACACGAAACATGTGCGAAATAGCTTCAGTGTTTTTATACACAAAAGCAACTTTTTGAAAATCTTCAACGGTTCCTTGACTATTTTCACAAAGTAGTTTGATTAGTTGAAATGGATGTTGTGCAAAACCATAAATCTCCGTTCTATTACAAGTCGAAGTAATTATTAAACTCTCCAAACCTTCTTCTTTTGCTTGATGTAATAAATTTTGCTTAGCTTTATCATCTAAACTAAATTTACCTCTCATTTCTGCATCGGCTTTTTTGTAACTTAAACCTACTGCATAGAAAGTTCGATGTTTTGCTAATGTATTGTTTTCCATGATTTATACTCTTTCCTAAAAGTGTAACAAAATTATTAGTATGCCATTTATAAAAGTAACGCTTAAAGGACTTTTTATATCGTTGAAAGAAATTTTACATTTAAATCGTCTTTTTAGAGTTATTTCTATTAAATTTGTAGCAAAATCAAGTGTTTTGAGTTTAACTATATAGAACAATTCTAAATAACGATTTGATTTTTGTTTGGTACTTTACACAAAAAAATATCGCTATGGGTTCTCAAGAAGAAATAAAAATTGAAAATGATTTTATTTTATATCTTTTCCAAAATGATGGAAATGAAATGCATCGAGTTCAAAAACCTGTTAATCAGGGATATATTCAATTTCATTTTGGCTTAAAAGGGAAAGGGAAATTTATCTTCAATCAAGGAAATTATGCATTGGATTTAAAAGAAGAAAAGTCGCTTTTGTTTTATAATCCGCAAAAAGAATTGCCGCTTAATCTTGAATTGGCACCACACACTTGGATTGTTTCAGCGATTATTTCCATAAAAAAATTTCATGGCTTGTTTTCGTCTCAAGCAGAACATTTTCCGTTTTTGAGTGAAGAAAACAAAGATAAAAAGTACTATAAGGAGAATGATATCAGTCCCTCGATGGCAATTGTATTGAGTCAATTGTTTCATTACAACCTCAATTCGTTCATTAAAAATTTATACTATAAAGGAAAAGGGTACGAATTATTGAGCTTGTATTTTAATCGTTCTGAAGATCCAAATGCAGAGCAGTGTCCGTTTTTAGTCGATGAGGAAAATGTATTAAAAATTAAAAAAGCTAAAGAAATTATGATTTCTAACATGGCAGAACCACCAGGATTAGAAGAATTATCTGAGCAAGTGGGATTAAGTTTGAAAAAATTAAAAATGGGTTTCAAGCAAATTTATGGCGATACGGTTTATGGCTTTTTATTTGAATATAAAATGGATTATGCCCGTCAATTGCTTGATAGTGGTTCGTACAATGTAAATGAAGTAGGTTTAAAAATCGGGTACAGCACGGGAAGTCATTTTATTGCAGCTTTCAAAAAGAAATTTGGTACAACACCAAAAAAGTATTTAATGAATTTGAACACGAATGTATAAAACCAATTGATATCAATATCGTATATCATACCATAAATAATAAAATGATAATTTAAAAAGTAAGAAAACCAAATGAATTACTTTTATAAAAAAACAATTGACATATGAAAGGAGTATTATTAGTAAATTTAGGATCACCAGAAAGTCCAACCGCAAAAGACGTTAAGCCGTATTTAGATGAATTTTTAATGGATAAATACGTTATTGACGTTCCGTTTTTATTGCGTGCATTATTAGTTAGAGGAATTATTTTGCAAACGCGTCCAAAAAAATCGGCTGAAGCGTATGCAAGAATTTGGACAAGTGAAGGCTCTCCTTTGATTGTAATTTCTAAAAAAATGCATCAAAAAGTTCAAAAATTGGTTGATGTTCCAGTTGCTTTAGCCATGCGTTATGGAACCATGACTATTCAAAAAGGATTACAAGAATTAAAGGATAAAGGAGTAACAGAAGTAATGCTTTTGCCTTTATACCCTCAACACGCCATGGCTTCAACTACTACTATTTTAGTTTTGGCAGAAGAATTACGCCAGAAGCATTTTCCAGAAATGACATTTACTAATGTTCCAGCATTTTATAATAAACCCGATTTTATTCAAGCATTAGCAAATTCTATAAAAAAACATTTAGAAGGATTTGATTACGACCACTTATTATTTTCGTATCACGGAATTCCAAAACGACATATTCGTAAAACAGATATAACAAAATCACATTGTAAGATGGACAGAACGTGTTGTAATACACCTTCTCCAGCACACGAATTTTGCTATAGCCATCAATGTTATGAAACTACAAAACAAGTAGTAAAATTATTAGGAATTCCAGAAGGAAAATACAGCCAAACTTTTCAATCGCGTTTAGCAGGAGATAAATGGTTAACACCTTATACAGATGTTGAAATCAATAAAATGCCAGAACAAGGCATTAAAAAATTAGCGGTTATAACGCCAGCATTTGTTGCCGATTGTTTAGAAACATTAGAAGAAATTGCAATGGAAGCCAATGAACAATTTTTGCATCATGGTGGCGAGGAATTTATGGCAATTCCGTGTTTAAACGATGAAGATGAATGGTGTGGTGTGGTGGCAAATTGGGTTAAAGAATGGATTAAATAAATGGTTTCAGGTTTCAAGTTCTTAGAACGGCAAACAACTTGAAACCTGAAACCTGAAACTTGAAACGAAAATAAGAATGGAACTTTACAACTACATAAAATCACTACACATAATCTTTGTAATTACTTGGTTTGCGGGATTATTCTACCTTGTCCGTTTATTTGTTTATCATGCCGAAGCCAAACAAAAACCGCAACCTGAGCAAGATGTTTTAATAAAGCAATACCAATTAATGCAATACCGATTATGGTATATAATTACATGGCCAAGTGCCGTTTTGGCAAGCGTTTTTGGATTTTGGATGTTGTTTTTTACAGAAGTTGGAAAGGTTTGGTTAACCCAACCTTGGATGCATGTTAAATTAGCTTTCGTGTTTTTATTGTATTTGTATCATTTAAAATGTCATCAAATATTTAAGCAACTACAAAATAACAAAGTGAAACATTCGGGTAATTTTTTCAGAATTTGGAATGAAGGTGCTACTATAATTTTATTTGCAGTTGTTTTTTTAGTAATTTTAAAAAATGCAATTAATTGGATTTATGGAGTTCTTGGAATTGTCGCTTTTTCACTACTTTTAATGATAGGATATAAATTTTATAAAAAAATTAGAGAAAAAAACAACAGTTAATTGTTGCAAAATAAAATGGACAAAATATTCAATTTTAAAAATCTTTCTTTACGTGTTAGAATTTTTCTATCCATGATATTCTTAACACTTATTGCTTCTATATTAATTGCTACGGTTTCAATTTATCAATTTAAAAATGAGGCAAGAGAATACCATCAGGATCGATTAGAACGAAAGGAAACTGCAATAACAGAACATATTAATTATGTATTACAAACGACAACATATCCCTTAAACACAAAAAATATTTCGTTAATCTTTAAAGACAAAATTTTTGAATTAGCAGATATTCATAGTATGGAAATTAATTTTTTCGATTTGAAAGGAAATATATTAATTTCATCAAAAGCCAATTTTAGATTAGACAAAGATAAGCCTAAAATAAATGCTTCAACTTTAAAAATCATACAATCTTCAGTAGATAAGCGGTATATAGAATTTTCAAATGTTAGTGATAGAACCTTTCGATCATCTTATTCTTATTTAAAAGATAGTAAATTTAAGCCACTCGCAATTTTAAATTTACCTTATGAAGAAAATTCTGAATTTTATGATAATGAAGTTCAAAATTTCTTAATTCGTTTCGGACAAGTTTATACTTTTATGTTGTTTATTGCTATAGTTTTATCATATTTTCTTTCAAGATATATTACAAAATCATTAAAAATTATTAGTGAAAAAATACAGCAAACACAATTAGATCAACGCAATGAAAAAATTGTAATTGAAGATGGAAGTAAGGAAATTAATCTTTTAATTAATTCCTACAATAATATGGTGGATAAATTAGAAGAAAGTGCCACTATATTAGCACAAAGTGAACGAGAACAAGCATGGCGCGAAATGGCAAAACAAGTAGCACATGAAATTAAAAATCCGCTTACTCCAATGCGTTTAACGGTCCAAAGTTTTCAACGTAAGTTTGATCTAAACGACCCTAATATTGCAAAAAAATTAAATGATTACACACAAACCATTTTGCAACAAATAGACACCATGAGTTCTGTAGCAAATGCTTTTTCTAACTTTGCAACTATGCCTGCTCAACAAAATGAAACCTTAAATGTGGTGTTCGTTGTTAAAATGGCATTGGAAATTTTTAACGAAGATTTTATTCGGTTTTCTGCATTAGAAGACGAAATTATTGCCAAGTTAGACCGAACGCAATTAATACGTATAATCACAAATTTGGTTAAAAATGCCATTCAATCTATTCCAGAAGAGCAAGATCATAAGCTGGTTTTTGTAACCGTTTTTAGAGAAGATAATCAAGTAAAAATTGCAGTAAAAGATAATGGAAAAGGAATTTCAGAAGAAAATGCAGCACGAATTTTTGAACCAAAATTCACTACAAAATCAAAAGGGATGGGGCTTGGCTTAGCAATTATTAAAAACATTATTGAAAATTACCGAGGAACAATAACTTTTGAAACTGAATTAAACATTGGAACCAAATTTTTGGTTTCGTTCCCAATAAATAAACCATAATAATAAAAGTCCCAATTTAATCGGGACTTTTATGTTTTATACTGATGGTAAGATTTCCGTTTCTTTGTTTTTTCGGTTCTTAATTTTGATTTTCATTCGGTTTAATAAAAAGAACATCACGGGTACAATAATCAATGTTAGGAATGTTGCAAATGTTAATCCGTAAATAACCGTTTTTGCTAAAGGTCCCCAGAAAATTACGTTATCTCCACCCTTATAAATATTAGGATTGTAGTTGATGAATAATCCAAAGAAGTCAATATTTAAACCAATTGCTAATGGAATTAATCCCAAAACCGTTGTAATAGCAGTTAACAATACAGGACGCAATCTTGAACGACCACCTTCAACTATAGCATCAAAATAATCTTGTTTGCTTAAGATTGATCCTTCTTCTAAACCTAATTCGGCTACTTTTCGATCTAATAATAATTGAGTATAATCTATTAATACAATTCCGTTGTTTACCACAATTCCGGCAAGCGAGATAATTCCCATCATGGTCATAATGATTACGAAATCGTCTCTAAAAATCACTAATCCAAGGAAAACACCAATAAAACTTAAAATTACAGTAAACATAATAATAGCTGGTTTTGAAATCGAATTAAACTGCGCTACCATTACTAAAATAATGCCTCCCATTGCAATTAATAAGGCTTTAAATAAGAACGATGAGTTTTTCTCTTGTTCTTCTTGCTCTCCTGTAAATGCAAAGTTGGTGTCTTTTGGCATTTTGTAAGAAGCCATTTCTTTTTTAAGTGTTCCAACAATTTCATTGGCATTATACCCTTCTAATACATTTGAATATACCGTAATTACTCGTTTTAAGTTTTTACGTTTGATAGTATTGAATGAAGTTGTGTTTGTATTTTCTACTAAAGCCGCAATTGGAACTTGTTGTAATCTTCCTGTAGCTTGGTCTCTAAATGTTACAGGCTGATTGAAAATGGCACTGTTATCATTTTTTAAATCTTCATTAAAACGCACATTGATTTCAAAGTCATCTTTGTCTTCTTTATAAGTAGAAATTTTTTCTCCGTATACAGAACGACGTAATGTTTGTCCTACTTGTGCTGTTGAAACCCCCAGTTGTCCTGCAACTTTTCTATCAACAACAACCTCTAAACCAGGTTTTGATTTATTAACATCTAGTTTTAATTCTTCGATTCCTGCAATGTTTTTCGAGTTGATAAAATCTTTAATTTTTTCAGCTTCAACTAACATGTCGTTATAGTTTTCTCCAGAAACTTCAATGTTGATTTTATATCCAGAAGGAGGTCCATTTTGATCTTTATCAACTACAATAGATACGCCAGGATACCCTTTAACCGCTACGCGAATTTCATTCATCAAATCGCTACTATTTAAACCTTTTCTAAATTTGTATTCGCGCATTGATAATGTGATTTTTCCTCTGTGTGGCATTTCGTTTTGTGAAGCACCATCGGTTTGAGGATTTCCAGCACCTTCACCAACTTGTGCTACACCAGATTCAACCATGAAATTGAAATTCTCTTCATCTGTATATTTATTAGCAACAGCATATACTTTTTTCTCAACTTCTTTTGTAAAAGCATTGGTTTTAGCAATATCGGTTCCTTCAGGGAATTCGATATATGTTATTATTTGGTTGGGTTGATTATCAGGAAAAAACAACACTTTTGGTTGTACAATTCCCACTAAAATAAATGAGAAAACTAAAAGTCCAATGGTTCCAAATAAGAAATAATAAGGTCTTTTACCGCTCAAAACATAAATCAGCGATTTTTTATAAAAGTTTTCAAGTTGTACTAATGAGACTTCCATAAAATATTTTTGAGCTCTTGACAAATAATATTTGTACACCCAAAGCATAATCGCAAAGAAAACCATTAAGTTTCCAATTCCTTTTAAGCTATTTGTATTGGAAGAAAAACCAAGAATTACTAATATTAACCCTAATCCTCCAACAATGCCACTCAAACGAATTAAGGTTTTCTGAGACATTTCTTTCTCTTCCAATTGCATAAATTCGGCATTGATAAGCGCATTGATAACTAATGCTACAAACAAGGATGAAAATAATACAACTGAAAGCGTCATAGGAAAATAGATCATGAATTTACCCATAGTTCCAGGCCATAATCCTAATGGAAAAAAGGCAGCTAAAGTGGTGGCTGTTGATGCAATAATAGGCCAAGCAATTTCTCCAACTCCTTCAATAGCGGCTTGTTTTCGGCTTAAGCCTTGACTCATTAATGAATGTACGTTTTCTACTACTACAATTCCGTTATCAACTAACATTCCGAGTCCCATTACTAAGGCAAATAATACCATCGTATTTAAAGTTACTCCAAATGAAGCTAAAATAATGTACGACATAAACATAGAAAGCGGAATGGCAAAACCTACGAAAAGTGCACTTCTAAATCCTAAGAAGAACATTAAAACACCCACTACAAGTAACACTCCAAAAATGATGTTGTTTACCAAATCATCTACTTGGTTAATGGTTCTTGAAGATTGATCATTTGCCATAGAAATTTTTAAATTCGATGGAAAATAATCGTCTTGTGCTTGTTTTACAATTTGTTTGATGCTTTCTGTAGCTTCAATCATGTTTTTACCGCTACGTTTTTTTACATCTAACATTACTACTGCATTACCATATTCTCTGGCATGAGTTGTAGCTTCTTTAGGTTGAAACTTAATGGTTGCAATATCTTTAAGATACACCACACCCTCTTGTTTTTTAACCACAACGTCTTCCAATTCGGCAGGATTTTCAATTTCTCCTACTACACGAATGTTCTTCTTGATGCCGTTATTGACTACATTTCCACCAGAAATAGTTGTGTTTTCTCTTGAAACTGCTCCAATAATATCATCAAAACTGACTTGAGCTGCCGTCATTTTGTAAATATCTACTGCGATTTCCACTTCTTTTTCTTGTGCGCCACGAATAGCTGCTTCTTTAATTTGTGGTAATCTTTCGATTTTATCTTCTAAATATTCGGCATACTCTTTTAATTTATCTAAAGGTAAATCTCCTGATAAATTAATATTCAAGATAGGTTGTTCTTCCGCAATGTTTAAATCAAAAACGTTTGGTTCTACCTTTTCGCCTCCGGGCATGGTTGGCCAGTCAGTTTCAGATTTTACTAAATCTACTTTGTCTTTTACTTTTTGTTTGGCTGCATCAACCGAGATATCTTCATCAAACTCCACTAAAATCATAGAATAATCTTGAAGTGTGTTTGAGGTAATTTTAGTGACACCAGATATATTGTTAAACTCTTCTTCTAAAGGTTTAGTGATTAATTTTTCAACATCTTCAGCCGCATTTCCTGGATTGATAGAACTAACGTAAATTTTAGTTTCAATAATTTCAGGGAAATCTTCACGCGGCATTGAATAGTAGGAAATTAATCCGCCTATCAATATAATAGCTGTAATTACATACACGGTCATTTTATTGTTAATGGCCCATGTAGAAATTCCGAAGCTTTTGGTTATTTTATTGCTCATACCAATAATTTTTTTAGTACTTATTTTTTAATAATTTCAACTACATCGCCATTTTGAACGCTTCTTGCGCCTTCAATAATGATTTGTTCTCCTTTGCTTAATCCCGATTTCACTTCAATATTTGCTCCAGAAGTTAAACCTACTACGATGGTTTTTTTGATTGCTTTTGGTGCTTTTCCAGAAGTATCAACCGTGTAAATAATTTTTTCACCAACTGCATTTTCAGTAACAATACTTTCTGGAACTAAAATCGCATTTGCTTTTTTGTAGTCTTCGATTTTTAAAACCGCTACTTGATTTGGGCGCAATAAATTATCTGAATTTGGAACCGCTACTTCGATACTAAAGTTTCTATTGTTTGGATTGATGTAATTTCCAATTTGTCTCACTTTTCCTTTATAGATTTTACCTGTAGATTTTACTTCAACAGCTACGATAGCTCCATTTTTAATTTTTCCAATAAAACTTTCCGGAACATTTGCAGAAACAAACATATCAGATAAATTTACAATACGCATTAATTGTTGACCAGGACTAACAACCTGACCTTTTTCAGTAATTACTTCGTCAATAACACCACTAAAAGGCGCTTTTACAATTGTTTTTCCAAGTTGCGCCTTCATTTGTGCAACCGCTTTCATTTGAGCTTCGTAATTGGTTTTAGCTTGTAAATATTGAATTTCTGAACCAATTTTTTTATCCCAAAGATTTTTTTGTCTTTCAAATGTAGTTTTTGCCAATGTAGCTTGTGTTTCCATCTGTGCCAATTGATTGCTTAAACCACCATCATCAATTCGTGCTAAAATTTGTCCCTTATTTACTTTTTGACCAGATTTTACATATACTTGAGCTAAAACTCCCGAATATTCTGGATAAATAATAAGATTTTGTTTAGTATCAACATTTCCTTGAATGTCAATGTAATGTGTAAAAATAGTGTCGTTAACAATAGCTGTTGTTACTAAAGCTGATTTTTTTAGGGTGTCTAATTCGGCAATAGCCAAATCAAGTTTAGCTAATTCAGCTCCGATAGCATCATACTGTTTTTGAATTTCAGCTCTTGTAGTTTTAATTGTTGTTAGATTCTTTGATTCAATTGCTTTGTCAACAGATGCAGTTTTTGAATCACCTCCACAAGAAGTAATTAGTAAACCTAATAAACTAATGTATAGTATTTTTTTCATTGTGCGTTTTTATTTTTTATTGGTTAGTTTGTCTAAAGTTGCTTTTTTATTCATTACATCAATCATAGCTTGTAAATAATCTTGTTGCGCAGTGTATAATTGACGCTGTGCTTCGGTAAATTCAAAACTTGTAGAAAGTCCTTCTTTAAATTTTATCTGTTGTTTTCCTTCAATTCTTTCGGCTAATTTTAAATTACTTTTAGATGCACTATATTGTTCTATACTAAATTCATAATCGTTTTTAGCTTGTTGAAATTGAAGTTGCAAACGTTGTTCGGTTTCTGTAAGTTGTGTTTTTGCTTGCTCAAAAGCAATTTTTGCTTGTTGTGTTCTGGCTTTATCTCTAAAACTACTGAATATTGGTAAACTAATATTTACTCCAAAATTGGAATAGTTGAACCATCTTTGTTGTGTTGATAGGATATCAAATTGATTTGCAAAGGTATTTGCTCCATAATTTAATTGAGCTCCAATTGAGGGCAAGGCTCTAAAACGCTCTAGTTTGAGTAACAATCGTTTAGATTCTTCATTATTTTTTTGAATTTTAAAATCAACAGCGTTTTGAGAATTAAATTCTTCTGAAAGTAAAGCTAAATCTACATTTTTAACTGCTAAATCTTCTAATTTTTCTGTAAGCGTTACATCGTTATTAATGTCAATTCCCATTGCTATTTTAAGAAGATTTAATGCAATTTCGGATCTTTTTTTAGCATTAGATAAAGCGCTTTTCAATTGGGTTAACGTAATCTGTAGTTGTTCTACGTTTTCTTCTTCGGTTAAACCGTTTTTAAAAGTTTCAATGGTTTCAAATACTGTTTTCTCTAAAGTAGTTTTGTTGTTTTCTAAGATTAAAACACTTTCTCTAGCTAATAGTACATTTCCATAAGCATTTGTAACCATTTCTTTAATTTCTAAATCTGTTTTTTCTTTTGCATTTTGAGAAATTTGTAAATACACTTTTGCCGATTGTAATCCTACAATATAGGATCCGTCAAATATCAATTGGCTCAAAGTTGCATAAGCATTCATGCTGTGTTTTGTTCCAAAAGCAATAGTTGTAATTTCATTTGGATCGCCACCAGGATTAAATGCATTACCAGAAACTCCTTGCACCTGAAAGTCAAGATTGTTTAAATACTGTAAATTACTACTAATTTGTGGAAGTCCAGAAGCAGTTGTTTCCCATTTCTTTTGTTTGGCTGCTTCAATGTCTCGTTTTGCATTTATTGCTGCGTAATTGTTTTCAATTGCATAATCAATTGCTTGTTGCAATGTGAAAGAAAACGATTTTTTTTCGCCTTCTTGAGCAAAAGATACCGAAGCAATTAGCCAGCAAAATAAAATTAACTTTTGTTTCATTCGTAGGGGTTTATTTTATTAATTGTTCTAGTTTTTGTATTCCTTTTTTTGTGCAAATTCCTCTTAAATGATATTCTAAATAAGAAACTTGTATTTCTTGTGATGTAAATTGCTCTGGATTAAATATTTCGGTGTTTTTTAAACTGGTCATTCCTGCAAAATAAAAGCGAGCAATTAAAGGAGTGTTGATTTCTGTTCTAAATAAACCTTGTGCAATTCCTTTTTCTAAATTAACCACAACACAATCGCCCATTTTGTCAAATTGTCTCATCATCAGTGTCTTGTGTATCTTTGGGTAATATTTTTGCAGTTGATAAATGGGTGAGGCACTTTCGTTCTTTAAATTTTTCATTACAAAATCTTTAATTAAGAACAATTCTTCAATAGGATTATTTCCTATGGCACAAATAGCATCGATTCCGCATGAAATAGTTTCAAATAAATATAAAGTGGACTCTTTAACTAATTGATCTTTGTTGCTAAAGTGCTGATAGATTGTTTTTTTTGAAATACCCATTTCTGCAGCAATATCGTCCATAGTAACACTTTTGAATCCAAGTGTTAAAAACATGTCGGTTGCTTTTATTAAAATTTGGTCTTTCATTTTATTAATTTAAAACGATAAGGGTTCTAAATTTGATGCAAATGTATGTCGGAAACTTTTAACACCAAAATAGTTTCCAAAGTTTTTACGAAAATTTAACATTTGATTAATTCGTTTCCTTTCAGAATATTGGAGTATTTTAGCAAAAAATTCAAAACAATGCACTCTATATCCTATTACCAAGAAAAAATGAGTAATCATTTTTCGAAAATGGTTGCCAACAAAGAGCCTAAAAACTTATACGAACCCATACAGTATATTTTATTGCTTGGTGGAAAAAGAATGCGACCAATTTTGACTTTAATGACTTGTGAAGTTTTTAATGTTGATTGCGAAAAAGCCATTCCTGCCGCTACTGCTGTTGAGGTATTTCATAATTTTTCATTAATTCACGATGATATTATGGACGATGCTCCATTGCGAAGAGGCAATCAAACCGTTCATGAAAAGTGGGATTTGAATACTGGTATTTTATCGGGTGATGCAATGCTCATTTTGGCGTATCAATTTTTTGAAAATTATGAGCCCGCAACTTTTCAAAAATTAGCCAAATTATTCAGTAAAACAGCTTTAGAAGTTTGCGAAGGACAACAATATGATGTGGATTTTGAAACCCGCGACAATGTTACGATTCCAGAATATCTAAAAATGATTGAATATAAAACAGCGGTTTTAGTGGGAGCTGCCATGAAAATGGGGGCAATTGTTGCAGAAACTTCAGAAGAAAATGCTGATTTGATTTATAATTTTGGGTTGAATTTAGGTATTGCATTTCAATTACAAGATGATTATTTAGATGCTTTCGGAAATCCCGAAACCTTTGGAAAGCAAGTAGGTGGCGATATCATTGAAAACAAAAAAACCTATTTATACATAAAAGCAATTGAGTTTTCGCAAGCCGAACACAAACAACAATTATTACATTTGTTTTCCATTCAGCCTTCAGAAAATAAAGACAAAATAGAATCGGTAAAGACAATTTTTAATGCTTCAGGAGCAAGCGAAGCCACTAAAAAAGCGATTCAAGACTACACATTTAAAGCATTTGAAACTTTAGAAAAAATGGATATCGAAGCTGAAAAGAAAGCTATTTTGAAAGCTTTTGGTGAGAATTTAATGGGAAGAATCGTTTAAATAAAACTCCAATTTTTGAAATCCCAAATTCCAATGGGACTAAATATTTTGGAATTTGGAATTTAAAATATTGGAATTTATGAAATTTAATCCACCAACATCTATTGACGCACTAATTTCACAAGCCGAAGAAGAGCATTTGTACTTTAAATTGATTGAGCAAACCAACAAAGATTTTGCTTTGGCAAATGAATCTTTAGATGTACCATCAAGTATTTTTCCGTTTGAATTTAAAAATTTAGTACAAGAAAAAATCTACAAACTCATTCAATACAAATTTTCCGAATACCTGAATTTACTTTACATCATTGATGTTTCAGAGGAACAAATTAAAAAATTAGATGGTTCAGATTTAGTAGAATTATCAGAACAAGTTGCTTTTTTAGTGTTAAAACGTGAATGGCAAAAAGTATGGTTTCGGAATAAGTATTAGAAATAAATCCGCACAAACGGCATAAAAGCTTCTGCATATATATTGTCCCTGTCTTTATGCAAAACATTGTATCGAATTCCAATAGTTACATTTTGATTGCGATAACCGGCACCTAAAAACAAAGCGGTATTCCAAAAATCCCGTTTTTCACTTCCAAAAGAATCTTCAAAAGTTCTATTGACCCTTAATTGCTCTAACTCACTTGAAATTTGAAGTTCCTCAATTGGGTGAAACAAAGCGATTAAACTACCTCCATACATATTAGCACTGTAAAAATTTCGTTGTTTAACGTAGTTGTATTGAGCGCCTAATCCAGCTGAAAAATAGGAATTAAAGTTGTAAATAGCACTAGGTGCTACCATAATATCAGCGTAACCATTGCCAACACCTAAACCAAGTCCACCACCAAATTGAACATGTTTCCAAAAATCACTTTTTGTTTTAATTTGAGTGTTTTCTTGTGCAGAAATTTCAGATTTGAAACCTAATAAAAACACAATAGTTAACAAAAGTGTTAAATCTATTACGGAATTCTTTTTCATAATTCAATTTTCAAAAAATTAATGTTATAAAAGTATAAAAATCCTTGAAAGATTATCATAAAATGTTTTACTTTTGCGTAATATTTTTAATTAAAAGGTCTTTCAGACAACACGATATGGATAGGTTTTCCTTTTTAAACACTGCACACACGGCTTTCTTTGCCGATTTATATGAACAATATTTACAAAATCCAGACAGCGTAGAACCAAGCTGGAGAAGTTTTTTTCAAGGATTTGATTTCGCTCAAGCTAATTATGGATCTGAAAAGATTGTCCAACAAGTAGCTTTTGTTGCTTCGGATGATTCAGGAGAAATTTCTGAAAAAATGCAAAAAGAGTTCAATGTTCTTAAATTAATTGAAGGCTACAGAACACGTGGGCATTTATTCACAAAAACAAATCCTGTTAGAGATAGAAGAGTTCATGGCCCTTCGCTTGCACTTGAGAATTTTGGCTTATCTCAAGCTGATTTGAATACAGTTTTTGATGCCGCTAAAATGGTTAACATGAAACCAAGTCCATTGACAGATATTGTTAAGCATTTAGAAAATGTATATTGTCAATCTATTGGAGTGGAGTACATGTATATTCGTGAGCCACACAAGTTGGAATGGATTAAAAACCGTTTAGATATTAACGATAATTTACCAAGCTTTACTGCTGACAAGAAAAAACACATACTTAAAAAATTAAACGAAGCAGTTTCTTTTGAAAATTTCTTACACACTAAATATGTAGGTCAAAAACGTTTCTCTCTAGAAGGTTGTGAAGCAGTTATTCCTGCTTTAGACGCTTTAGTAGAAGCTGCGGCTGATAAAGGTGTGGAGCAGTTTGTTATGGGAATGGCGCACAGAGGTCGTTTGAATGTATTGGCAAACATCTTTGGAAAAAACACTCAAAACATCTTTTCTGAATTTGACGGAAAAGACTATGATGAAGATGTAAATTTCGATGGTGACGTAAAATATCACTTGGGATTAACTTCAGATAGAGTAACCAATTCAGGTAAAAAAATCAACTTAAATTTAGCGCCAAATCCTTCGCATTTAGAAACAGTAGGCGCTGTTATTGAAGGAATTACAAGAGCAAAACAAGATAGAAACTATCCAAAAGATTTTTCAAAAGTATTACCAATTGCCGTTCATGGTGATGCCGCTGTAGCTGGTCAAGGTATTGTGTATGAAATTATTCAAATGGCTAAGTTAGATGGTTATAAAACAGGTGGAACAATCCATTTAGTAATTAATAACCAAGTTGGGTTTACTACTAATTATTTAGATGCACGTTCATCAACTTATTGTACGGATGTGGCTAAAGTAACGTTGTCGCCAGTTTTACACGTAAATGCAGACGATGCAGAAGCGGTAGTTCATGCGATGTTGTTTGCTTTAGATTATCGTATGGAATTTGGAACCGACGTTTTCATCGATTTATTAGGTTATAGAAAATACGGTCATAACGAAGGTGATGAACCTCGTTTTACCCAACCTGTTTTATATAAATTAATTGCAAAACATAAAAATCCAAGAGATATTTATGCAGAAAAATTAATGCAAGAAAATATAATTTCGGCTGGATTTGTAAAAGAATTAGAAGAAGCTTACAAAGCAAAATTAGATGAGAATTTAGAAGCCTCTCGTAAAAAAGACTTAACTGTAATTACTCCGTTCATGGAAAATGAGTGGGAAGGTTATAAACAAGTTTCGGATGATGTCATGCTTCAAAAATTCGATACTAAATTCGATAAAAAACAACTTACCGAGATAGCAAAAACAATTACCGAACTGCCATCGGATAAAAAATTCATCAGCAAGATTACGAAGTTAATCGGCGATCGAAAAAACATGGTGGAGACCAATACCTTAGATTGGGCAATGGGCGAATTATTAGCTTATGGTTCATTACTTAAAGAAGGTTTTGATGTTCGTATTTCTGGTCAAGACGTAGAACGTGGGACATTTTCCCATCGTCATGCTGTAGTTAAAGTAGAAGATTCAGAAGAAGAAGTACTTCTTTTAGACCAAATAAAAGATAAAAAAGGAAACTTTTATATCTACAATTCACACCTTTCAGAATATGGTGTTTTAGGTTTTGAATACGGTTATGCCTTAGCATCGCCAAAAACCTTAGTGATATGGGAAGCACAGTTTGGAGATTTCTCTAACGGAGCTCAAATTATGATTGACCAATACATTTCGGCAGGTGAAGACAAGTGGAACAACCAAAACGGATTGGTAATGTTGTTGCCACACGGTTATGAAAACCAAGGCGCAGAACATTCATCAGCACGAATGGAACGTTATTTACAAATGTGTGCAAAACACAACATGTATATTGCCGATGTCACTTCGCCAGCCAACTTCTTCCATTTAATGAGAAGACAGTTAAAAACAGAATTCCGTAAGCCATTGGTAGTATTTTCTCCAAAAAGTTTATTACGCCATCCAGATGTAGTATCTTCAATGGACGAATTAGCAAACGGACAATTCCAAGAAGTATTAGATGATCCAAATGTAAAAGACAAAAAAGCAATCAAAACATTGGTTTTCTGTACTGGGAAAGTCTATTTTGATATCATTGCACAAAGAGAAGAATTAGGAAGAAATGATGTGGCGGTAGTTCGTTTAGAACAATTGTTCCCATTAGCAGTTGACCAAATCAAAGCCATCATAGACAGTTATCCAAATGTAGATGATTATGTTTGGGCACAAGAAGAACCTAAAAACATGGGAGCATATTCATATATGTTAATGAATTTCGATTTAATAAAATTAAGATTAGCTTCACCAAAAGCTTATAGTGCACCGGCAGCAGGTAGTTATGAGCGTTCTAAAAAACGTCAAAAGAACGCTATCGCAATGGTATTTGATAAAAAATTATTTCAATAAAATAAAAAACAGCTAATAGTTTAAGTTTAAGGCTAACACAACTTTTAAACTTTTAAACTTATTTTAAACTTTTAAACTAAAAAAAATGATTTTAGAAATGAAAGTCCCTTCTCCAGGGGAATCAATTAAAGAAGTAGAAATTGCTACATGGTTAGTAAAAGATGGTGACTATGTTGAAAAAGACCAAGCGATTGCTGAGGTTGATTCAGACAAAGCAACATTAGAATTACCAGCTGAAGCAAGCGGAATTATTACATTAAAAGCCGAAGAAGGTGATGCTGTAGCAGTAGGTGCTGTAGTTTGTTTAATCGATACAGGTGCAGCAAAACCAGAAGGTGGTGCAGCTCCAGCAAAAGAAGAAGCAAAAGCAGTTGAAGCTCCAAAAGCTGAGGCTCCAAAAGCTGAGGCTCCAAAAGTAGCTCCAGTAGCAGAAAAAACATATGCAACTCAAGCGCCATCTCCAGCAGCTAGAAAAATATTAGACGAGAAAAACATCGAACCTTCTGCAATTGTTGGAACAGGTAAAGGTGGAAGAATCACTAAAGACGATGCGGTAAATGCTGTACCATCAATGGGAACACCAACAGGTGGTAACCGTGGTTCAGAAAGAACTAAATTGTCTATGTTACGTAGAAAAGTAGCAGAACGTTTAGTTTCAGCTAAAAACGAAACAGCCATGTTAACTACTTTCAATGAAGTAGACATGACAGCTATTTACGCTCTACGTGATCAATATAAAGAAGAGTTTAAAGCAAAACATGGTTTAGGATTAGGCTTCATGTCGTTTTTTACAAAGGCAGTTACGCGAGCTTTACAATTGTATCCTGATGTAAACTCTATGATTGATGGTCAAGAAAAAATTGCTTATGACTTCTGTGATATTTCGGTAGCGGTTTCTGGTCCAAAAGGATTAATGGTTCC
>Ga0075160_10000673_pt1 | contig 21283 bp, 15 predicted proteins | sample JI91814C2DNA_FD_70969 | JGI IMG/M metagenome (GOLD analysis project Ga0075160, IMG submission 70969) | Wastewater effluent complex algal communities from Wisconsin, to seasonally profile nutrient transformation and Carbon sequestration -... | ecosystem: Engineered > WWTP > Effluent > Algae... | reverse complement strand
TCCGGATCATTCAGTTCCGTGTAGTGCGGCGCGAGTTCCATCCCCGCCACAAACAAGTCCGCGCGGTCCGCGAGCACCGGGTTGTCGCGCTTCGGGCGCGTCAGCGGGCTGATGGCGGCCGGATAGTCCGTGATGAACGTCGGGCGCGAATGGTTCAGTTGCGCCTCGCCGCCGCGCTCCTTGTCCTCGAACAACTCGTTCACCGCGAGGATGTCGTCCATCGCGTCGATCGCCTTCGCTTGTCCCGGGCGGCGCTTTCTGAGTTCGTCCTTGGCCTTGCCGCCTTGCGTCATCGGGAAGCCCCACGCCTTCTCGAACAACTCGCCATAACTCTGCTTGAGGAACGCCGAGCCAAAGTCGATCGTCAGTTCGCCAAACGGCAACTTCAATCCAGAGCCCGCGATCTTCGCCGCCTCATCGCTCGCGGTGGTGCCATTGATCGCCGCGAGCAGCGCGTGATAGTCCGGGTCCGCCGCGACGGCCTTCGCCGACTCGCGCACGATCGACTCCGTCAACTCCATCACCGTCGTCACATCACCAAAGGCCTCGTACGCCTCGATCATCGTGAACTCGGGGTTGTGCTGCTTGTCGAGCCCCTCATTGCGGAAGTTGCGATTCACCTCAAAGACCTTGGGCATCCCGCCCACGAGCAATCGCTTCAAGTACAACTCGGGTGCGATGCGCATGAACAGATTGATGTCCAGCGCGTTCATCTTCGTAACGAAGGGCCTCGCCGCCGCCCCGCCCGCGAGCGACTGCAACATCGGCGTCTCAACCTCCACAAACCCGCGCTCCGCCATCAGCGAGCGAATTCGCGCCACGATCAAACTGCGCAAACGAAACACACGCACCGTCTCGGGGTTCACCCACATGTCGAGGTATCGCTGGCGATACCGCATCTCGATGTCCGCCAATCCCGCGTGCTTATCCGGCGGCGGCACAAGGCACTTCGCCGCGGGCTCCACCGACTCCGCCCAGATCGTGATCTCACCCGTCTTGGTCTTCATCACCCGGCCACTGGCAATGAGCACATCGCCCAGGTCCGTCAACTTCGCGACCTGGAACGCCGCCGCATCGCAATCGCGCTGGCTGACCGCGATCTGCACATCACCCGTCTCATCGCGCAGGCTTGCCCATACCAACTTGCCATTGTCGCGGTGCAAGACCACGCGCCCGGCAACCTTCGCGATCGGCCGCGGATCGACAAACCCCGCGGGCTTTTCCTTGCCCGCGGCGTTGTACGCCGCATCGGCTTTCTCGTCGTACTTCGCCTTCGCCGCGGCGCACGTCACCAAACCGGGCGTCTTCTGCCCATAGGGCGACAATCCCAGAGCCGCCACGGCGTCACGGTTCGCCCGCCTCTGCTGCTCAAGGTGGTGGACTTCGGCGGCCGGTGTTTCGCCACTATTTGGCTGTGGGGTGTGCTGTGTCATCTCGCCCTCGTGCAAAGGGGCGAGTGTATGCGAACGCCCCTACGACGCCACGCGCGTCGGCCCGCCCGATCGCGGCAAGACGACATCGTGCAGCGAGGACGAACCCAAAACGTCCAAAAACGCCTGGTTGGCCGCGTTGATTCGCCCGTGGAGATGGTTCAAGCGAGGAGCCGCATCCCCCGTCGGGCGCGAGAGTTCTGGCGCGCCGGCCACAGACACGCCATCGATGGCGTCGATGACTTGCAGGAGCGAGATGTCCTTCGCGGATTTGGCGAGTTCATACCCACCCCCGACGCCGCGCCGCCCGCGGACCAGTTTCGCCACCGACAGCATCCGCAGCACCTTCGACAGGTACGTCGCAGGAATCCGCGCCTGCGCCGCCAGCGCCGGAGCCGTCATGACCGAACCACACATCGCCAAGCAGGCCATGGCCCTCAACGCATACTCAGCCGTCTGCGACAACATAGACGCCCCCTCACACACCCGTCCCACCACGGAACGCCCCCCCCGGGGCTCTCCAAACATCCCCGAAACCGGGAACTTGTTCCCGGTTTCGTCATAATGTACCGCCTGTTCCGAGAGCAGGTTTCGGAAGTGAGGAGAAAATCTGCAAATTGTGCAGTGTTTGTAAGTGACGCTGGCGACGCTAGATACGAACAGGATTTCGCATAGCGGGGTGCCGCAGCAGCCACATTGAGTACGCCACCACGAGCAGAGTTCCCCCCTCGTGGGCCAGAACCCCGATCACCAGCGGCACCGGGCTGCCCACCAGCGATCCGATCAGGGTGGCAGCACCCATGACCACGATCACGCTCAGGGCGAGGGTCAGGTTGATCGCCACCGTTCGCCGGGCCCGACGCGCCAGGCCGACGGCCCAGGGGACGGCACGGAGGTTGTCCGAAAGCAGGACGATGTCGGCCGACTCCATCGCCGCCGCCGTGCCGATTGCCCCGACGGCCATGGAGACGTCCGCGAGAGCGAGTGCGGGCGCGTCGTTCACTCCGTCGCCGATCACGCCGATGCCTCGGTGGCCCTTGGGGCGCGAGGCCATCTCGGTCTTCATCTCGCCGACGATCCTGAGTTTGTCCTGTGGCAGGAGTTCGGCGTCGAACTTGTCCAGGCCCAGTGACTCCGCGACGCGGCCGGCGGTGATGGCGTTGTCCCCCGTCAGCATGCGCACGGGACGGACTCCGATCGCGTGCAGATCTTTCACGAGTTCCGTCGCGCCAGGTCGCACGGCGTCGGCCATGATGAGCACCGCGACCTCGCCCCCCGCGCCGTCGGCCGAGTTGAGGAACGCCGACCCATCGAGCGTCCCGCCCGCCGCGACCACGACGCCGATGTGCCCGCGTTCCTGGATCTTGCGCAGGACATCCTGCACGCGATTGCGAAAGCAGATGGGGATGAGGTCCAAGGTGTGTTTGTAACTGCCGAGGCGTGCGGGACGGCCTTTGTAAGTCCCCGCAATGCCGCGCCCCGCGATGTGGTCGGTCTTCTCGAAATGAGCGGGCTCGATGCCGCGAACTTTGGCTGCTTCCTTGATCGCGGTCGCGATGGGGTGGGTCGAGTCGGCCTCGAGCCCCGCGGCGATCGCGAGCATCTGGTTGCCGTCGGACCACGCGACGGGATGGACTTCGTAGAGGCGCGGGCGGCCGATCGTGAGCGTGCCCGTCTTGTCAAAGCACACGGCCCCGAGCCTCGCGAGACGCTCGATGGACTGCCCGCCCTTGAAGAGGACGCCGCCACGGGCGCCGCGCGCGATCGCGGCGAGCGTGGCGGTGGGAGTGGCGATGACGAGCGCGCAAGGCGAGGCGACGATGAGGAGCGTGATTGCGGTCGTGGTCGCGTCCACCCATTCGCGCCCGAGCGCGTAACGCCAGATCAGGACCGTCGCGATGCCGATGGCGAAGACGGCGATTGTGTACGGCTGTCCAAGGCGATCGATCGTGCGCTGCACAGGCTCGCGCAGTTCGCGAGCGTTGGTAACCAGGTTCAAGATGCGAGCCAGGCTCGACTCGCTCACGGGGCGGAGGACGACCGCCTCGAGCGGATCATCAGTGTTGATGGTGCCCGCGAAGAGTTCATCGCCCACCACGACGTGGCGTGGCACGCTCTCGCCCGTGATAGCGGATTGGTCCATGGAACTCTCGCCCGCGACGACGCGTGCATCGACGGGGGCGCGTTCGCCCGGGCGGATCTTGAGGATGTCACCTGTCGCGAGTTCCTCGGCGGCCACGCCCACCCACTCGACCACGCCGTTCTTCTCGCGGCGGACGAGCGCTTCGGTCGGCAGGAGCGCATGCAGGGCTTTGACCTCCCTGTTGGTGCGCTCCATCGCGAGGTCTTCGAGGCCGCTGGAGAGGATGAAGAGGAAGAGAAGCAGTGCGCCCTCTGTCGGGTGGCCGATCCACGCGGCAAGTCCAGCGCCGACGATCATGAGGACGTCGATGTCAACGCGGACCTTTCGCAGCGTGTCCCACGCGGCACGCGTGCCAAAGATCATGCCGATCGCGAGGCTGGCCCAGATGAGCCAACTTCCAACGTCGAGGTCCGCGGCGCGCGACAGGACAAAGCCGAGCCCCAGGAGCACGCCCGCGACAATGGCACCGACCAGTTCAAGGTGGGCGATGAGCCACGAACGCGACTCTGCAGCGGGAGCCGCCGGTGCGCTCTTCGACGGCGCAACTTCGATCTCAACTTCAACACTCGTGACCTCGGCCATGTCGAGCGTCTCTTCCCTGCGGTCCTTACCGCATCACGCTTTCCATGAGTTTGCGATCGCCGGGCGTCACGCCATCGAGTTGCGTTTCCTTGATCAGGTTCTCGATGATCGTGTCGGCGGAGATCTGGTCCGCCTCGGCGTTGAAGTTGAGCATCAGGCGATGGCGCAGCACGGGCTTGCACGCCGTCTGGATGTGCTCTGGCGTGACGTGCGTGCTCCCCGCGAGGGCGGCGGCGCACTGAGCCGCGAGGACGAGGAACTCGCTGGCGCGTGGGCCCGCGCCCCAGCCGACGTAATCACTCACCATGCGCGGGCGCTTCTGCCCGGGCTCGACCGGTTCCTTCACGCGCGTCGAGCGGACGAGGCGCAGCGCGTAGTTGATGACGTAGTCGGGCACGGGCACCTGGCGTACCAGTTCCTGGATGTGCAGGATGCCGACCTCGTCCAGCACCGGCTCGATCGTGACCTTCGCCTTGGTGTTGGAGCGCTTCACGATCTCGAGTTCCTCCTCGGCGGACGGATACTTGATATCGATCTCGAACATGAATCGGTCCAACTGCGCCTCGGGGAGCGGATAGGTGCCTTCTTGCTCGATGGGGTTCTGCGTGGCGAGGACGAAGAAGGGGGACGGGAGCGCGTGCCGCACGCCGCCCACAGTCACCTGGCGCTCCTGCATCGCTTCGAGCAACGCGGCCTGCGTCTTGGGAGGCGTGCGGTTGATCTCGTCGGCGAGGACCACGTTGGCGAAGATGGGCCCGCGGACGAAGCGCAGGGCGCGATGGCCGGTGGCTTTGTCTTCCTGGATGACTTCGGTGCCCGTGATGTCGCTGGGCATGAGGTCGGGCGTGAACTGCACGCGCGAGAACCCAAGAGAGAGCGAGCGCGCGATCGTCGAGATGAGCAGCGTCTTGGCGAGGCCCGGCACGCCGACGACGACCGCGTGTCCGCGGCAGAAGATCGACATGAGCATCTGGTTGACGACCTCGTCCTGGCCGACGATGACTTTGCGGATCTCGTCCTTGAGTTTGCGGAAGGCGTCCTGGACTTCGCGCAGACTCTCGGGAGCGATGGGAGCGGGATCGGGCATGTGGGGCCTCCGTGCGTGAGCCCCATCGTATCGGCGGAATCGGCGGGCGGGTTGCAACGGGCGTGAATCGGGCGCGAATGAAGGGAGAATCGGGGAAAACCGCTCGCTCCAAAAATGGACCAACCGGAAGGGGGTGGCTTCCGGTCGGGACCACGGAACAACAGCGTTCCGCACTACTCAGAGTCGCGGCGGATCAGTTCCCGCCACGCTTTGTTTGAAGTTCTTCGACTTTCTTGCGGAGTGCCTCGTTCTCCTGCTGCAACTTGAGCAGTTGGGCCTTGACCTTGTCCAAAGTCTCGGGCGATGCGGTCGCCTTGCCTTGCTGGTTCTCAATCATGGCGAGGGCCTTCTCGAGACGCAAGGTCAGGAGTTCAATCTTTGCGTCGAGTTCTTCGGCGTGGGCGGCGGCGAGCGGCGCACGGGCGGGAGCCGGCGTGACCACGTAACTGCCCTGCCGATCCCTCTCATAGAGGCGGCGATTGGGAGCCGTGACCCACGCGCCCTCATGCGCCTTGGCGGTGTCAATATCCGTGAGAGCCTTTCGCAGCGTTTCCAAGGCGGCGTTGCGGGCCTCGTCGGACATCTTGGAGTTCTTGAGCGACTCCATGGCTTTCTCGATGGCGATCTTCGCCGCATCGTTGCGTGGGGTGGCCGCGGCGATCGCTTGGGGCGCACTGGCTTCGAGTTCGATCATGAAGGGCTTCAGGGCTTCCTCGCTGAACGCCTCAAGCGTGACTTTCACATCGCGCGGGGTGGTGTCGCGAAGGACTTTGAGCGTGATTTCTTCGCCCGCCTTGCGTTCGCTGAGGAACTCGCGGAAGGAGAGGACATCTTCAACGTCGGTGCCGTTGACTTCGAGGATCTTGTCGCCCATGCGCAGCCCGGCCTTGAAGGCGGGGAGGCCTTCTATGACCTTGTCGACGACGACGCCCAGCCCGCTCTGGTCGGCGGCCTCGGACATCGTGATGCCCATCATGACGGGGGGCATGGTTCCCACGGCTGGTTGCGTCGCTTCGAGGCGCAGGCGGCCCGAGGGGAAGGCCGGCATGGTCATTGCGCCGCCGTCGTTGATGCGGGCCTTCCATCGCATGGTGGTTTTCATGCCCTTGGGGAAGGTGTGAACAACGTCGCCCTTGGCATCGAGCAGTTCGACTTGATCATCGCTGACGCGGATTTGGCTGTCGGGGAGTTCCTTGCCGTCGATCTTGGCGGTGGTTTTGCCGTCCTTGATCTGGACCTCGTAGGACTTGCCATCGACGGCGTGGGACATGGTGATGTTGGTCTGAACGTCGTCGTCCCAGAGCGATTCGCCGTGATTGCCGATGGCGATGAGGGGCAGGTCCTTGAGGATGGGCAGGCCGCGGACGGGCGTTCCATGCGCCTGGATCTGGACACCCGGCACGACGCGCAGCATCTCCACACCTTCGGATGAGTCGTCCTCGCTTGGAGGACAGGCCATCGCCGGGGCGGCGCCGGACATCATGGCGAGCGCGGTGAGCCAGCGAGCAGCAGAAACGGAAGCGAAAGAGTCCTTCATGGCAAACCTCCATCGAGGCCGACACCATACCTGTCGGCCGGTGAAATCAGGGAATCTTCACACGGGCGGGAGCGAGCGCCGCACTGGCGTCTGTGGCACTGGAACGTCGCGAAGCACCTTGGGCAACTCGGCGGGGACCATGCATCCCTGGCCTGTTTCGTCCACGGTTTCCTTGAAGAGCGCGTCGACCGTCTTGGTCTCGACGAGTTGGCGGAGGAAGACCATGCGGACGGTCTTGCCATCGGCGGAGGGCGTGGCCTCGATGAGGACGCGCTCGGGAAGGACGCCGATGAGGCGCTGCTCGCGGCTGCCCGCGGCTTCGTACACCTCCCAGGCCTGGTCGGCGGTGAGGCCGTCTTTGAGCACGTTCATGGAAGGGATGAGGCTGGCCTGCTGGGTGTTCGAGTTGAGTGGTGCGCCGACGTAGGCGAAGGCCATGACGGCGGCGGCGGCCCAGCCACCCCACACGCCCGCGCGCTTCCAGCGGCTGGCGGGCGCAAGCGACTCGAGTTGCGTCTCGACATGCGTGGGCAGGCCGACGACTTCGGCGACGGCAATCGCGCGGGCCATTTCCTGAGAAAGGAGCGCCTGGTCCCGCTGGGCCATCGCGAGGTCGCGCCAGATCGCGGGGCGCGAGGCGGCGAGCGTCTCGAGTTCAGAGACGTCGGCCCCGGAGGCAACGCCATCGACGATGCGGGAGATCAGGATGTCGGCTCGTTCGTCCATGCGGGAATCACCACCTCTCACTCAATATGGATGCGGGCGGCCGGGAAATCCGTCCGGTTCCTGCGCGAATCGCGGCAGCGATGGTCGTCCGAGAACAATCCCTCATGTGGGCCCTCATGTGGGCCTTCACGCGCACGGCGGGGATGGCGCTCATGGGCCGGTCTCCGTGTGGGTGGTGGATTCCGCGAGGCCTTCGTCCTTGGCAGCGAGTTCGCGGAGTTGCTTGCGGGCGCGGGCGATGCGTGTTTCGATCGTGGTCTCGGGAAGGTCGAGGATGCGTCCGATCTCGCGGTAACTGAGGTTCTGGATCGCCTTGAGCAGGAGCGGCTCGCGGTAGCCTTCGGGCAGTTGCTGGGCGAGAGTCATGAGGCGGGCGGCTCGTTGGCGGTCGTTGAGTTGTTCGGGAGCGGCGCGATGGTCGGTGGAGAGGCCTTGTGCGATCGGGCCTTCATCCTCGCCGCCCGCGGCGTGGAGTGGACGGGATTTCGCCGAACGGGCCGCGGCGTGGGCCATGTTGATCGCGACGGTTCGCAGCCACGGACGCACGGCACCAACGTCGCGGATTGCATGTCCTTTGCGGACGAACGCGGTTGCGACTTCTTGAAGGAGGTCTTCGAGATCGGCCCACTTGGGCATGTACGCGAGGAGGACGCCCGCGACCCAGCGGCGGTGTTCTTCCCACATTCTGTCCATCGACGCACGGTCGCCCAGAACGGCGGCGGCGTCACGGAAAGGGATCGATTCGCGCGCGGCTTCTTCGGCGAACGCGTCGTTCGGCCGCGGCCCATCCCCGCCCGGCGTCTGGTCGTGCACTGTTCTCAATCGGCACTCCAATGGGGGAGATGCGCCAACGCGCGGCTCCCGTCGCTCCGTCCGTCGCCGTTCCTGTACCGCTGGAGACCGCAGTTGGTTCGCCAGCCAATCCTACCAAAACACAAACGCCCGGTTTCGACGTCGCATGGGCCTGCGTTGCCGATGGCGCCGTGTTTGGAGAATCGGCGATCGCGCGTATCGTCATCGCCATTTGGCGTTGGGAGCGTGTGACGCGCCCGACGCCGCTGCTGATGGCAGGAACCCAAGAACCGCATGGCCGATTCACACGCCAGCATGTCCCTCGGGCAGCACCTTGAGGATTTACGCCGTCGCCTGATCTTTGCGATCCTCGGGCTGGTGCCGATTTTCGTGTTGTCGCTGGCGTATGGCGAGTCGCTGCTGGAGTTTCTCATTTCTCCAGCGCAGGACTTGCTTCGTCAAAAAGGGTTTCCAGATACCTTCCTGACCACCGGTCCGCTGGAACTGTTCAATACGTATTTCTACATATCGATGGTCGCGTCGGTGGCACTGGGCGCGCCGTGGATTCTCTATCAACTGTGGCGATTCGTCGCGCCGGGGCTGTATGAGCGCGAACGGCGATTCGTGTATCTGATCCTGCCACTGTCTACGGCATTGGTCATTGCGTCGGTGCTGTTCCTGTTCAGGGTGGCGTTGCCCATGACGCTGTCGTTCCTCATCTCGTTCGGGTCAGACATTGGAAAGCACAATGTGCCCATGGCGGAACTGCCAGCGGGGATCGTGCTGCCAGCGATTCCCATGCTCGATGCCGACCCGACCGCGCCGACCGAGGGCAGTTACTGGTTCAACCGGACATTCAACGAGATTCGTGTGTGCGCGAAGGTGGTCGAAGGCGTGCCCGACATTCGCTCTGTGCAGACGCTCAAGCCCGTGGGCGTGCGCCCGGAGTATCGCATCAGCGAGTACGTGAAGTTGCTGTTGTCTCTCTCGCTCGCGTTTGCGGCTGGATTTCAGGCACCCGTGATCGTGCTGCTCCTAGGGTGGGCGGGGTTGGTGACGCCCGCTTTCCTGCGGAAGTATCGCCGCCACGCGTTCCTGATCTGCGCGATCGCGGCGGCCTTGCTCACGCCGGGCGATATCTCGAGCATGTTCGCGATGCTCGCGCCTTTGTACTTGCTGTTCGAACTTGGCATCGTGCTGCTCGTGATTTTCCCCGCGAAGAAGGTGGCGGCGGGATTCACCAAGGGGCAGCAGGAGCGGGAACTGGACCGCAAGCGGGCCGATGAGGGTGATGACGATGTCCGCCGCGAGGGTGGCGATGAACTCTGATGCGCCAGGACTCAGCGCGGCCAGCGGCACGGACATCGCGATGATGCGTCTTGCGCTTGACGAGGCGAGAGCGGCGGCGTCGATCGGCGAGGTGCCCATCGGCGCGGTGGTGTATCGGACGGCGACGGGTGAGGTGCTGTCAAGGGCGCACAATCTTCGCGAGCGGGACCGGAACCCGGCGGCCCACGCGGAGTTCCTGGCGATCGTGGAGGCATGCCGCGTGGTGGGGGATTGGCGGCTCAACGATTGCTCATTGGCGGTGACGCTGGAGCCCTGCCCGATGTGCGCGGGGCTGATCGTCAACGCGCGGGTGGGGCGGGTGGTGTACGCCGCGGCGGACCCCAAGGCGGGGGCCACCCGGACCTTGTACAACCTGTGCGATGACCCGCGGCTGAACCACCGGGCCGCGGTGGTGGCGGGGGTGCTGGAGGCGGAGTCGGCGGCACTCCTCAGGGGTTTTTTCGCGAACCTGCGTGGAAAGCCCTGAAGCGGGGCGAGATGGCGCGACTTTGGGCGGGCGGCAATCTATAATCGGGTCTATGCCGCACATCATCGCCGAGCCCTGCATCGGAACCAAGGACACGTCCTGCGTTGAGGTTTGCCCGGTGGACTGCATCCACCCGACGAAGAACGACGCCGACTTTGCCACGCGCGATCAGTTGTACATCGACCCCGACACGTGCATCGATTGCGGCCTGTGTGTGGACGAGTGTCCGGTCAAGGCAATTTTTCCACAAGAAGATTTGCCAAGCGAGTGGAACAAGTATGTCCAGATCAACCTGGACTACTACAAGAACAAGGGCTGATGGCGGCGGGGCTTGCGCTGCTCTGAGGGCTGAGCGTCCGAAGGGCGGTGTTTTTCTGCGCGCGGGTGTGTCCTTGCCCACTTTGCGAAATTGCGTCTTTGCATTTGTAGGACATTCCCCCCATGTGTATGCTGGGCGCGTATCGCGTGCGCGTGACTGACTCGGCGTGGGGGCCTTTCACTCGAATCGAAGACCATCTGAGTTGGCGCATGGCCCACGCCCGTGCGTCGTTGGGGGTTTCACATGTTGACCTCGTGGTTAGGGCGAACGGGCCGCGTTTTCGCGGCGGCGGTGGTGTGTGCATGGGCTGGGGTTGCGGGTGCGCAGGAGGCAAGGGTCGCGAGCACCCGGCTGCCGATTGCGGTTCGGGGTCAGGCCATCGACGGCGTTGACTATTCGAAGTTGGGGCTAGTTCGGGGCACTCTGTTCCAACTCGATGTCGACACAACGCCCGGCAAGGCGCTGGACGTCGTGATCCCCATTCCCAATGAGCAACCTCTCTCGATCAAGTTGAACCCGTATTCGGTTCGTGGCGAAGGGTTCAAACTGCTCGAGACCAAGTCTGGTGTTCTGACCGAAGTGGATCCCGGGCCGATCAATACGCTGCGTGGCGCGGTGCAGAAGGATGTGAACTCGCTGGTCGCCGGCGGCGTGATGCCCGATGGCCTTTCTCTGCGGATCGATCTTGGTGATGGGCGGACGTTCTGGGTCGAGCCCGCGGCGACGCGCCTGGGCGGCGTGGCGGCGAACACGTACGTGCTCTACACGCCCGAGGACGTCATCCAGGGCATGGGCACGTGCGGCGCTCTTGAGGCGCAGCACGGCGTGCACGATCCGGGCGTAAACGTGCCCCAGACTCGCGGGCTCGTGCGATACACCGCCGAGGTCGCGCTCGAGTGCGACTGGGAGTATTTCAATCTCTACGGCAGTTCGGCGCTCGTGAACGCACGCATGGCCCTGGTCTACAACGTCCTGAACGTGCAGTACGAGCGTGATGCGGACATCCAGCACGTCGTCGTGAACGTGATTGTGAACAACGGCAACGTCGGAACGACGGATCCGTATGCCCAGTCCACGACGGGCGGGATGCTCACGGAGATGCAGGGCTTCTGGAACGCCACGCGCTCGGGCATTAATCGTGACATCGCGCACCTCTTCACGGGCAAGCCCACGGGTGGCGTGATCGGCACGGCGTACATCGGCGTGGTGTGCTCTTCGCTCACGACCGGCTTCGGGTATGGCGTGTCGCAGACCGACTTCAACAACTTCAATCTCGCCAGTGCGGCGGACCTTGTCGCGCACGAGACTGGGCACAACTGGAATTCCTGCCACTGCCCCTGCTCGAATCCGGCGTTCACGATGAATCCGAACATCACGAGCATCAACCGCTTCGGCACCGTTGCGGACGAGTGCTCGACGAGTTCGATCGCGTCGATCGTGGCTCACCGCAACTCTCGTGCGTGCCTCACGGTGACCGGCGTCGCCAGCGACCCGCCACTGAACGACGCGTGCGGTTCGGCCGTCGCGATCGGGCCTGGAACGTGGGCCTTTGGCAATGTCGGCGCTACCACTGATGGCCCGGCGACGTGCGCCAATGCCGGTGCGGACATCTGGTACTTTTATGACGCGCCCCATGATGGGACGGTCACCGTCTCCACCTGCGGCTCGCACGACACGACCAACTTTGACTCCATCTTGACTGTCTACACCGGCTTCTGCGGCTCGTTCACCGAGGTCGCCTGCAATGACGACAATACCGGTCAGTGCGGCGGGCTCGATGTCGCCACCTTCCGGGATTCATGGCTGCAGTTCACCATGACCCGCGGCACGCGCTACTACATCCGCCTCTCGGGCTTCAGCAGCGGCCAGGGCACGGGCGTCATCAACTTCTTCCAGTCCAGTTGCTTCAATCCCGCGAACGACAGTTGCGCGAACGCGACGCTCGTCACCGACGGGTCCTACGCCTTTTCGAACCTTTGCGCAACCACTGACGGCACGGTCGACACGTCGTGCGATTTCTTCTCCTATCGCCAGATCGGGTCGGACATCTGGTACCACTACACCGCCGCCTGCTCGGGGAACGTCACTGTGTCCACGTGCGGCAGCGCTCTTGACACCAAGATCGCGATCTATGGCAGCACCAACTGCAACATCACGAGCCCGGGCAATGCGAATCTCGCGATCGCCTGCAACGACGACTCGTGCGGGTTCCAGTCCAGCGTGACGTTCGCCGCGGTCGCGGGGACCACGTACAAGATCCGCGTGGGTGGCTACAACGGCGCACAAGGCACCGGCACGCTCACGATCTCCAACGCCACCTGCCCCCTCCAGTCCAATGACAACTGCTCGAACGCGATCGACGTTTCGGCGGGTGGCATCTGGAGCGGAAACCTGGCGGCTGCGACGAATGACAACGTGACGCCCGTCTGCGGCAATGCGACGGCGAACAAGGATGTGTGGTACTCCTTCACCGCGTGCAACAGCGGCACGGCGGTCTTCAACACCTGCGGGACGCACGATGGGCCGGGCGTGAACCTGGGCATGGACACGGTCATCGCCGTGTTCGATGGCTGTGGCGGCACGCTCATCACGTGCAATGACGACAACGTCGGCGAGTGTGGCGGGCTGGACACGAGCACGCTGCGCGATTCGTACGTGTCGCTGGCGGTCTCGGCGGGGACGTCGTACCGCATACGCGTCAGTCCGTTCGGAACGGTGACGCCGGGTGCGTTTGTCTTCCGCGCCGGGTTCACTCCCGCGAATGACGGTTGTGTCTTCCCGACGCCGCCGCAGGCGTTTGCGGGCGCGACGCCATTCTGCACCGTCGGGGCGACCGACTATGGCCTGACCGAGTCGTGCCTGGGTGGATCGCAGCCTTCGAATGATGTTTGGTTCTACTACAACGCCACCAGCAACGGGCCGGTGCGCGTGTCTACCTGCGATCCGTCGACCAACTTCGACACGATGATCGCGGTCTACAACGGCGGGTGCCCGATCTTCAATGATCAGGCGATGGCCTGCAGTGACGATGACTTCTCCTGCTCCTACATCCGCGCTTCCACGCTCACGTTCAACGGCGTGGCGGGGACCAACTACTTCATCCGAATCGGTGCGTTCGGTGCCGGCGTGACGGGATCGGGCAATCTCATCATCACGCCCGCGTGCCCGGCGGACATCGCCGGTGGCGGTGGCCCGGGTGCCGACGGCGGCGTCGACATCAACGATCTCCTCTACTTCCTGGGGTGCTTCGAGAGTGGCGGTCTCTGTGCCGACCTTGATGACGATGGCGTTGATCCCGGCGTGCCCAATGGGGGCGTCGATATCAACGACCTGCTCTTCTTCCTGGCTCACTTTGAGGCGGGCTGCTAAGAGAAGTGTGAAAGTATGAAAGCGATCGCGGCCTGGTCACACGACCAGGCCGCTTTCTTTGATGGGGTCAGAGATGCGAAGTGATTGGGTGTAGCGCAGGGTGCACCACGATTCGGCGGACCTCATCGTGGGCGTGGGGCTGAGGACGGGTCGGTTCAGGGCTTCGCGGGCAGCGTCACTGAGGTTGGCAACGGCGTCGAGAGCGCTTCACTCACGAACGCCGCCACATCGCGCTTGAGGCCCGCACGATCCTCGTCGCGGACGTACATCATGTGCCCACCGCGGTAGCGCTTGATCGTCACGTTCTTTGACAGTTCGGGGTCGAGGCCCATGGTGTCGAAGGTGTGCTGGGCCGCGAAGTGGGGGGTCGCGAGGTCGTAGACGCCGCTGGCGACGAAGACGCGGAGGTTGCGGTTGCGGCTCATCGCGCCGCGCAGGCGTTCCGACACGTTGGGATACTCGTTCCCGCCGCCGAACGACCACGGATGCACGCGCCCGGTGAGGATCTCGTAGGGCAGATCGCTCTCGAACTTGAGTTCGCTGCGGACGTAATCGTTGATCGCGGCGGTGTAGGGGCCCATGATGGCCGACATGGATGGGTCGTACTCGAACGACGCGCCGGCGTCGTCACGATCGATACCGATGTAGCGGCTATCGAGGCGACCAACGGTGCGGCCGCGTTGGGCGCCAGACTTATCGTCGCGCTCGCGCAGGAGTTCCTTGGTGAACTCGTTGATGTCGGGGCGGAGGTTGGTCTTGCGGATGAACGATGGCGAAAGCCCGGTCAATGCGGCGAGTTCCTTGATGACTTTCTCACGAGCGTCGCCCTTGAGCGCGTCGCCCATCGCGAGGGCTTCGAGGTATTCGCTTCGCGCGAATGCTTCGGAGCGTGCGAGCGCCTTGTCGAGGTCCTTCTGCAGGTCTGTCCCCAGTTTCTTGTGATACCACGCTGTTGCGGTATAGGTGGGGAGGTAGAGCCAGAAGGGCGTGTCGTTGCCGCTGGCGAAGCGGATGGTCTGGAAGTTGAGGACGGGGGAGACGAGGATGATGCCGTTCAGGTACATCCCGTGCTGGTCTTGGAGGAGTGACGCGAGCGCGGAGGCGCGAGTCGTGCCGTAACTCTCGCCACAGAGGAACTTGGGGCTGAGCCAGCGGTTGTTCTTGGTGGTGAACAGCCGGATGAAGTCGCCGACGGCGGCGGCGTCCTCGTCAAGGCCATGGAACTGCTTTGGGTCTTCACCCTCGGCGGCTCGGCTGAAGCCGGTGCTGATCGGATCGATGAACACGAGATCGGCGAGGTCGAGCCAACTTTCGGCGTTCGCGACGACTTCGTAGGGTGGGCCGATGGGTTCGCCCTCGGGACCCATCTTGATGCGCTTGGGGCCGATGGTCCCCATGTGGAGCCAGACGGAACTCGAGCCAGGCCCACCATTGAACGCGAAGAGGATGGGGCGCTTGGACGCGTCGGCGACGCCCTCGCGCAGGTACGCGGTGTAGAACATGTTCGCGCGGGCCTTGCCCTCGTAGTTGGTGAGGCGCATGAAGCCGGCGGTGGCCTTGTAGGAAATCGTTTCGCCACCGATTGATGTCTCGTGCGTGGTGGTGATCGGGTCGACGGGCTTGGCGTCGGCGGGCGGATCCGCGAGGGCCGGGGAAGCGGTGCTCGCAAGGGCGAGGATGGCGGCCGTGAGAATGGGCGTGACGTCTGAGAATCGCATGCGTGCTCCAGAAAAGACCCCAATTGGCGTGGCAGGAGGGTACCAGATTCGCGGGACCGGCGCAGAAGGACCTATCTTCGCCGGGGCATGTGTGGTAGACTGGCGTCCTTCGTGAGGGCCGTCGGCGGGTGGAAAGGGTGGCCCATGTTGCAGTGTGGAACGCGATCGGTGTTTGGCTCATTCCGTGGTGTGGCGTTCGTGCTCGGCGCGTGTGGAGCGATCTCGCTCTCATCGAGCACGGCTCTTGCGATCGACCCGCCGATCCAGTTGCAGAGCGTTGCGACGGGTCTGACGCAGCCGGTCTTTGTGACGCACGCTCCGGGCGACCCGACGCGCCTGTTCATTGTCGAGCAGCGCGGCAAGATCAAGGTGATGGTGAATGGCGTGATGCAGGCGACACCGTTCCTTGATGTCGGCGCGCAACTCACGGGCTCCGATGCCTACGTGCTCGAGTACGGCTTGCTCGGGCTCGTCTTCCATCCCGACTATCAGAACAACGGCATCTTCTACATCAACCACACCGTCGGCACCTCCAGCCTCGCCGACACTGTCGTCGCGCGCTACCGCGTCTCGGCCAATCCGAACGTCGCCGACGCCGCATCACGCCAGCAGATCCTCCGCATCCCCTACACCATCAAGCAGCACCGGTCGGGATGGATGGACTTTGACGACAATGGCCTGCTCTACATCCCCACCGGCGACGGCGGCGAGCAGGACCCGCAGAACAACGCTTCCAATACCAACGTCCTGATGGGCAAGATCCTGCGCATCGATGTTGACGGTCCCGATGGCATTCCCGCCACCAGCGATGACGACGGCTTCCCCGCCGACGCGAACAAACACTACCAGATTCCCGCGACAAACCCATACGTCGGCCTTGCCGGATATCAGCCGGAAATCTGGGCGTATGGCCTGCGCAACGCGTGGCGCTGCTCCTTTGACCGCGAGACGAAAGACTTGTGGATCGGCGATGTCGGGCAGTCCACGAAGGAGGAAGTCACCGTCCTGCCTCAAGGGACCAATGGCGGATTCCTTGGGTGGCGCTGCCGCGAGGGGACCTCGCCAACGGGTTACGCCGGTTGCCCTGCGACGCTGCCGCCATCGCTTGGACCGACGTACGAGTATGGGCGCAGCGTCGGCACCGCGGTCATCGGCGGATACGTCTATCGCGGGTGCGCGATGCCCGATCTTCGCGGCACGTACTTCTTTGGCGACTGGAACAACAAGGTCTGGTCATTCCGCTATGTGAACAACGCCGTCACCGCGTTCACCGATCGCACGACGACATTCACCGCGACCAACACGCTCGTCTCCTTCGGCGAGGACTATTACGGCGAGATGTACATCTGCAAATGGACGTCCTCGAGCGCGACTGGCGCGGTGTACAAGATCGTGCCCGTCACGCCAGCGCCCGACACCAACGCCAATGGCGTGCCCGATTCATGCGAAACATGCCCGGCTGACCTTTCGGGCGCTGGGGGCACGCCCGATGGTGCGGTCGATATCAACGACCTTCTTTACTTCCTCGTCGGCTTCGAAGCAGGGAGCCTCAACGTCGATCTGGACAACGGCAGCGGTTTGGGCACGCCCGACAGCGCTGTGGATATCAACGATTTGCTGTTCTTCCTGGCTCGTTTCGAGGGCGGTTGCTGAGCCAAAATCGCGGTTTTCGCCTGTCCAGAGCGACTGTTCGCAAATCGTTTGTGCTTCTCAAATGCGAATCCGCGCGGCGGCACTTGCATTCGAAGTGGCGGCGCGCGATGATGAGCGTCGGCGGAGAGTGCATGAGACGGGGGTCTCGCTATGAAGAACACAGATCGTTGCCGCAAGTTGTCCCGTGCCGGGTTCTTTTCCACGTGGTTCGCGCTTGGCATCTCGCTGGGCTCTGGCATCGCTCGTGCGCAGCAGAGCGTCGCGTATCCGGAAGCGTACTACAAGAACGAGCGATGCCTCCCGCCATGCCGCTGCGCTTTGGGCACGCTCGAAGGGCGCATCTTCGGCTCGTACACGCTCAACCTTGTGAGCATCGGCGATGTCTTTGATTTCTACTCGATCGACAACATCAACTTCAGCGTGATGACGCAAGCCGGACCGCTCGCGATGACCGGCTCGGGCGTCTATCAGCAGAGCACGATCATCGGGCAGCAGTACATGCGCCTCGATGTGTTCCTGGGCGACGCGATCGGCCCCATCACACTCGAGAGCGACTTTGTCCCTCTCGAAGTCAGCCTCCCCGCGATCAAGATCGAGATCAGCGAGTTTGACATCTCGTGCACCGCGTTTACCACGCAGTTCACGGGCGGCCCGGCGGTCGCGTGCACCATCGACTTTGATGATGGCACCAGCCTGGGCATCCCCGACAACGCGGTGGAAGTGTCCGACCTGCTCTACTTCCTTGCGAAGTTCGAAGAGGGTAACGTCGCGGTCGACCTTGTGGGCGGCCCGTGTGCCTGCCCGGATTGCTTCTGCCCCGACGGCGCGGTGGACGTCCAGGATCTCCTGTACTTCCTCAGGCACTTCGAACGCGGGTGCTAGAAGGTCGCGCGACGCTGGAGGCGTCTTAGGGAATGATCGCGTTGGGCTGGCGCAGGGGCGAGTTTGTCGGCCCGACGTTGTAGTGCCAACTCTGCGTGGGCGTCTTGAGGATCGTGCCCGACGGGACGAACCATGTGGGGTCCGCGCTCTTGACGTTGTCGAGCAGTTCGACGTGCCCGTCGAACATCGCGGCGTTCATCCGGTCTTTGTGGCGCAGGCCGATCTGCTTGAAGATGGCGGTTGGCGCAAAGCCGCGATTCGCGTCGCGGATGTAGTTCTCCCCCGAGCCGATGAACGCGCTGCCGCGTGACAGGAAGTTGCCTTGGGGCGTTCCGACGAGTCCGGTGCCGTTGGAGACGGTGGAGTAATCAAAGCCGTTGAACGCGGGATCGAAGTACCGAGCGCCCTCGAACGCGAACGCCTTCTTCGAGGGGAATGGTCCGATCAGGTCGATGCGGGGCGAGTAACTGCGCGGGAGCGTGATGGGCTCGCTCGCGGGAAGGGACTCGACGGAGCGGCCGCCCACCACCGTTGTGCCCGTCTGGTACATCTGGAAGTACGCGGGAGTCAGGTAACTGAGCGTGAAGGGTTGTTGTCCCTTCGCCTCGATCGGCAGTGTCGGCCCCGAGAATCGGCGCAGGTAGCGCGTGGTGTTGGAGGGGCAGCGGAGTTTGGTCATGCAGATGGCTTCGAACTTCGCCGTGGCTTCGGTCGGAAAGCCAAGGCTGTCGCCGAGCAGAGGCGAGACGAAGTCCCAATCCTGGCAGGGCGTGCTGTCGCCGGGCGTGTAGATCATGTTGTTCTGCAGGTCAGAGCCCGAGGTGTTGGGCCCGGGGAGGAAGCCCTTGTTGCCCGATTCGTACGCCGCCATCGCGACGACCACGCCCCGCTGGTGGGCCTGGCAGACAACTTGCCGTGCGGACTCTCTCGCGCCGGAGAGCGAGGGGAGCAGGATGCCGATGAGCAAGGCAATCACCGCGATGACCACCAGGAGTTCGATGAGCGTGAACCCGAGGTTCGACATACGTCTTGAGTGCATCCACCATCCTACATGAGCACGTCGCGCGACGCGACAGGACAATGTGTGCTTCGCGCGAAGATCGTGTGAACAACCATGCACAATCCATGCGCAGACTTCGCGCGAAGTGAATGTGATGGCGATGGACGAATCTACTGTGCAAACTATCATGAACATGGGTGATTGAACCCGTCGGCGAGTGTGTGTTCGCTCCCTCGCCCTCGGCTTGTGGAAGTTGTGGACGCGTTGAGTGCGGCGAGAGCCGTGGCGCTGTCGGTGCGCTCACGCGGGGAACGTCGTTGATTCGCGTGCGGGTGTGGCGCGCGTTGAAGTGTGTGGGTCGAATCGTGCTCAAAGGCTCTTATTAGGAGATTGCATCATGAAGAATGTCCGTACCGTGTCCAGCGTGTTCGCAGGCGTCACCTGCATGGCTCTCGCCGCCGTCGCCGGCGCGCAGACCTCCATCACCCTCTGGGACTTCAACCAGGCGGGCCTCAGCACCACCAGCCCCGCCCCCGCCAGTGGTGTCGGCACCGCGACGCTTATCGGCAACGCCCAGCCCGCCGCCAGTGGCGCTTTCGCCAGCCAGTCCGGCTCGAGCGACCTCAACGCTGGCAGCGCGTGGAACACCGATCGCTACCCCGCCCAGGGCGCCGCCAGCGGCACCGGCGGCGTCGAGTTCCAGGCCAACTGCACCGGCTTCACCGGCGTGTCGTTCGAGTACGACTTCCGCTGCTCCAACTCCTTCTCCAACTTTGTTGACATCCTCCACTCCACCGACGGCGGCACCACCTGGACCAGTTTCCTCACTTCGCCTTTCCAGATTCCCTCCGCCAACTTCGTCACCAACTTCGGCTCGGGCGCGTTCCCCGGCGACCCGATCCTGACCTTGCCCGCCGCCGCTGACAACAACCCCGACGTCCGCGTCCGCATCGTCACCGTCTTCAGCCCCAACATCCCGGGCCAGTACGAAGCCAACACGACTGGCAGCACCTACGGCACCGGTGGCACCATCCGTCTCGACATGGTCGAGTTCAAGGGGACCACCAGCGCCTCGCTCGCTCCCGACATCACCGCCAACACCCCGATCATTCCCCGTGGCGTCTGCGCCGGTGACTCCACCACGCAGTTGCTCCTGCAAGTCAATGTCGCGCCCGGCCAGAACCCCGCGAGCACCACGCTCAACGTGACGGCCGACCTCACCAGCGTCGGCGGCAGCAACAACACCAGCCTCATCGATCTCGGTGGCGGCGCGTATGGCGTCAACTTCACCATGGGCGGCTCCATCACCCCGGGTGCCAAGACCATCCCCGTTTCCGTCGTCGATGATCAGAATCGCACCGATTCGGTCAACCTCACCGTCGGCGTCGGCAACTGCTCCAACGACGCGGCCTCCGATGTCGTCATCGCCCAGGTCTATGGTGGCGGCGGTGCCACCCTTTCCTCTCCCCCATCCAAGCAGGACTACGTCGTCCTCTACAACCGCTCTTGCGATCCCGTCGACGTCTCCAACTGGTCCATCCAATACGGCTCGGCGGCCGGCGGCAGCGGGCTGTCCCTCAAACTCGACCTCATCCCCGTTTCCAGCAACTACATCATCCCCGCCAAGTCCTACTTCCTCGTCCAGACCAACGTCGCGGGCGTCGCTGACCTTGGCCCGGACCTCTCTACTCTCAAGACCCCGGACTTCGCCGCGGCGGGAAACCCCGGCTCGGGCCTCAACATGAGCAACACCAGCGGCCGAGTCGCCCTCGTCAAGGACGGCGTCCTCATCGGCAATGATCTCGCGAGCACCATGATCGCGGACTACGTCGGCTATGGCACGACGGCCGTCTCGTTCGAAGGTGCCGCCCCGACCGTCACCCTGGACAGCGCAAGCGCCCTCTTCCGCAAGACCGGCGGCAACCAGGACTCCAACGAGAACTTCAACGACTTCGAGACCTTCGTCGCCGCACCGGTCAATAGCGCCGACCCCGTCGGCGGCACGTGCACAGTCGCCTGTCCCGCCGACCTCGACAACGACGGCGTCTACCCCGGAGCGTCGCCCGACGGTGGCACCGACATCAACGACCTCCTCTACTTCCTCGCCGCATTCGAAGCCGGCAACGCCGACGTCGACAACGACGGCATCGATCCGCAGGTGTTCGACGGCGCGACCGACATCAACGACCTCCTCTTCTTCCTCTTCCACTTCGAAGCCGGCTGCTGATT
>Ga0075160_10000672_pt1 | contig 21304 bp, 21 predicted proteins | sample JI91814C2DNA_FD_70969 | JGI IMG/M metagenome (GOLD analysis project Ga0075160, IMG submission 70969) | Wastewater effluent complex algal communities from Wisconsin, to seasonally profile nutrient transformation and Carbon sequestration -... | ecosystem: Engineered > WWTP > Effluent > Algae... | reverse complement strand
CTGTCGCCCGACTCACAGCCGTGCATCGAAACCGCTCGAATCCTCTACTGCGGCATCGTGGACGAAGTGGAGAAGAACGACTATCAGGTGTTCACCACTCGTGCCAAAGTCCCGCTAGGCCGACGGCTCGCCGTCGCCATTCCGGGGTGGCAGAAAGCGCGGCGGGCCCGCCGCCGGTAGTCGCTGAATCCCAACGCGCCCCCAGAAGACCCAGAGGCTTAGCGTCAGAAGCACTAGTGCGAACCCGAAAAGCAGGTCTTCGAAAGGCGCAAAGGCGATCCGGCCGTCACCGAGGAACGGTGGTGGGCCAATATCAGGCGTCGAAGTCCCGACGATGAAGTCACCGTTGTACCTGACGATTCTCAGTCCAGTCAGGATCGCATTGCTCACCAGCTGGAAGAACACGATGATTGCGTAGGAGACCCAGAACACTCTGCGAGTCAGCAGGCGGGTTCGCAGGACCACGAGGTCCACGGCCACCACCGCGAGAACCCCAAGCACTGCCAGTTGGGTGTAGGTCACGAGGAACCTCCCGCTGGCGGATCAGGCAGACCATCGCCCACCGGCCAGCCGCGAACGGCACGGACCGCCTCAAGCGTGAGAATCGCGCAACAGGGGATCACGATGAAGAACAACACCTCGTCGAGCGGCAGGTTGCCCACGACGAACAGTCCGGTGACCTGCGAGAGATCGAACGTCCAGTGTCCGGCGCCGATGGCATAGAGATCCCACAGACAGAAGATGATCACGACCGGTACCAGCGTCAAAAGCAGTCGTAGCAGCCGACGGTAGACGTGCGTCCGGAACACGAACTCAAGCCACAGGGTGCCTATGAAACAGAAGGCAAGCACCGCTAGATACGCGAAGTTGCTCACCTGATAGACCGTAACCGCCCGAAATGTCCCGGTTCGATCGAGTCCCCCCTCACACCCCAAAACCGCGTGCCCATCCCCGCGGAACTCGATGTTCTTCGTACACTCGCATGGTGACTGTCCACAACCAGCCGCTGATCGGCGCGACGATTGACGCCCGCTATCGCGTCGACGCGTTCGTCGCCCGGGGTGGCATGGCGACCGTCTACCGAGCAACGGACCTGCGCTTAGACCGCACAGTCGCACTCAAAGTCATGCACGGCTCACTCGCCGAAGACCACGAGTTCGTGGCGCGGTTCGTCCGTGAGGCGCGGGCGGCAGCCCAACTCAGTCACCCGGCGATTGTCGGGGTATTCGATCAAGGCGAAGCTGACGGCTTCGTCTATCTGGCGATGGAATACGTCGACGGGCAGACACTGCGCGACGTCCTGAAGAAGCGCGGCCGCCTCACCCCGCTCGAAGCCCTCTCGGTGATCGAGCCGGTGCTGGAAGCGCTCAATGCAGCCCACAACGGCGGATTCGCGCACCGCGACATCAAGCCTGAGAACGTCCTGATCAGCACCGACGGTCGCGTGAAGGTCGCCGACTTCGGCCTGGCCCGGGCAATCGTCACCTCGGAGACCAGCGGCCTTACGCAGGGACTCCTCATCGGAACCGTCGCCTACCTCGCGCCCGAACAGGTCGAGCGCGGTGTTGCCGATGCCCGCACAGACGTCTACTCCGCCGGCATCGTGCTCTACGAATCCATCGTCGGCCAAACGCCGTTTACCGGTGAGACTCCGATGTCCGTCGCCTACCAACACGTGCACGCACATGTTCCTGCGCCGTCCACGATCCGCCCGGAAATCCCTGCGGAAGTCGACGAACTCGTCCTGACGGCAACTAAGCAGGACCCCAACAAGCGCTTCGCGGACGCGTCCGACTTCGCCAGCAGTCTGCGAACAGTGCGCGCGCTGCTGCCAGTGGATGCTCAAGGCGCTACGGCCGAGAACCGGACGGTGATCCTCGATCGCACTGAATCGACCGTGACAGTGGGACCGTGGACGACAACGCCGGTCCCCCCTGCACCTGGCGCTGCCGCTGCGGCTGCGGCTGTTGCGGCGACCACTGGATCAGCGACCGACGTGCTGCCTGCTGCAGGTATGCAGGGCCCCCCTGGCGGCCCCTGGGTCGCTACCGGGGGTGGCGAGACCACCGTCGAGCAGCTGCCCGCACCCGAGCCCGAGACCGCACCCGCCGATGCAGGCAACGAGCCACCTCCCCCACCGACCGAGCCCAAAAGGCGACGTCCTCGCCGTTTTCGGATCCTCATCGCCGCATTGGTGCTTGCTCTGATCGGCATCACCGCTGGCGTCGGTGCGTGGGCGTACACGAAGTCTCAGATTGTGACAGTTCCGTCGCTGGTGGGAATGACACCGGCAGACGCAAAAGCGACCCTCGCACCGAACGATGTGAGTCTCACCGTTGCCGGTGAGGACTTCAGCGCCAGCGTCCCCAAGGGCGCAATCCTGTTAACGGATCCCGCGGCAGGGACAACGATCAAACGCGGCGAGACCGTTACCGCACGAACATCCGCTGGACCGCAGACCGTTGCACTGCCGAAGGTCACCGGGCTCAAGCAGGCCAAGGCTGAAGCTAATCTTCGGGCGATCGGACTTACGGCCCAGTCGAGCGAGGAGTTCAGTGACTCCGTCGCCGCGGGCGTCGTGATGTCCAGCAACCCAAAGACCGGTGCCGTTGTGGAGGTTGGTAGCGCCGTATCCCTGGTCGTTTCCAAGGGTCCGCCGCCGGTCACCGTTCCTAGCGTTGTTGCTATGGATCGCGCATCGGCGGTCGCAAAGCTTCAGAGCCTCGGGCTCAAGGTGTCGGTCCGCAATCAGCTGCCAGTGGTGGTCGTGGGGCGGGTCTACAGCCAGAACCCGAGTCCCGGAACCGTGATCCCTAAGGGGTCCACGGTCACGATCACCCTCGTCTAGCGCCTAGACCGTGCGCAGCGGCTTGTGCGCCGTCTCAGGCATCCGCACCGCCAGGAAGCCTGCCAGCAGCAGCACCGTCAGGACATAGAGGCCGAAGCCCCACAACGGAATCCCGATGTTGGTCATCGCGGTCTGGACTAGTGGTGAAGTGCCGCCCAACAACGCGACTCCCAACGCCATCGATAGGCCCATCCCGACCCCGCGAAGGCGCGCCGGGAACTTCTCGACGAGTGTTGCGTAAAGCGCGCCCTCAATAGCAGCTGCGGGAATTGCAACCACTATCTGAATGAGGATCACCAGCGACGGGTTCGTTTCCAGAACGAACAGCGCTGGTACGACCACGACAGCTTGGGCAAGTAGTCCGCCGCCAAGCACCTTCCGGCGACCAAATCGGTCCGACGCCATGGCGAAGACTGGCAACAGCATCATCATGACCAGCAATCCGACAGTGTTCGCCGCAAATGCCTGACTAGAGCTCACCCCCGCCGCGATCGCCATCTCGGGGAATGCACCAAGCAGCGTCCAATAGGCAAGTGACATCGCGCCAGCAATCGGGATGACTCGCAGGAACGAACGGCGATGCTGCATCCAGATGGTCCGCAGTGGATTCGCTGTGACCTCGCTTGGTAACTCCGCCTCGTGTGCGAAGCGACGCACGAACAGCCCGGCAAGACCGAGTGCGGCGCCGATGACAAACGGGATCCGCCATCCGAATTCGGTCATTTGTGCCGTCGTCAGCTGACTCGTCAGCAACAGCCCAAGGGCGGCTCCGGCGAGAGAACCGGCAATGCTCATCGTGCTGTAGGCGCTGGCGAATAGTGCTCGTCGATTGCTGGGCGCCTGCTCGACGAGGTAACACGGAGCAGACGCATGTTCTCCGCCCATCGCGAGCCCCTGGAGCAGCCGGGCGAGCAGAAGCACGATCCCCGCCCAGAGTCCGATAGATGCCGCGGTTGGGCACAGTCCGATGATCAGGCTCGAGGCGCTGATCAGAATCACGCTGATCACCAGGGTCTGGCGTCGGCCGTACCGATCCGATACGCGACCGAAGAACCACGCACCGACCGGGCGGGCAAGGAAGCCCACAGCGAAGATGCCAAATGTTGCGAGCATGGCGGCGGTGCGGTTTTCACTCGGGAAGAACTGAGTCGCGAAGTACCCCGCGAACAAGGCGTAAATGCTGTAGTCGAACCACTCGACGAAGCTGCCGATCCCTCCGGCAACGACGGCCCGGATTGCCGGGCGTTGGGCGGTGACTTCTTCAGTGGGCGCAAGCGGCGCAACGGGGGTCTGAGTTGACATGGACCAGAGTTACCCCGGCGCATGAAGCCCGAAACGCACAGTGATGCCCGGACATTGGTGTACCGGTTCACCAATTGGCTCGGTTTAGCCGTGTGACTTTCGGGTACCTCTCGTCGCGAGCCGCGAAGCTGCGACGACGCCGATGCCGACCTAGTTCGCGCCGAGAATCTCGGCAACCATGAAGGCAAGTTCGAGCGACTGTTCCCGGTTCAACCGAGGATCGCACGCAGTCTCGTAACGGTCGGCAAGCTGATGTTCCTCGATGCCGAAGCTCCCGCCGATGCATTCGGTGACGTCATCGCCAGTGAGTTCGATGTGGATTCCGCCGGGGTGGCTACCGATCGCTTTGTGCACCTCGAAGAATCCGCGAACTTCGTCAATGACGTCATCGAACTGCCTGGTCTTGTGCCCAGAAGCCGATGTGCGGGTATTGCCGTGCATCGGGTCGCAGATCCACACGACATCTCGCCCACTGGCCTCGACCTTCTGCACGATGTCGGGCAGGACGTCTCGAACCTTGTCGGCCCCCATGCGGGTGATGAGGCTGATCCGGCCTGGGATTCGCTCAGGGTCCAGCCGGTCGAGCAGTCGCAGCGCATCATCGGGGTCTGCTGTGGGGCCCAGCTTGACGCCGATCGGGTTGTGGATCGTGGCCGCGAAGTTGACATGCGCACCTTCGGGGCTGCGAGTACGTTCACCCACCCACAAGAAGTGCCCCGATACCGAGTAGGGATTACCAGTGCGTGAGTCAATCCGCACCAGTGGCTCTTCGTAGTCCAGAACCAGGGCTTCGTGAGCTGCGTAGAAGTCGACCCGGCGGAACTCCTCCGGATCAGCACCACAGGCCTGCATGAAAGACAGCGCCCGGTCGATCTCGGCGGCCCACCGTTCGTAGCGTTGCCCGGCCGGGCTGTCACGGACGAAGTCCTGGTTCCAGGCGTGGACCTGCCGAAGATCTGCGTAGCCGCCCTGGGTGAAAGCGCGCACCAAGTTCAGCGCCGCACTCGAGGCGTTGTATGCCTCGATAAGCCGGTGGGGATCCGGTTTGCGCGCACTGGGATCGAAGATGATGTCGTTCACACCATCACCGAGGTACGAGTTGGCAGTGATGCCGTCGCGGGTTTCCGTCGGTGCAGATCGTGGTTTGAAGTACTGCCCGGCCATCCGCCCGACCTTCACAACGGGCATCCGAGCGCCGTACGTGAGGATCACGGCCATCTGCAGAACTGTTTGCAGCCGTGCCCGAATCGAGTCGGCCGTGTTCGCTGCGAACGTTTCGGCGCAATCTCCGCCCATGAGGACAAATGCCTGACCTGCGGCTACCTGCGCTAGGTGACCCCGAAGCTGGTCGCACTCTCCGGCAAATACCAGCGGCGGAAGCTTTGAAAGTTGGCGGCGCACCGAGGCGAGCTCATCGGCGTCGGGCCACTGCGGCTGATGGGCAGCGGGCAGATCCGGCCATTCGATCACGGTAGGAAGTTCTTGGCCGAATGCCTGGCGAACGTCTGAAGTCACACCTAGAAGAGTAACGCCCCTACGCTATTGCGCGCCTGCGGCATTTGCTGCTGCCGCTTCCTCCGCACGTGACTGTTCCTCCATCTTGCGGAAGAACGCGCGTTCATCGTCCTTGCGGGGGTACTTCCACCACACCAACCCCAGGGCGAACAAGGTCAGCACAAGCGCCAAGACATAGGCCACGGATTTCCCTTCGGTGAACGCCTTGTCCGCGGCAGCAGTCAGTTGCGCCGCAGGTGCCTGTGGGTAGCTCGCCGCGACGGCCTCGGCTCCTTGGTACGAGCCAACAATCTGTTGAGCTGCCTCATCCGACAGATTCGCTGCCTCTTGTGGCGGCAACGAGGCAAAGGCTTTCGTGAAGTAATTTGCGTAGACAATTGCGAGCACTGTGCCCATGACGGCCTGCATGATCGCACCGCCGAAGTCGCGGGTGAGGTCAGTGAACGCCGACCCCATCCCCGCCCGAGACACTGGCAGCGAGGCCATCAGTGCGTGAGCTGCCGGGGTTGCACAAATGCCGACGCCGCCACCAACGATTGCGTAGGCGAGCAGCACGACTCCGATTCCCGCGCCGCTGCGCCATGTGACCACCATGACGACGAACCCGATGGCGACCACAATGAGCCCAATCGCCAAGGTGAAACGGGACCCCTTGCTCGCGACCATCTTGCCCGCCAATGGCGACACCACCATCAGCGCCAAGGACATTGGCAACGTCACGAGCGCGGCCTTCAGGGCGTCGTAGCCCAGGACGTTCTGTGTGAATTGCGATCCGAGGAACAACGCACCCATCAGCGAGCCGAAGGTAATCGTTCCAGCTACTGCAGCCACCCAGAAGCTCGGCGCACTCGCGGCCTGCAGGTCAACCAGGGGGCGCGGCGCACGTGTTTGACGCCAGAAGAACAGCGCAATCGAAATCGCTGCCACCGCGAACAGCACACCCATCGTGGCGCTGAAACCGTTCGGAAGGGTCTGAATGCCCATGATGAGACAAGCGACACCGATGACCGACAGCACGCCGCCGATGTTGTCCACTGGGCTGTCTTCCTCGCCCGCATGTGCCGGGAGGACCTTCAGCGCCAGCACGATGACCACTACCGCCAGCGGCAGCGCGAAGAGGAACACCGATCCCCACCAGAACACCTCAAGCATCGCACCGCCGATGACCCCTCCGAGCGCTGCTGCACCTCCCCCGATGCCCGACCACAGTGCGATGGCTCGCGTCTGAGCGGCCCCTCGCCAGAGCGCCGACACCAATGACAACGTGGTGGGGAACATGAGGCCCGCAGCGAGTCCCGCGACGTAGCGGGCGAGGATCAGGAACTCAATGTTGGGAGCGTAGGCAGAAGCGACCCCGGCCGGGATCGTCAGCACTGCCCCGAAGAGCAGGAGCTTTCGGCGGCCATATCGGTCACCGATCGCGCCGAGATACAGGACCGAGGATGCCAACCCCATCGTGAACATCGACGCGACCATGGTCTGTTGAATCGTCGACGCATCGAGGTCGCGGCCAATGTCCGGAAGTGCAACGTTGGCGATCGACAGGTTGATGTTGGCGACGAATGCGCCCAAGATCAACGTGAAGAGCGCGATTGCCGCATGAGGGGGCGTTGACGAACGCGATTCCATGTGACTAGTGCTGAACTCTCTCACCCTTTTGCTGGCCAATGCCGGCGAGCAATTCGTCGAACCAGGGCTGGTCGATGTCGAACGGCTTCCCGCCACGGATCCGCGGGAACTCAATCGGGCGCAAGACGTCGCCCTGGTCTTCATCCTGACCGATGACTCCGCCTTCGCCTCGCAGCGCAGCGTCCACCGCGAGGTCCGTGCAGGCTCGAATCAGCGCGAGATCCTCATCGTTGGCAGCTGCCGACCGTGAGAAGTAGCCGCTCTTGAATACCTGAGTCTTCTCAGCGCCGAGCATCTTCGAGAACTGGTCGCCGAACCACTGGCCGGGGTTGACCTTGTCGAGTTTGACGTGCCCGAACGGGTCGCGTGGGACCTCCGCACCCGATGCCTCGAGCTCAGCAACGATCGCGTCAAGGCCAGCACCTTCCGACAGGAAGACATTGACGTTGCCAACCTCGTCCATGACGGCGGAGAGGCGCTGCGCCTCGGCAGCGAGATCGATCGCCATTTCAGGCACAAACACCGCGTGAACATCCCAGGCCGCCTGCGATAGGCCAACTCCGGGCAACCACTCCTGGGACGTCACCCAACCGCGATACTCCTGCGCGGTCGCCGCGGTCAGCCATCCGCAATGACGACCCATGACCTCATGAATGATCAGCGAGCGCGGGTTCGCCGAATGCTCAGCGATCACGTTCTGGGCGAACAGCGACCCTTGCTCAGCAGCCGTCCAGGCACCGAGGGATTGCTTGATCGGGAACACGTCGTTATCGATGGTCTTGGGAAGTCCAACCACTGTCAGTTCATAACCGTGTTGATGCAGATACGCAGCCAAGTCTGCTGCCGTGGTGTTCGTGTCGTCGCCTCCGATGGTGTGCAGGACCTGGACACCATCGCGGGTGAGTTGTTCGGCTGCGGCCTGCAGGGGGTCAGTGCCTTCCGGCACGAGGCCGCGCTTGACGCAGTCCTCCACGTTGGTCAGCTTGACTCGACTGTTGCCGATTGGGCTGCCACCGAAGTCCTTGAGGAGGCCCGCAGAAGCGCGGACTTCCGGTGTGATCTCGATCGAACGGCCGCGGAGCAGGCCGTCATAGCCCCCGAGATAGGCGATCAACTCGACGTCTGGGGCGATTTCGGTGTAGCGCTCAATCAGCCCACCTACGGCTGCTGAAAGGCATGGGGCGAGTCCACCGGCGGTCAACATGGCAACTTTGCGAACAGTCATAGTCCGGAACCCTAGCGGTTCTTCGACGTAATCTGTGACCTTCAATCACCCAAGCGCTCGTCGCGGCGGGCGTATCCGCGCACCGCTCGCTAGGGTCGCAGGCATGACGATTCTGGCTATTGATGCAGGCACCACAGGAGTTACCGCACTACTCGTGAGTCGCGACGCCCGAGTAGTGGCGAAGGGGTATTCGGAGTTCCCGCAGCACTTCCCCGCCGACGGCTGGGTCGAGCATGATCCCAATGAGATCTGGGCGGCGACCCTCAACAGCGTGAAACAGGTCCTAGAGTCCTCCGCCATCGCTGAGCACGGTGCTCCGACTGCTGTCGGCATCACCGACCAGCGCGAGACCATCGTGCTCTGGGACCGCGAGACCCTCGGCAGTGCTCGCATGGCAATTGTTTGGCAGGACCGACGTACAGCCGGATTCTGCGACCAACTCAAGGCCGACGGCCACGAGGACCGGGTGCGGGAACTAACGGGCCTGCGGCTTGATCCGTACTTCTCTGCGACCAAGCTGTCGTGGATCAAGAAGCAGGAGCCGAATGTCTGGGCTGGCGTCGAATCCGGACGTACCGCAATCGGGACGATCGATTCGTATCTCATCGCTCGCATGACCCGCGGCGTCACTCACGTCACCGACGCATCAAATGCCTCGCGTACCCTGCTCTTCGACATCAGCACCGGCGAGTGGAGCCAGGAACTGTGCGATCTGTTCGGGGTCCCGATCGAGGCATTGCCAGAGGTGGTTCCGTCGTATGGCCAGGTCGGAACAACTGACCCGGCATCGTTCGCGGGCCTCGAACTTCCCATCGCAGGAATCGCCGGAGACCAGCAGGCGGCGTTGTTCGGTCAGGCGTGTTTTGAAGTCGGATCGAGCAAGTGCACCTATGGCACCGGCTCATTCGTGTTGGTGAACACCGGCGACAAGATCGTTCGTTCAGATGCTGGCCTGCTGTCCACGGTCGCATGGAAGCACCCCGACGGAACGCTCACGTACGCACTCGAAGGCGCCATCTTCGTGACGGGCTCCGCAGTGCAGTGGCTGCGCGACGGACTCGGAATCATCGAGAACGCGTCCGAGACAGAGGAAATGGCGCTGTCCGTGCCCAACTCGGCCGGAGTCGTCTTCGTTCCAGCACTGACCGGCTTGGGCGCACCCGATTGGGATCCCAACGCGCGTGGTGCAATTTTCGGACTCACGCGCGGTGCGACCGCCGCCCATGTGGTCCGGGCAACTCTCGAGGCGATTGCCTTTGAGGTTCGCGATGTGGTGGATGTGATGGTGAACGAGGCAGATGTTGAGCTTCCCCGCCTAACTGTTGATGGTGGTGCGGCTGCCAACAACTTCCTCTGCCAGGTTCAAGCAGACCAGGTTCGCGTTCCCGTTGTTCGTAGCGAGATCCTCGAAACAACCGGCCTCGGGGCGGCATTCCTCGCCGGGCTCGGCACGGGGTTCTGGCCGAACAAGGAAGAGCTGGCGAAGTCCTGGCGGTCCGATCGCACATTCGAACCGGGCGACCGGGATGAACAAGCCCACCGTCGTTGGCGAGTGGCTGTCGAGCGCACCAAGAACTGGGCCACCGCCGCCAGCAAGTAGTTCTACTGCGCGAGCGGGTACAGCGTCAGCAGGAGCGCCCGCTCGGTGCTCGCACTAAATTCGATGCCGTACTGCTGCTGCACGTGCGCAATGAAGAGCTTGCAGTTTTGTCGATGAAGTTGCGGGTCATTGGTTGCCGCGTCCTCGGTCTGCAAGGTCGTGAAGGCGGCTTGGAGTTCGGAAGTCTGGAACTGGACTGTCGGCGCTTTCTCCTGCAATACCGCCATGAAAGTTGCGAACTGCCCAGCGGGGGCACTCGTAGGCGCAGCAGATGGCGACGCTGGAGACGAAGCGCTCGACTGCATCGGCGCAGGATCAACCGCCTCCGTCGTCGAAGCGCAAGACGTCAGCAAGATCGCGCCGCAGCAGGCAAACGCACCCGCACTCAACAGCTTCGTTGCACGACTCATAACGGAACCGTAAGCGAAAGATGCCGTTGTTGACTCGCCACGATGGCCCGAATGGAACGGCGACTACCCGGTTCCCAGGTGCGCGATATTGCTAGGAAGCGACGCTGTTTGTGTCAGATTGAGCATCAGCTGGCGCTGCCGATGTGTCATCGGCCGAAGTAGCCTCGGCCGCTTCCGCCTTCTTCGCCGCGATGAGCTTCATGGCCTTGTTCGCGTACATGTCGGAGTATTCCTGGCCGGACAACTGCATGATTTCGTACATGATTTCGTCAGTCATCGACCGCAAGACGAACCGGTCGTTTTCCATGCCCTCGTAACGCGAAAAGTCCAGTGGCTCGCCGATATTGATCGAAATCTTGCGGACGCGTGGAAGTCGCTTGTTCGGCGGCTGAACGTCGCGGGTTCCGTGCAGCGCCACCGGGATAACCGGGGCATTGCCTGCCAGCGCCATTCGAGCGACCCCGGTGTGGCCACGGTAGAGCTTGCCGTCCGGTGAGCGAGTGCCCTCTGGGTAGATGCCGAGGATGTTTCCCCCGGCGAGCACCTTCACGCCAGTGCGCAATGCCGCTTCACTCGCGTTGCCACCGGAGCGATCGATCGGCACCTGGCCCACGCCCTTGAAGAAGGTCCGCATCAAGAAGCCCTTGAACCCTGGCGTGATGAAGTACTCGTCCTTTGCCAGGAAGGTCATCGGCCGCTTCACCATCAACGGCAGGAAGATCGAGTCCATAAACGAGTTGTGGTTGATCGCCATGATCACCGGGCCTTCGGCCGGCACATATTCCAGACCCGTCACCTTAGGGCGATACAGCACGCGCAGAAGCGGCCCGAGGAGGATGTATTTGAGTACCCAGTACAGCACTGAAGTACTTCTCCTCTCACCGTCGCTTCTAGGACATCGTCGGACGCCGACGTGCGGCGGTTGCTCGCCTACCCTAAAGCCCCAGCATCGGCCACGGCAATGCACTCCGCACAAACGGTCAGCATGTGGGTGGTGTTATGCACTTTTTCGCGCGCGTGCAACCATTCTTTTTGAAGATCGTCGGTGATACTAACCCGGAAAACCCGCGGCGGACCGCCAGATCGCCCAATCGAAGACACCCTGGTGCCAGTTGGCACCTGCGAGGAGGAACCGTGCCACTTCTGCCAGACGCCGAGCCATACGCACATGACGGCAACAAAATCGGAATCATCGTCAGCCACGGATTCACCGGCCAGCCGAAGTCTGTGAAGCCGTGGGCCAAGCACCTCGCGGCAGCCGGATTCACAGTTCGGGCACCTCGCCTGCCAGGGCACGGCACACGTTGGCAGGAAATGAACAACACGGTGTGGCAGGACTGGTATGCCGAGATCGAGCGTACCTATCGTGAACTCGCCGACAAGTGCGACCAAATCTTCGTCATGGGGCTGTCGATGGGCGGGTCGCTCGCGCTGCGCCTGGCAGAAGAAAAGGGCAAGGGCATCGCCGGAATCGTGCTGGTCAACCCGGCCGTGCACAGTGAGCGCCCCGACCGGCACCTGCTGCCCGTGCTTCGACTCGTGGTTCCGGCGTTTCCAGGAATCGTGAACGACATCAAGAAGCCCGACCAAGATGAAGGCGGCTACACCAAGATGCCGCTCAAGGCTGCCTACTCGTTGACGCAACTCTGGTCAGCCATCAAGACAGACATCACGAAGGTCAATCAGCCGATCCTCGTCTTCCGTAGTGCCGACGACCACGTTGTTGAGCCATCCAACACCGCCTGGATCCTGGCGAATGTTGCAAGCAAGGACGCCGAAGAAGTCGTGCTCCATGAGAGCTACCACGTCGCGACCCTCGACAACGATGCCGAAACGATCTTCGATGGCAGCCTTGAGTTCGTGAACCGCGTTCTCGCTAGCAAGCAAACGGCGAAGTAGTCACATGTACGACAACGAATCCGGAGACAACTTCGTCCCGCCTGAGCCGCCGCCAATCAAGATCAACAACCCGGTCACCGCGTTACTGCTGATCGGAGTTATCGGGGCACCGCTGGTGTGGGTCATCGTCGGAATGCTGCTCACCTTCGAGCCCGCGAAGCTCGGCATCGTCTGCGTCTTGATCTTCGTCGGGTGCTTTGTTGCTTTGGTGGTTCGCTCGCAGGGTGGCGGATCGCCGCCTCGCGAGGGCTGGGAAGACGGCACCGCCCTCTAGTTACCTGGTGGCCCGCGCCGTCGCTGCAGGATTAGTGGCGCGCGAGGTCGGCTGCGCCGACAAGCCCGGCGCGATTTCCGAGTTCCGCGAGACGGATTTCGGGAATGGGTCGATTCTCCCGACCTGACAACGCTGACAAGAACGCCCTGCGGGTCGCACCCAGCAGCAGATCGCCTGCTTCACTGACTCCCCCGCCGATGACAAAGCAGCCCGGATCAAGCAAAGACGTAACGTCGGCAATTCCCTGGCCAAGCCAACGCGCTAGCGAGTCGAAGGCGGCCAGCGCCACCGGGTCGTCCTTGCGGGCAGCGATCGTGACGTGCTGACCCTCCACACCTTCGGGGGTGCCGTCACCAAGGTCCAAGAGCACCTGGGCTTCCTTGCGGCGTTCGGCAGCCAACAGACGCGCCTCGCGCACCAGTGCGTTGCCGCTTGCGTATTGCTCCCAACAGCCTCGATTCCCACAGGCACACAGCCGCCCACCTGGCTCGATGTTCAAGTGGCCGAACTCCGCGGCAAGCCCGTGGGCACCTCGGTACAAGTTCCCACCGAAGATCAACCCACCGCCGATACCGGTTCCGACGGTGACGCACACCATGTCTTCAGGCAGTTGTGCGCCGCTGAATCGATATTCGCCCCACGCCGCCGCGTTCGCATCATTCTCGACCACAACTGGGATGTTGACCTTGCTTTCGATAGCAAGCTGCAGTGGTTCATCCGACCATCCAAGGTTCGGTGCGAGCAGTACCCGCGAGCGCTTCTCGTCCACAAATCCCGCAAAGCCAATCCCTACGGCCTCAATGTCGTATTCGCTCTTGTATTCGTTAACGAGGTCGATAACCACCTTTTCAAGCGCATCCGGACCTCGCGACGGGGTACTGCGACGATCCATCTGAAGGATGTTGCCGTCATCATCGACAATACCTCCGGCGATCTTCGTTCCGCCGATATCGATGCCAACAGCTAATCCCATGCCAACTCCTGAAGTCGCGACCGTTTCTTCCGACCACGCTATCGGCGCTTTCGTGCCGTGGCATCTTCGATGGGAGCTTGTTCCGCTGATCGGATTTGGTGATCATCAGGCGGGTACTGGTTGGTAGCTTCCAAGCCCAACCGAATCCGCAAATCTGCCCTAGGTATCTACCCGACCAGGTCAGTCGATATCGATGTGTTCGACCTTGGTTGAGGATTCGCTGCCCGAAGCCGCCAGTCCATCGACGGCCTGTTTGACAGCCGCGGTGACAGCGGCAAGCGCTTCGGTGATGCCGTTGGCCGCCTCCGGAGACACCGTCTTGAGTAGGTCGACCCCCTGGCAGATCGGGCAGGTGTCGCACGTTGTTCGTTGATGTTCACCCGACGCAGCGGTGTGAGGTGATTCGCCTGGCTCCTCAAACACCACATCGACTTCGTCGTCGACATCGGCCGATGCAGCCGCGCCAGAGGCGGTGCGGGCAGCAGTTCGCATGGTGACCGTGGCCTGTTCGGCGATCCCACGCAGCGTGTCGTTGAGCCCGGACTGTTCGGCCCACTGAACAACACTTGCCGCGAGCTTCACAGCCTCTTGGGCGGCGGTTCCAACGTCACCTGGGTTCGGCTCTTCGTCGGACCCCTCGGCGTCGGCATGCCACCACGGCGGGTGTTCTGAATCGCTCACGAACTCTTGTCCTCTCGTCGCCATTGCGCCGGGTCGGGGGTGAACATCACCAGTAACCTGCCGGGCTCGAAGTGTGCACCAATGACGGTGCACCGCCGTAACGCACTTGGCAACGACAGTACCCGGCGGTGCGGTCCCACGGTGACAACAAGTTCGTCGAGTCTGCGACCTAAATCAACATCACCCTTTGCCACCAACGGCAGCGCGATCGACAGCTCGAAGTCCTCGCCCACCCGCCGCACCGTGAGCGGCTCCGGTGTCTCGACCACGGCAATGGGATCGTCCTGCCCGTACACGTCGGCAGCGAGCTGCGCCAGCGCCCCTGGGCCGACAGGCTCAGCAGCCTGGTACCCCGCACGCCACACACGCAGCGGGTCACAATCCGACTCGATCCGCGCGAGCTGCACCGCCTGCGAAGCAATCCACTTGGCTCGCCAGTCATCAGCCCCAGTGACCGGGAAGATTCGGTTAACCAGCACACCGTCGACTCGGTAGCCGTACAGCGAAAGCGAGGTCAGCGTTCGGCGGGCCTCGGCAAACACCACGGCTTCAGGGGTCGTCACGAGTCGGACCGATGAAGTCGGTTCGGTGAGAATCGCACGGACATCGGCGAGGTCAGCATGCAGCGACTCAATGGCATCGAGGACTTGATCGCGTGGCATCGGAACACCACTGGCACGACGCAGGATCGGGCGCAATACCCCTAATACCCGACGTTCGGTGGGCCAGATTCGATCCATGTACCAACGCAGCGCATCCGGTAGTGCGAGCAGCCGGAGCGTCTCGGCCGTGGGCGCACAATCAACGACGACGACGTCCCATTCCCCGCTTCGCACCCGGTCGCGAACCTCAAGCAGCGCGAGTACCTCTTCTGCTCCGGGGAGCACCGTGAGTTCCTCGGCCTCCATCGGATCGACACCCGCCGAGTCGAGAACGTCCAGGAGATACTGCTGAATCTCGCCCCAGGCACGAGCAAACCGGTCGCGCACATCCACATGTAGGGACCAGAGGTTCTCAGCGACTTCGATGGGCCCCTGGCCAAGTTCAGGTTCAGCCAGACCCAATGCATCGGCGAGTGAGTGTGCTGGATCAGTGGAAAGCACAAGGGTCCGGTTCCCATCACGGGCCGCTAGCGCCGCCGTTCCAGCAGCAAGCGTCGTTTTACCGACACCGCCCTTGCCGGTGAACAGCATTACCCGCATCTGTGCGAACCCGCCCTTACTGATCGATGCCCCCGGGACCCGTCACCACCTACAGGCTGTCGACTCGGTCCTTGAGCCCCTGCAATGCGGTCTTGACGATCATCTTTTCGGCCTTCTTCCGAATCAAGCCGATCATCGGGATGCTCAACTCCACCATGAGGTCGTAGGTGACCGTGACTGTGCCGTCGCCATTTGGCGTCAAGGTGTAGGTCCCGTCCTGCTGTTTGATGACGGTGCCCTCTTCAAGTGTCCAGTCAACAGAGTCGTCACCGTGCCAGGTGTATTTCAGAATGTACGTATCTTTGATGGGACCGGACGAGAACTTGAACCGCGCGCGATCCGGGCGACCGTCAGCATCGGTTTCGAGCACCTCGACTGACTCAACCCCGTCGCTCCAGTCGGGATACACCGGGAGATCGGCAATAACGCCCATGATCTTCGCCTGGTCCGCTTCGATCGTGATCTCACCGTTAGTTCTGTCGGCCACTGTCTGCTCCCGCAGGTAGAAGTGTTCAAGAATCGCGGCTACCTGGTGGCCGCGTAACTACTGTGATCGTGCCACAGCCGCGGGAATTGACGCCAAGTGTCTCCCCCTTATGGATCCGACGCTGGCACTGTTCCCTAGGGCACTAGAGGTCAAGGACGAATGGGGATCGAGTGGCCCGAAAGTGACCGACGTTCAAGCATTCGGTTCGGCCGACCCTCATCCGCCGGTTCAGTGGCTGGTGTACGTGACCGAACAGCGCATACCGAGGCTGAGTTTCGCGAATCAGGCGCAACAGCGACTCACTGCCGACCTCAAATCGACGCGCGACAACATCGAAGGTGAGTTCGGCAATCGCCGGAGGTATGTGGGTGCAAAGAACGTCCACCCCGGCTAGCTGGGCAACTCTGTCATCGAAGTCTGCCACTGGAATCTCGTTCGGCGTTCGGTATGGGGATGGCAAGCCGCCGCCAACAAAACCAAAGCGCAGGCCACCGATCTCAATCACTTCGCCGTCGAGAACGCGCTGCCCTTCGTTGATGTGTTTCGCCGCGAGCCCTGGGACGTCAACGTTTCCAAAGGTCATCAGCGTCGAGTCCGGCATCGCCGAGAACATTTCGCTGTACTGACGATCAATGATCGGCAGGAACCGGCGCATTCTCGACGATGGATCATCGCCGCCGCTAATCCGTTCCCATGCGGCAGCGGTGAGCGCCCTCGCTTCGTCGAACTCCTTGGCCACGCGCAACCGGATGTACTCCGCAGTGATCTCCGGCCCAAATACTTCCGCGAACGCTCCCTGGCCGGGGTCGTCATAGTCGAGGTACAGCAACAAATCGCCAAGGCAGATGAATACATCGGCACCATCGGCCGCTGCCGCGAGATCCTCAGCGGCGCCGTGCACGTCGCTGACAAAGTGCACTCTCACGTTGACGCTCCGCCAAATCGAACCTGCAGGTCTGCCTGGTACCTGCGCGCGGCAGTACCAACCTCCCGACCTGCTTCAAGTTCATCCTTCAATTCCCAGACGAGGCGCTTCCATCTCAGAGCCGCGACTTGGCGCGCCTGCGCGGCCTTTCGGTAGCCCGCAAGGTTATCTGCGAATGGAGCCGGGTCACTGACACTTCCTGGCCGAGTCGGTTCCACTCGCAAGTAGTAATGGAGGATGACGCCGTCGGCAAATGGCTCGAGCCAGATCTCAGTCGACCCAACGTGGGTACCTGCGACGGACCAACGGATCCCCTTAAGCCCTCGGTCCATGAACACGGTCAGCCGCAACCCAGGAAACCACTGTGACCATCGCGCTTCGTCGGCCACGATCGCGGCTACATCTCGAACGTCAGCGGCAATGAAGGTCTCGTCGATCAGATCAATACCCGCCACACCTGCAGAGTATCCGAGCCGATCAGTAGTGAACTCGTGACGTTGTGTTGATCAATCGGTGATCACTAGTCCATTCGGATGATCACGAGGCCATCCGTACGTTGGTGTAGCGATTGCGGTGCGTCACCTAACCTCAATACAAGCCCGAGCGAGACACCCGGCCGCGACGTCGGGGGAAGCGGATCGGTGATCAGCTCGGCCGCATGGGGGGTTTTGGGGCCGCGGACTCTTGGTGAGTTCGCGGCCCCGCCCGGTCTCTGGCAAACGATCAGGCTGAATCAGATCGTCCGAATGACCCATCGTGGCTCAACCGACTGGCTATCTGCCCGCATTGCTGGCACGGTTGATGCGTGGTGCCTCCACAGCCGGAATCAGACGCGCATGTGCCGAACTCTGCCGTCTCCGCGCACATCCTGCTTCGTGAACTTCGAGAAGTCGCCCGAGCACTTCCCACTGGCCTCGACGAAGTCAGCCTCGGTGCCCGGATGCTCAGTGATGTTAGGAGCAAGACCGGATTTGACCGAGCGGTCGTCTACACCTACGGCGACAGCGACAGACCTGCCCCCTTGACGGTCATGGGCTCGGCCAGGGTTCGGTGGGACGTGGCAAAAGAGAATCCGCTCGTTCATCAGGTGGTTCACACCAGGACGTTGGCGGTTGCCACCGGTTCATTCACCGATAGCGCAGTGGGCTCGCGCGCGATCCTTCCCCTGCGGCTTGGCGACCAATTGATCGGGGTCGTGGCCATGGAACGCTCCGCGGGCAGTTGGACCGCGGCGGAGTTGGACAACGCCCAATCAACTATTGACGAGGCAGCCGTTCATCTCGACTCGGGGCGCCTGTTCAGCGAGGTGCGCGCGCTAGCGACCATGGAGGAACGGCGACGGCTTGCCCGAGAAATTCACGATGGCATCGCCCAGGAGATCGCATCGCTGGGTTATGTCGTCGATGAACTCGTGGCGGAGGAACGCGATGGTGAGCAACGCGAACGCATCTTTGCGCTGCGCGGCGAACTCACCCGAATAGTCAGCGAACTGCGCCTATCGATCTTCGACCTGCGCAGCGACGTCCAGCCACATACGGGCCTCGGCGCCGCTCTTTCTAGCTACGTGCGACAAGTTGGTGCGTCGTCAGGATTGACGGTGCACCTGGTGCTCGACGAATCAACTGATCGACTCAGCGTCGAAACCGAGACCGAGCTGCTTCGGATCGCGCAGGAGGCAATCACCAACGCTCGGCGGCACTCCCGTGCCAGGAATCTATGGGTCACCTGCCGGGTGAACCCCCCAAGTGCCTACATGCGCGTGGCCGACGATGGCCGCGGTCTTGGCTCGCCGCGCATCGACAGCTACGGCTTGGACATTATGCGAGAACGAGCAGGGCGACTAGGTGTAGATCTGAGCGTGCGCGAACGGCGCGGCGGCGGAACTGTCATCGAAATCGCACTCGGTTCAACTCACGACGTTTCTGTGCGATCGGCAGATTCGGATTCCCTCAGGAAGGAGCACGACCGTGGCGATCACGATTCTGATCGTGGATGATCATGAGCTGATCCGTCAGGGTCTGCGCAGGGCGTTTGAGCGAGAAGGCGACTTTGAGGTCGTCGGCGAAGCCGGTACAACTGCAGAAGCATCCAAACTGCTAGGGCTGCTGTCTCCCCAGGTTGTCGTGTTCGACGTCCGGCTTCCTGACGGGTCAGGGATCGAAGCAGCTGGCAAAGCTCGCGCGCAGTTCCCCGACCTCGGAATTGTCATTCTCACCATGTACGCCGGGGATGAACAGCTATTCGAGGCTCTCGAGGCCGGAGCGAGCGCCTTTGTTCCGAAGAACGCACCGGCTGAAGATGTCGTAGCCGCTGCCCGTCATGCCGCCTCGTCTCCGCGTTCGTTTACTGCCAATGACCTGGCCGAGGCCATGAAGCGGCGCATGTCGCCTTCTGGCCCACAACTGAGCCCACGCGAACGCGAGGTCCTGCAGTTGCTTGCCGATGGCCTCGGCGTTGCCCAGATTTCACGGAAGTTGTACATCAGCGAATCCACTACCAAGACCCACATCTCGAAGCTGTACGAAAAGCTCGGCGCTGGAAACCGGGCTCAGGCACTGATGTCCGCCCTCAAGCTCGGGTTGCTGAAGCAATCCGAGGACCAGTACTAGTTCCCCATCGATCACGACTAGCCCGATGGCAACAACAACACCTGCCACCTCCGGTCAATTGTCTCGGCCGTGGTTGTGGGCAGGCGTCCTGGTCGTCACGGCAATTTCGGCAGGCGCTGTGGCCGCAATCGTGGGGCCGTTGCGTGACCCCGACCTGTATTGGCACATCCGACTCGGCAACGAATTGCTAGATGGCATTTCGATCTATGACGCGGGTCGCGACTGGTCATTTGCACCCGTTCAGTACACCTGGGTTTCAACTCAGTGGATCGTCGAGATCCTCTTTGCCTGGCTGGACAACGTGGCCGGGTTCAGCGGATTAATCGCCTACCGAACTGTGACGACAATTCTGACGTTGTTAACCCTCGGATTGGTCATCTTTCGTAACACCAGGGTGTGGGCGGCCGTTGTGGTCTTTCCCCTGCCAGCCGCCACGTTGTTCATTTTCGCTCAAGAGCGTCCACAACAGGTTTCGTTCATCATGCTGCCGATCGTTGGGTATTGGTGGCTGCGCGCCACCAGAGATGGAACGGTCCCCCGCTGGTGGCTGCTGCTGGTCATTAGCGCAATCTGGGCCAACTGTCATGGCCTGTGGGTCCTGCTTCCGGTCGTGTTGGGCCTGGCTCTTGTTGGGCGCCTGCTTGACCATGGGCGATCGGACCCGGTTCTGCGACCACTCGCGCTCGGCGTCGTAGCCAGCATCGTCGGAGGCTGCATCACCCCCGTCGGGCCGCTCAACCTCTTGGCGCCGATTCGCTTCGCTGGAACAACCGCGCACATCAAGGAATGGGATCCGACGAGCTTCATCTTTCCGGCGAGCTACGGATTCACGGCATTGATGCTCCTTCTGGTCATCGCCTGGGCGCGTGGTCGGGTACGGCCTGCGCGTAGCGAGATCCTGCTCGCTGCAGCCATGGCGATCATGGCTGCAGCAGCCAGCCGGAACCTGTGCCCAGCGGTGCTTGTGCTCGCTCCGGTCGCCGCCTGGCGCCTGAGCGTGGCGTTCGCGGGCCCGCGACCGAGGCCGGTGCCAGATGGGTTGGCGCCGGTGATCAAACCAGCAGCATTCGTTATTGGCGGGATCGGTTTGGTGCTTGCCGCCGGTGCGGTCGCACTATCCGTGCCGCTGCCAGTTGGCACCCAACCGGTGAGTCTGGTCAAGCAAATCGCCGCAAATCCAGGCGAAAACCGAGTCCTTAACTCTTACAACGCAGGTGGTCTCGTACTCTGGTTCGCGAGGCCGCAAGTGAGCAAGAGCTTTGTGCAAGTGGGCATTGATGGCCGAGCAGACCGGTATGGCGCTGCTTACATTGATGAATACCTTGCCATGCAACGGGGTAAACCAGGGTGGGAAGCCACTGTCGCGCGACTGAATCCAAATGTCGCGCTGCTGGCCGACGAAGACGCATTAGTGCCGTTACTGCAGTCGCAGGGATGGCAGGTGATTGGACGAGAGGCTGAGTACGTGTTGTTGACACCAAACGGGGCGCGCCGATGAGTGCTGTTCCAGATGTCACCGCGACGGCCTCGACCTCGACGCGTGTTCGCTCCTGGTGGTCTTCACCACGATCGGCGGCAGTTCGGGGTACTCCTGGTGCAGTGACTACCTACGCGGTCTCGCGCCTCATGCTGTTTCTGATCCCGCTTGGCTTGATGATCTACCCCGGCGGAACTCTGCTCACAGATGACGTTCACCTGTACTGGTCCTGGTCAGAGGTCATTCTT
>Ga0075160_10000664_pt1 | contig 21397 bp, 36 predicted proteins | sample JI91814C2DNA_FD_70969 | JGI IMG/M metagenome (GOLD analysis project Ga0075160, IMG submission 70969) | Wastewater effluent complex algal communities from Wisconsin, to seasonally profile nutrient transformation and Carbon sequestration -... | ecosystem: Engineered > WWTP > Effluent > Algae... | reverse complement strand
GGGCGCTTTCCACACCAGCACTACCCAAACACTCTTAAGGAGTTGCGTTATGCCTTACAAAGAAAACGAAGCAGATGTCCTCGAAAAGGAGGGCTTCTTCTCTGATGATCCGGCCGACTCAGGCGGCGCTACAAAGTATGGTATTACCGAGAGCACTGCCCGCGCCTTCGGCTACACAGGACCGATGCGAGACCTCCTTCTACCAATGGCGAAGCAGATTTACAAGCAGCGGTTCTGGGATGTACTCCATCTGGATGAGGTCGATGTGCTATGCCCCCGTCTGGCCTCCGAGATGTTTGACACCTCAGTGAACTGCGGGCCTGGCTTTGCAGGTCTCTCGCTCCAGCGGTGCCTAAACGTTCTGAATCGTGGCGGGAGTGACTACGCAGACGTCACTGCAGACAGCCGTGTGGGTCGCCTCACGCTACATGCCCTTGCTTGTTTCCTTCGTGTACGGGGGGAAAAGGGAGCTACCGTTCTCCTACGTATGATGAACGCTCTCCAGGGAGAACGCTACGTCAACCTCGCAGAGAAGCGCCAGAAAGATGAGCGCTTTGTTTTCAGCTGGTTCGCTAACCGTGTGGTAATCGAGTAGTGGACCCGCTTGACCTAGCTCTGGGGCTAGTACGCGTGTCTCCTCTAGCGGCTCGCTGGCTGGCCGGCAGTAAGCAGCTAGAGGCGGCGGAAACACTCAGTGAAATCGCTATTGCCGTGACCGGTCGCGATACTGCGCAAGATGCCTTTGACATGCTAAAGGGCGACGCAGTTATGGGTAAGGTGTTTACCAAGGCTCTCGCCAGTCGTAAGACAGAGCTTGACAGTCTCTACCTTGGCGGCAGCCCAGATGCTCGTAGCGGGCTGCCGCCAGGGCGTCCTCCATGGGAGATGTGGACTCTCGCGGCTGCTGTGACTACGGGACTCCTGGCGATTGCAGGTGCACTCTTCTTTGTAGCCCCCTCACCTGAGGCCAAGGATGCTCTCCTCATGATTATTGGCGCATTGATGACACGTGTAAGCGACGTCTACGGGTACTACTTCGGTAATAACAAGGCTAACGACGAGAAGTCGAGCGCGGATCTGCGCAGATAACACCATCTTATATGAGAAATCAAATCTCATCTACGGAGGTGTTACCATGGAAGTACGTATGCAGTTGGATTCGTTGCAGTTTATTGTGGGCCGCGCAGGTGTCACTGCTCTCTTCACGAGCGATGGTGCCGAAGAGTTCACCATGAAAGGGACCAGTCGTGCTAACGCTACAGTCTACTCATCGCTGCCGTTGCGGCAGAAGCTTTACCAGCAAGAGCTTCAGCGAGCTGATTCCGTCGTCAAATGGAATAGCTTCTAGCTGGCGATTTTCCTTCCCCGAGGGTGTCTGTTTTGGAGAGATCCAATGCACCTGTGGTCATTGTAGTAGAAAACTTCAGGAGATAAACCGTGTATCAGCAAATGGTGGATGCAGCCTGTAGCGCAGGCCTTATCAATATTGAACTATCAACACGTCAGGTCGTCTTGCTGACAAACGAAGCGGTTATGATGCCTTACGGCTACTTTGAGAGGGTCACAACCAACTCCTCACGTCTCCGTTTCAGTCGTGACAACACGTCTGATCTGTGGGACTGCCGTCTGGCGGATGGTGAGGGCGGTATCAGCGGCGTCGTGGACGACATCCGCACGCTCAGCGAAGGTACGGCGGCAGGCGAGGTAGCGTATACACCGTCGAGCATCGACTGCCATACCCAGCGGGCAATGGTAATGTACTGTGTTCCGGAGGAGGCTGTAACGAAGGAGATGCGGATGATGGCGAGGCGCGAAAACCACCGGCGGGCCTACGTGACAGGTACTACCTTCGTCAGTAATATTGCGTAGCGTTCGCGCGCGTTTTCATAAGATGGCCAGGGTACCGTGTAGCTTGCGGTACCCTGGCCCATTTTTGCCAGGAGGTAATGCTACTATGTTTAGCAGTCGCGAGGAGGCGGAGGCAGCAGTGGCTGCGGGGGCCGAAGACGTGTACGAGCGTTGGGATTATGACTTCGTAGCGTTCCATTACGCTAACTTCGGAGGGGACCTTCTTCTCGGTAAGGAGGTTTCTTGGGGGTGCCTCAGTGGAGAGCGGCCTCCGCGTACGCGCTACTGTCGTTTTGTAAAAGTAGAGTGTAACTCGCCTAAATAGTACTGCGCAAAAGCATCCATCTTATATGGTAAACCAAAAGAATCACAACCGTCTCTACTTAAGGAGTGCACCATGAAAAATATCATCGTAGTATTGTGTATTCTCGCCGGTACTGCACAAGCAGCTACCTTAGAGGAAAACATAGCCGCAGAGTTCGATCCGATTCTTCGGCAAGCGGCCACGCGGTATTGCGCTGACCCCTTTACCGGGTCGTTCAGTGCGAACGGCAATACGCTGAAGGTCGATGCAGACGCCGGGATTATCACCTTTCATACTGCATCGCAGTACCCAGTTGCAGGCATCCTCCAGCCGATTTGTAAGGGCCGCGAGGTTCTGGGGTACCGTTGGGCACTAACTCTCGAGGGCAGTCCGCTCTTCGAGAACGTTGTATTTCAGCATTCTTCCAAGTCTTACTAATCGCGTCATCCCTTGTCTAGGAGTCTATTGAGATGGATCGTCTTTGGGTGAATAATGTAGCATTCTGGATCATTCTCTGTATCATCGCACTCTGTCTAAACGGCTGTTCGGGTACTCCGATCTTGCCGGATGTCATGGTGAATGCAGCGCTCGGTCCGGCACAAACACGTACCTCGTGTACGGGCAATACATGTTTCACGATGGACCCGAAGGGGAATGTCCTGAATGAAACAACGGTGTACCCTAACGCCTGGAGACGGTAATGAGCATTCACATTACCGAAGACGAGCGTAAGCTGTATTGGGGCGATACTGGTAAGTTGGTAGGTTTCCGCTTTAGAAATAACACCCTGGAAGCGGAGCTGTTTCAAGAGTGGTTCCCGTACGATGATGTGCTATGCGGTCGTGTTGAGTTCGATACGCCTGAGCTGAAAAAGGGCGACGTTACATTCGACTCACAAGACCCTGTCTACAGCCATCTGTTCGTCAGGAATTGTAAGCTGCACTGGAGGTACACGGGGAAGCCTGTAGCGTTGAATGCTGACGGGTGTTTCCTGCTGTGTGGTGTAAAGCAGTGTGCCGCAGAGCTTCTCTGTCCGGAGCCGAATCCGGACGTATTGGAAGAGGCGGTGGCTGATGGCTTGCTGCAGGATCCTGCTAAGTTTGAACTCGGGTACGCATGGCTCTTTCGGAAAGCGGCTCGAGTGCTGTTCCTTGTTGTTGGTACTATAACCCTGTTCGGCCTTTTCGAAGGCTGGGCTATCTCTATCATCGCGGTAATCCTTGTCCTAAAAAGCGAGGCAATCACACTTCAAAGGGGCTCGGTCATCCTCGACCTTGCTGCGCTGAAGCGTTCATTTCACTAGGAGATTCTCATGGCACGTGTTTCTGTAATCTGCAGTATGATCCTTAACCTGCTCATCGCCACTTCGGTAGTAGCCACACTACTCGCGGGTGTAGTGTTTTTCCGCTCTTCCCCGCCTACCGTTGGTGCCGTAGTAGAAAGTGTCATTGGGAACGAAGGCAGCTTCCAAAAGATGTTGGACACCGCTATAGATACAACCACGGCGGCATATGAAACTGCGTACTCTGTGTTGGCAAAGTCCACTAATGCACAGAGTGTGGAGTCGCAGCTCACGTCCTTGGCTACGGCTGCTACTACGCTTGAGCGGCAGAATGCTGAATTGCATTCCAAGCTCACTGCTGTAACGGCGGAGAATACGCGGCTGGTTTCGGTTGAAACGGACCTGCTGCTGAAGCTCCGCCACAACAGTAACTCCGCGCGTGCGTGGAAGGCAGTGGCTGAAACGCAACGCGAGAGTGTTTGCTTACAAGCTGCTGGGGTGGTAAAGGCACAGTACAATCGTGCCATGGCCGCTATTGGTGTTGAGGCTGAGGCCAAGACCCAATCATTCAGGGCGTCAGGCCAGCAGGTCTACGAGGGTTCCAAGGAGGTTCTAATCCCGTTCCCGTCCCGGTGAAAAGGTAAATACATGGAAACGATACTCGATCTATTACAACAAACCTTGCTTTACCCCCAGATGGTGCTTGATGCTGTAGTTGTCTGGTTGCTGCAACTGTTCTATTTTGGCGTCGGCCTAGGCTCTATCATTGCGCTCCCTGCCCTACTAGGGTTACGTATATGGAGCCGTAATGAGAGGCCTTCGTTGCCGCCATTAAGCAGGTGTACCTGGCGCCGTATTGCCAGGATATTGAATACGCCTGAGCGCGCGCTTCTACGACTCCGCCTTCACTTCTGGGGGTGGTTCTACAACGACTAAAAGGATCTGGCATGGCATACATCTTAGTGAACCTACTGATAATCATTATATTTCGGTGGGTACCTAGGCTGCTTTCTGCCGCTTTTCTGCCGGTCTATATTGTTGTTGCTGTCGTTACCTACTACGCTATTGTCGGCGTGACAGCTGTAGCAGTGCTACACCCGTAACAGACTCCGGAGCCTCTGCCCTTAGGGGTGGAGGCTCCGGATTTCTTTCACAGCTCTTTATTTTTTTCCTGGAGCCACCATGCGCCGTTTGATAGGGCCAGTATCTTGGTCGCATTTCTTTCTGGAGGGCGTCAAACTGGCCTTACTAGCGCTACTGACTGGCGTAGGTACAGTCACACGCCTAGCCTATGTAGTCACGCACCTACTCTGCGCACCATACTGCTAACCGGAGATTTGAATGAGTCTAATGAGGAGGGAGCTAGATAAAGCCTTCGCTGGGACGCTCACTGAGCTGCACCTTACACGCGTAATTACGCTACTGAACGCCTTGGCTATGGGGCGTAGTAGCCGAGAAGTCGCCCCGTTCAATCTATTGTATCGGGTTGGCAAGTGTTTCATTACAAACCACTGCAGCACACAGGCGGCCGTACATGCAGGAGCTGACATCCTCTACCAATTCGAGCGTCTTGGCGTACTGCATATGGTGGAGAACGGCTTCCTGATTGATGACCCTGACGCCATCCGAAATCTCTGGCTAGAGCTCGATGATAAGGTCGCGGGCACTCGTCCCCGTCGGCAGCCGCTGTCGCCCTGGAGCTGCAACAGACACCTTAATGGGGACTTGCTGGTTTCAGGCGAAGGGAAGCAATACATCACTGCAGCTGCGCAGCCCCTCGTATTCCAACGTGTGAACGCTGCGCAGAAAGTTGGCTGGTGCATCAACGAGGCGATTCTTGAGGTTGCAACAGACGAGTTCTCACTCAAGGGGGCTGGCTTTGAGGACATCTGGACCATTGCCAGCAGTAAGGCGCAGGATTCCAAAGTCAGGGAGACCAAGACGATCCTGAGGCTCGCTCATGAGTATAAAGGCTCGCCGTTCTACCACAGCTATTACCTTGATTTTCGTGGGAGGATCTATCCGCGTACCTCGTATTTGCACGAGCAGGGCTGCGACCTTACGCGCGGCCTCCTTCTACGTGCTGAAAAGAAGCGTATCAGCACCTCGGGCTTCAACTGGCTCTTTATCAGTCTCGCTAATAACTGGGCCGGCAGCGTGACTGGTAGCGAGATCAAATCTGACAAGTTACCGCTCTACGATCGCATCAAGTGGGCGGCCAGCAAGGAGGAGACTTTTCTGGCGTACGCCAACTCGCCACTGCGGTACCGTGGGTGGGTAAAGGCTGACAAGCCTTGGCAGTTCTTGGCGGCGTGCAACGAGCTCAAGCGAATCCGCAATTGGGAAGCTCAGGGCAACAAAGTTGAGGACTACGAGACTGGTCTCGAGGTGTCGATTGATGGCACCACTAATGGTTCACAACACATCGCTGCGCTTTTGCGTGACGAGGACTTGGCAGTGCATGTCAACCTAGTGCCTGCGGTGGAGTGCGGCGACCTCTACTCCTACGTCGCTGATAACGTTTGGGAGCGTATCAACGCACACTACGCTACCCTCGACGAGCCCTACCGCGTAACATTGAGGCTTGAAAACGCCAGACTACAAGCAGCGGTTGCCCGGATGCACAGCGCTGCCAGTAGGGAGGACCGTGAGATCGCTTACGAAGCCTTCAAAGCATTACGTGATGAGGTGAAGGACCACGAAGAGGACCTGGCTGTTGTATTTTGGTTCCAGGTGACAAACCGTAAAGAGCGGCGAAAGATCGTAAAGCGTAATGTCATGACTCTTAGCTATGGCGTGACACGGTACGGTATGATCTCTCAACAGATGGAGGACGCGCGTAAGCATGGAATACCCCATATTAGGGACCTGTCTCGCCCTCATGCGACGTATATGGGCCTTGCAGTCTACCAGCACTCTGGAATGGCTGCTTCGATGCGTCTCCTGGAAACCTTCCGTGAAGCCGGCGCATGCAGCGAGTACCTGGCCTGGACGGTGCCTGGAACGAACTTCCCTGTCAGACAGCGGTACAAAACGTACCCGATGGGCACGGTCAACATTCTCTACGGTGGTACGCCCATGTCCGTACGAGTGCCTCTTCGGGAGTCGTGCAAGGCTAACCAGGTAAAACAAGCTTCAGGAGCCGCTCCGAACATTATCCACAGCCTGGATGCGGCTCACCTTGTAATGACTGCACAGCGTTGCGCCGACTTAGGCGTAACCATCACAACAATCCATGACTGCTTCGCCAGCCACCTGGCTGATATGCCTCTACTGTTTCGGGAGGTCCGTGAGGCATTTGTAGATCTGTATCGGGAGAACCCTCTCCACGGTATACTAGAGGAGATCGAAGTAATCGATTTCGATATCAAAGTAGGTGAGCTCGACATCAACGCAGTACTAGATAGCGAGTACGCCTTTTCATAGGAGAGCAAATGAAGGAACTAGGGAAAAATCTGGCAGAGTTCAGGGCCATGGTTGTACCCACAGTAATCGCGCGGTATGTTTCCAACATCATCACTAACATGGAGGCGGAAGTCATCCGAGTAGATCCCAACGAGCCGTTTGATACATGCTTCGGTGGTAACTTCTACCTGGTCGAGCAGCTCGGCGACCTCGCTATGATCACCACTGCTGAAGGCGGCACGCTTGAAGCAGGACCTGGTACGTTCGACGAGTGCTGTCGGCTTGCTGATGGTTACGCTGTGGTCTTGTTGTGCACGAACAACTCCGGTGGCAATACGTACTTTATTCCGGAGGAGTGCGTAACACCACACGTACTTCGCGCCATTACGCTTACCAAGCAAGCGTGGAGCGACTAGTAACAATGAAAGTCACGCGGACCAGCATTGTGTCTGGCATAACCCGTGAGCTGGACCTGCCGATTACGCAGGAACAGTTAGAAGCCCACAGTTCGGGTGTCCTTATCCAATATGCCTTCCCCAACCTTAGCGCCGATCAGAGAGAATTTCTCATGACAGGCATTACGGCGGAAGAGTGGGAAAGGCTCACATCTCAATCCGAACAGGAGTAGCTGCATATGATTCTCAAGCGAGTAAAAGTGTATTTCTGCAAGTTGGACCCGAACCGCCCTGACCTCTATGATCCGAAGAAGCCGGCGTGGTCCCTGCAGATCCGTACCGAGAGCAAGGCCCAGAAGAAGGAATGGGCGGATGCGAATCTGAACGTCAAGACGGTCGACCCCGATGAAGGGCCGATTTACTATCGTGTCAGCTTGAAGAAGCGGACGACGAAGAAGGACGGCTCAGACTCGCTCCCGGTCGAAGTGACCGCCGGCAATGGCCTCAGGATCGATCCCAACACCATTGGGAACGGTAGTGTGTGCAATTTGCGGCTCTGGCAGTACGAGTACCCCGCCTCCGAGGAAAATCCGAAGGGCGGTATCGCTACGCAGCTACAAGGTGTGCAAGTGGTCAAGCACCTGATCTACAAGAGTACTCGGGAGGACTTCGAGGAAGACGAGTACGAGGCCGTTCAGCCCGAAGGTGGCGACGACCCTGACGAAGCGTTTGAAAAAGGGGACTACGACAACCCGACTCCTGCCGGCGGCCGCAAGGTTCCGGTCGATAACGAGGATGACGATATCCCGTTCTAAGCAACCAAGAGAGGGCTACGGCCCTCTCCCTCTGGAGAATTAAATGCGATACACATACACAATCTACACCGGTGGTCCCCCGAACTTCACCAACATGTCTGAAGCGCTTACTCGTCGGGACGTCACCACCCGCTTCGAGGAAGCTGAAAGCACGCTGAAGACTTATACCGGCCACAAGTTCTGCATTTCCGTCTCGGACAACTTCGCGCCCAGCAGCAAGCACATAGCTGAACTCAAGTCAGCGGAAGAGGTAGCTTCCTGGCGGGAAGGCCTCGAACGAGCGGCTGCTTGGAAGCCCGAGACCCCTGCGAAGGAAGTGGACGAGGAAACAGCGGCCCTCAACGACGAGGGTGGCTACGTCTATCTTGTCTACTACGCACTGCGCGACGATGACAAGCTGACGCTTTCCGACACGTGCCTCAGTTTCTACAAGCCGTATCACGCACTGTGTGGTCATCTCCCTCCCGGCACTAGCTTCGAGGTTGTAGCGCTCAGTCAAACGGGTGGCAGCTCCTCTTCGCAGACCGTCATACGCACGCACGAAGGCCTCGTCTGGTGGAAAGACAAACTCGTGGCCACGGCCAGTGCGAGACGCGTCGAGGCTGCAGAACGCCACACCGAGCCTGCGGAGAATGTCACAGCGTACTCCACGCCGCACCTCAAGCAGCCTTTTGACCATGTCTCGCACTTCCTTGAGCAGGTCCAGGCCTACAAGTTCAAAGGCCGTCTGGTCCCGCCCAAGCTCACTCCGCTCATCCTCATGCTGGCGCGTGAACGGCAGCACCGTATCTTCATACAACTCCTCCAGGCACAAAACCACGGCCACGGCGATGCGAAAGCACTGGCCGCTGCCCTGGATGAGCTGGAAGCTGGCGTCGGCTTGCCCTCCCTGGGCGACGAGTGTGCTGACTCGCCTCTCCTGGACCTTGGGCTATCTGCGATGGAGCGAAACGCTCTTGAGCTACGTATGCAGTTGGCTGAGTCTCCGGTCAACGACGTGCGGATGAATGAAGCGCCCATGGCCGACCACGAGGCTGAGTACTACGCCTCACGCTCATTTACCAAGAGTGAGGGCATGCGTGAGGGTGAGGCATTTACGAAGCCAATTACCGGCGTTGACTGTCGTATCACTATGACTGAGAAGCCGCCTCACTACCAGAACTACATCAAGGACATGCAGTGGTTCGAGGCAATGCAATACGTTGTGAAGCCCTTCAGGCCAGCTGCAGAGATCCAGATTCGTAAGTACCTGGATCGGCTGGGTCAGAAGAACGACGAGCTCGAGGAACTCCTCAAGGCACGTTGGTATTTGAACTTTCTCGTCGCTTACACCATCAACGGCGGCCCGATCAAGCCTGACGCTGTAACCGACATCATTCAAAAGTTTCTGGAGAACGGTAAATGAAAGTAGTTCACCAGGTCACCGATCGTGACCACAACCACATCGCACTGTTCGAGAACGAGGCCGACATCGCGCCGTCGCTTCGCCTCAGCCACTCCGCATTTAGCGAGGTGAACGTATCGCAGGTGCATGGCGGCTACAACGTCTCCTACGAGGTGCACGGCGGGCATGGCTCAAGGACGATGCAGACCTTCCTCGTCAAGCCGTTGAACATCTGGACAGCGCCTGATCATCTGTAATGGCGAAGACAGGTCGATACGTATTTGACCTGGAGTCGGACGCGCTTCTCACCGATGTCACAAGGTGTTGGCTGATACGGGCCAAGAACCTGGACACAGGTGAGAAGCTGCGCTGGCTTGAGGGAGACCACGGCTGGAAGGAGGTGTTTGACAATGCGCGGCTCCTTATCGGTCACAATATCATCGGGTTTGACTTCTGTGTCTTACGCAAGCTGTATGGGTACGTGCTACCGTTTGACATTACTGTGCATGACACCCTGACGATGTCACAATGGCTGGACTACCGCCGATTCGATTCCAAAGGTCACGGCATGAAGGTCTGGGGCGAGTACATCAAGATGCACAAGGGTGAGTTCAACGACTGGAAGGGCGGCTACTCTATTGAGATGGATGAGTACTGCGAGAATGACGTAGAGGTCACCGCAGAGATGTACAACCGTCTCATTGCCGAGTTCCTCGCGCTTGCCCATAGGTACCCTCAAGCGGCTGCAGCTCTAAATGCTGAACACGCAGCAGGAATGTGGGTGGCCGAGGCTAACCTTAGAGGCTGGCCATTCGATGGGAAAGCTTGCCTTGCGCTCTTCGAAGAAGTCGAGAAGGAGTATAACAGGATCCGCGACATCCTGGAACCCGAGCTGGGCTGGAAAACGGTTCCGATGGACAAGGAGGGTGGGATACCGCAAGTCAAGTATCCGCGTTACAAGAAGGACGGCGAGTACTACAGCGATATCGCTAAGTTCTTCAACATCCCCGCAAGCTCGGCCTTGTTACCTAAGTACAGTATGGTGGACGGCCCTTATTGCCGCGTTGAGTTTGTAAAACGGAGCCTGACAAGTAATCAGGATGTGAAATGGTGGCTCTTTCAACAGAATTGGGTACCCACAGAGTACAACCAGAAGTTTGACCCGGATACCCGTCGGATGGTGCAAACCTCCCCGAAGATCACTGAAGACTCTCTGGAGTTTATCGGTGGCAAGGGTCAGCTCTATACTCAGTTTGCCATGCTAGCGTCTCGAAAAGGCATCCTGAGCGGTTGGATTCAGTCAATGGAAGAAGACGAAACCGGGCAGATGCGTGTGTACGGCGATGCCATGGTTATCGGCACGCCCTCAATGAGAGCAACCCACAGGATCATCGTCAATGTACCGACGGTAGATTCAAAGTACGGCAAAGAGATGCGCTCGATGTTCACCGTACCACCGGGCTGGAGGCAGATTGGCGCTGATAGCTCGGGTAACCAACTAAGGGGTCTCTGTCACTATCTTGGTAACGATGAATACACGAGCTTGGTAACCTCAGGGGACGTCCACACGTATAATATGCACATCATCAACGCGCTGATTGCGGACTTCGGTCTGCCCGATGTGTGTTCGCGTGGTAACGCCAAGCGTCTGTTATACGCGCTACTATTCGGCTGCGGTAACCTCAAGACCTCCCTGTACTGCCTCGGCAGGCCTAAGGAGGATGCCGGGGGATTCATCAAGAAAGGCTTCCTGGAGAACGTGGCAGGTTTCGGCTCCACGGTGAAACAGCTGGAGAAGTGCTGGGGAGGTACGCGGAAACTCAACCCTACGAAGGGCGGCTGGATTCGCGGTATCGGCGGCAACATGATCTACCTGGATAGCGTCAATAAGGCGCTTTGCTATTTACTCCAGGCTTGCGAGAAGGCAACTACAAGCTGCGCTATTCTCTGGCTACGGCGGGCACTCTACGAGAGACAGATCCCGTATCAACCCTTGATCTACATGCATGACGAGGTGCAGTTTATGGTGCCTGATGAGTATGCCGAGAGCGCTAAGTTGCTCGGTAAGCAGGCTTTTATAGAAGGCCCGAAAATGTTAGGCGTTCATATTATGGATGGCGAAGCGAAGATCGGGATGAATTGGTGTGATTGTCACTAAGCTAAGGAGCTAGTATGCCCAAAGAAAGGGAAGTATCTCGTGAGCGAGAGGTTGCTGAGGCTGTTATCGAGTTATGTGCGGTGGTAGCCTGGACCATGGGGATGGATAAACACAACCCCCAAAGCTTCGTCTCACCGCGTGATCTCGGCTCAATGATCGCTCACAAGCTGAGGCTGATGGGTGACTCCAAGGAGCTCAAGAAAATCCTAGGAGAACTGTAGTGGATCTTACTAAGGAAGAAGTAGATTTCCTGCAGACACGTTTTGTTTACTACGACGGGGAGGTGTATCGCCTCGAAGGGGTACGCGGGCACCCTCCGAACTCCCGCGTGTCTGCCATGCATCTAAACATTGCGGGTCATCGGACGCTTAGAGTGAGGCTACCCTCTCGTAACTACCGTATCGCGCTGCACAGTCTCGTGTATCTACTTTGCACCGGTGGGCTGCCCGATCCTACGGTTGTCCTTAAACACAAGGACGGCAATCGGCTTAATTGCCGTTACGAAAATCTCGAGCTCATGCCATCCAGCACGGTGCGACATTCTTCAGAGCGCCCTCTGGCCGCCAGCGGCTACCGTGGCGTCTACCCTACAGCAACTAAGACGTGGTATGCGCAGATCGGTTATAATAATAGGATCTGCTACTTGGGTTGCTTTACGTCACGACGGGCGGCTGCCCTGGCTTATAACAGAAAAGCCTTGGAACTGTTTGGCAGCGACGCCCTAATCAACGAAGGAGTGTAATATGGAACGAGAGTACCCCTCTCAGGTCGTAGTCAAGGCTTTGTTCAATTACCGCGCGGGCTCTCTGTTTTGGAGCGTTGTTAGCGGGTGTCGTCGTGTAGGCCCCGTAGGTACCGCCCCCAACCAACACGCGGCCTACTCTACCGTGTCGTTCAAGTATAAGGACGGCCCGGCGCACTTCGCCGTGCACAGGCTGATCTGGATCTACCATAACGGAGCGATTCCTGAAGGTATCAAGCTCAACCATTTGAACGGCGACAAGTACGACAACCGTATCGAGAACCTGGCCTTGATCACCGTATCACAAGCTGCGGCCAGGCGTACTCGAACGCGACGCGTCAAGCAGGGTTACCGTGGTGTTATCGCCGGTAAGCGTACATTTACTGCAGTGATTTACCACGACTACCAACGCATTGTCGTAGGTCGGTTTGGCACTGCAATCGAAGCAGCCAGAGCCTACAATGTCAAGGCGCGAGAGCTTTGGGGGGAATTTGCTAACTTGAATGAAGGGGTATGAAATGCATAAGCATCCGAGCCGCGATACGCTTCGCGACCAATTCGTATACCACGACGACACCGGGATCCTCGAGAGGGTGCGCTTTATTCGCAGGTTCAATGTCCCTCCGAAAGACGGTAGGCGCAACCTTCGGGTCAACGGCAGCTACCTTACCATGTCTACTGCTGTCTGGATCTACCACAACGGGGACGTCCCGCCTGGTCTTCGCGTCTGCACCGTCGGCCCTGACCCTGCGGATACGAGGCTGTCAAACCTATGCCTCCGGTCTCATTCGGCCAACCAACACCGTACGAAGTCAAGGCAGGCTCCGTGGGGCGTGTCCGGCTACCGTGGCGTATTTCCTATAAGTAATGGATACTACGTAAAGATCTCATGCGGTAATACGGAACACAGGCTGGGCGGCTTCGCTACGGCAAAGGCCGCTGCAAGAGCATACAACGAGCTAGCATTGAAGTTCTTCGGCGCCGACGCCGCACTTAATGAAGGGGTGTAAACGCCATGTCGCATACAGTACCAACTCAAAACCAACTCAGAGAGTGGCTCTTCTATGATTTCAAGGAGGGCCTGCTTATCCCTAAAACCCGACCCGGCCGTAATCTACGTAAGGCCCCAGGCAAGGTCTCCCTACGGATTGGCGGCCACCAGTATCACATGCATAGGCTGGTGTGGGTCTACTTCAATGGTGACATCCCTGAGGGCTGGATGGTGACGCACACCGACGACGTGGCAAACAACCACATCCAGAATCTCAAGTTGAAGCCCCACAGCGAGATCTCCCACACTGCCACCCGCAAAAATCGCACAGGGTATCGCGGCGTCTTCTGCTGCGATCCCAAGGCCGACCGCTACAAGGCTGTGATCAGAAGGGACGGGCGGGCGTACCATCTCGGTTGCTTTGGTACGCCAGAAGAGGCTGCACGTGCGTACAACAAAAAGGCAGTAGTGCTTTACGGGGCCGGGGCCGCTATCAACGAAGGAGTTTAGTATGGCAATTGACTACAAAGCAGCATATCACGAGCAGCTGCGCCTCTACAGAGCACTGCTCAAGCACCAGCAGGGACTGGCGTCTCCTCGCCTGCTCATCAGCTGGATCAACGACGGCCCTTGCCGGGAGCGCGCTGACACCGCGTTCACCGAAGGACCTGAGCGTCAACTTGCATACGCCTTCCAGCATGAACTACTCAATGAGCGGTTCGCTGAGCGTGAGCGTGTTTGTGAAGGGCGCGCCGAGGAGAAGTTTATCAGGGAAACCTGGGAGCTCTTCAAGAAGTTCGTCATTGAGCGAAAGGGAAAAGAATGCGACGCAAAGGCATCCGGAGTCGCCTCCGGAATATCCATCTACAGCGATTCGGACGACTCGTCGCCCTCGTCTGCATCCACCGGGTAGGCCTGCCGACGGCGTGGCGTTGCGTTTGCGACTGCGGGAGGAAGGTGGAGGTCAAGCTCCGTAACTTGGTAAATGGTTCCACGAAGTCTTGTGGGTGCCTCCGCCAAGAGCTTGTTTCGAAGCGCTTCCCTCCCCGCAAGTTCCTGACGTTCGACGGGGCGACTCACAGCCTTGTGCACTGGGCAAAGGTTCGCAACATTCTACCCTCCACCCTTGGCACTCGGCTGAGAATCGGGTGGTCACTCGCCCAGGCTTTGGGTTACGACTTGCCGCCCGAGAGGCGGCCTCTCATTGGAGGACGCGTGTTCGAGGCGAAGCTGATAACGTATCGAGGTGAGACCAAGCCTGTCCGGGAGTTCGCCGAAGAGTACGGTATCGCGCATACGCTGGTGCTCTCCAGGCTACGTGGTAAATGGTCAATAGAGGAGGCCCTGGGTATTCTCCCCAGAGTCAGGCGGCGTATCCTTTTTCCTGCAAGAGTTACGCAGGATGAGCTGGATGACGCTTTCGAAGGTAATATCGGGCAATGTCCCGATGGGAGTTGGAAATGACACAAGATGTAGATGCACCAGTGGTCGCCATTGTAGACGGTGACACCTTTTGCTACTCTAGCTTTCGCTCTCGAATGTTGAGCCCGCAAGAGATGGCCGACCTTGCGGAGAACGGCCAGCTGTCTGCTGCCTGCCAGGAAGCGCACCTCCTGGAGGCTTTGCAGAACTTTCTGAGCAAAATTGACCAGCTCAAAGAGCGGACATACGCTGATTACTGCCTCGTTGCGGTAAAGCACGAACTCAGCGTAAACTACAGAGACGAGATTTACGTAGATTACAAGCTCAAGCGCCGCAAGGTCCCCGGCCACAGTAACAACCTTGTCCCCCAGCTGCGCAAGCTGCTGTGCGACATGGGCGTTGCGGTTCCCGCTGTCGGCAGAGAGGCCGATGATCTCATCCGTATCTGGCACACGCAAGCATTGCAGGCGGGCCATGTACCGATTGTCTGCGCAGAGGACAAAGACCTTCTTATGATTGACGGGCAACACTTCCGACTCCATAAGATGGCAAAAGGGTATGGTAGGTCAACTCAGGAGGAGTTCAGGTTTGTCACTCCCGAAGAGGGTCGCCAGCTATACTACGCCCAGCTGCTGATGGGGGATCCTACTGACAACATCCCTGGAATCCCCCGAATGGGCCCCAAGACTGCCGTGGCTGTGCTGGCTGAGTGTGAAACTGAGGAAGACTTCCAGAAGGAGGTCATTTATCAGTACATGGCCGCATACGCAAAGGACTGGCGCGCCTATCTGCTGGCCAACGGAAAAATGATCCACCTTCAAAAGCACCCGAATGACTGGTTCTCTGTCGTCGGTTGGGCGCACCCTGGGGGAGGGTCGGTCGTATGACTAAGTACTCTTCCCGCAACATTTTTGAAATACCTCTGAGTCCATGGAAGGTGCAGAAGCTAGAGCGTAGCGGCTGGTTCACGAGGTACTTTTGCCATGGCCAGACAATCCGCGGGAGGACCTCAGAGGAACCCGTCGGTAATATTCTGTCGGTAGCACAACAGGATGGAAGGGTAAATGTCTACGCGTTGCTCTGGGCTACCTTCTCGATAGAGCGGCGGCCTCTTCTGCAGTTCATCGACTGCTACGCGCCGATACCTGGCGCAAGAACCGTGCGGAAAGCACTAACCGGCGCAGGTGGAATGGTGACTTATCACGTCAACGATCCTCTTCCTGAGGGCTTTCTACCCTCAAGGTTCTTAACTTACGTCTGCTACTACAATGGAAAGGAGGTAATAGTGGAGGCTAACAGCCCTCACCACGCACGCACGCTTGCCATGCCGTTATTCGGTCTGACCGGCATTTCACTAATCGTAGCTCGGCGGAAGCACTTTGGTGCCAAGCGGCAGCTGGAACTGGAGCTTGTACATGACAACACTGAGAGGCTCACACTGGATCAGCGATGAAGACGAGGACGATGACGAGCACACTGTTACGGTGGATCTCGTTAGCGATCTCGTACTCGATGATGTGATCCACCCTCGCGGCGCAATCACCTTCCACCGTGACGACAGCCCCTCGGCTTACGTTACAATGACATGGGACAACTTTATGCGAAGTTACCTCGTTTATGCGTGATTCACACCTCTTTAAAAAGGTGTACGTCTCAGTACCGAGACCGCCGGGTCCTCCTGGAACACCCAAGGAGACCCCGAGACCTAAGGGTCCGATCAAGCGGGCGGTAGTAACAAAAGGGCACCGCCGAGCCCAGGGTACTAATGGTCACTGGTCATTTCCCGAGCCGATCGATCCCTCGATCTTTATCGGTTTCGTTTACATGATCCGCGACCTCCGCCTAAAGCGGGCCTATATCGGTAAAAAGCAGTTAGTCGGGACCAGCGTCAGCAATCGTAACGTGGAGTCTAACTGGAAGATCTACGTATCAAGCTGTGAGGCACTACGTGACGCAATAGCATCGCGTGGCGTTCATGAGTTCGAGTTCATAATCCTCGAACAATACCGGACAAAAGGGACGCTATCCTACGCAGAGACCTGGTCTTTGTGTAGGGCGGAAGTCCCGTCCAGCGATCAGTGGTATAATACACTGGTCGGTAAAGTGTCATGGAAGTGTACAGAGCCAATCAGCACTCGTCACCGTGAGCGTCTCGACGCTCTTCTTAACAACCAGGCAGTACCGCCTGGTATAATCTAGGAGTCACTGTGCGTAACTTTTTCCTTCTCCTCCTATTCACTGTCCTGTGTGGTATCGTTGCGGCGTTCAGCCTGCACCTTTGGGCTCTCGCACCGAACTGGCAGACTCTGGACTACATTGGCGCGGGCCTAACTGCTCTGGCGGCGGCTACATTCGTCTCAAGCCTGCCCGGCAAGGCCTCTCTCGTAGCTGAGGCCCGCCCCGGCGAGGACAATTCACGGTTCAACGAGAGCGTGATGCCTCCGAAGTTTAGTGAGCACGACCGCCCACGCACCGCCGGCCAGGCCATCAAGAAAACGCATCACTAATGGATCCAAACCAGATCATCTTCAGGAACCAGCCGTGCCCTGCGCCCGGTTGCGGTTCCTCGGATGCACTCCAGGTTTATGCCGATCTGCACGCGCACTGTTTCTCCTGCAACACCCACTTCAAGCGGGTAGGGGCTGACCTTGAGCGTGCAGAGGTGCCACGAGATGACGTCCGCTTCCAGCGGGCTGAGCCTCGTCGCGCTAGCGGTAGCGATGTTGCTGCGGTAATGAATCACCCGATGCGCGGCTTCAAGGAGCGAGGTATCGGGCGCAATGTCTGCGAATTCTTCGGGGTTCGCGCAAAGATGGACGAAAACGACGAGTACACCACAGACCACTACTATCCCTACCAGATGGGGACTGCTGGCATTCCGAAGGCCTTCAAGCACCGGACCGTGAAGACTAAGAAGTTCGAGTGGATCGGGAAAGCGGGCGGCCTGTTCGGGAGGGGCTCGTTCAACGGTGACGGTAGGCGTATCGTCATCTGTGAAGGAGAGGTGGACGCTCTCTCGGTCGCTCATATGTGGTTCCGGGTGCATAAGAAGATCTACCCCGTAGTCGCCTTGAGCTCTTCTACTGCGACCAAGGAACTCATCCCTGAAAGGGCCTGGCTACGCACCTTCGACGAGATCGTCCTGGCGTTTGATATGGATGAATCCGGTGAAAAGGCAACCAAAGAGGCTATCCGCATTCTAGGCGGAGACCGGATCAAAATCGTCCGCTTTGCCAAGAACGATGCAAACGCTGTACTCGTCGAGGAAGGCTACAGGGAGCTCTACAAGAATATCCTAGACGCCGAGAAGTACGTGCCCGCAGGCATCGTGACAGGTACAAAGGTGTGGGACGCTATGGTGGATTTGAACAGGGCACCATCGCACCCTTATCCCGAGTGCCTTCGCGGCCTGAATACAAAGCTGAAGGGCAAGCGGAAGGGGCAGATCACTCTGTTCACGAGCGGCACCGGCGCTGGCAAGACCACTATGACGAAGGAGATCATGCTGGACGTGCTGGCTACTACCACCTCGAAAGTTGGTCTGATCTCCCTGGAGGAGTCACCTGCGGAAGCGGGGGTTATCTTCAGTGCGATGGCAATCAGCAAGAACAACGCTGAGGAAGATCTGTCCGACGAGGAGCTGCGGGAGGGCTGGAATATCGTCTTTGCGGAAGAGCGCCTGCTCCTCCTGGATCACGCAGGTGCGATTACAGACGACTCCATTCTCGATTCAATGGCCTACATGGCGCTGAGCGGATGCGAGTACCTCATCCTGGATCACATCACTATCTTGGTATCCGAAGGCGCTGAAGGCCTTACCGGCAATGAGGCCACCGACAAGGTGATGAACAACCTCCTGAAGTTCGTCAAGGAGTACAACATTTGGCTCGGGGTAATCTCCCACCTAAGGAAGACGCAGGGTGGTAGCGAGAGCTTCGAGGATGGTAAGCTGCCTACCATTGACGACATCAGAGGCTCTGGCAGTATCAAGCAGATCAGCTGGGACATCATTGCGTTTGCACGTAATCTCTTAGCTGCTAATGGCGCCGAGCGCAATACGATCAAGATCCGCGTTCTCAAATGTCGTAAGACAGGGCTCACGGGTGACGTTCCTGGCTGCCGCTATAACTACGATACGGGGCGACTCGAGTACCTCGAAAACGAGGACATGCCAGCGGATGATTACGAGGTGGTGCAACCGGTTGCGAAGAAAGCGCTGCCAAGCCCCACACCTACAACAGAGCCGACTGTACCTCAAGTTCGGAAAATCCCCCTGGGTAAGTTGGAGGGGCTCACCCAAACGTCACCTCCTGTGACGACAACTGAGGAGTTTATCGTTGAGCGAGAAGATCCTGAAAAACCCGCCAGCAAGGAAGCCCCAGAACCCCGAGTGGAAAGGGCCCAAAGCGTGGAGCCAGCACGTCTCGAAGCGCCACAAAGCCCGAGCGGACCTCCGCCGGGCGTACATCAAAAACCTAAACTTCCTGGGGCAATCCCCCTCCCTCCAAGTCCTCGAAAGTGAGGCCGCGGAGCTCTTGAGAAAGGAGTAGTATGAAAGACGAGCACTATTTGGTAGCGCTTAAAGGGACTGCCGGCTACCACACCTTGGCGGTCAACGCGACCTTGAAACACTACAAGAAATTCGGTATCAAGTACAAGGTGGTAGCTCGAGGTAACTACGGCGACCTCGCCATCGGCCTCCTCAAGTTTTATACCAAGGAGCCCGTATTGGTGCGCAGCGCTGTGGAGGAGCTCTTGCGGCTGGAGAGTAGCGGCCTCGGGTACGGGGGGTACCGTGCCTAAGGTCATCCGATTTGACCACCGCATGAAGGGTGTCTACATGCGCATCGCCCTGGAGTACGCTCAGGCGTCACGTGCCACGAAGCGACAGGTCGGCGCGATTATCGTTCGAGACTACCACCAGCTGGCGGAGGGTTTCAACGGTACGCCTCCTGGACTCTCGAACAGCTGCGAAGACCTGGACGGCGTGACGCTACCGGGCGTTATCCACGGCGAGCTAAACGCGATCCTCAAGTTGGCACGGCACGGTGTCAGCGGCCAAGGTGCTTCCATGTTCACCACCCTCTCTCCTTGTGAGGGGTGCGCAGGGGCAGCCATCAGCGTAGGCATAGCCGAGGTGTACTACATGACCCGCCACAAGCCGCCTGGCCTCCTTATGCTACAAGAGGCGGGTATCTACATAGAGCATTACCCCCTTCAAGGGCAACAAGAAAGGACTTACGCATGGCCTTCCGACTAATGACAGCCCAGGATCTCCAAATCATGGATCATCCCAAGATCCTGGAGACTCTGAAGTATCCTTTGTACGGCTCCTTCAAGTATGACGGTATCCGCGGCGGTGTGATCCAGCACACCATTCTCAGCCGCAGCAACAAGCCCCACGCCAACTACGACATGGCCGACACGTTCTGCTACGCTGAAGGCGTGGACGGCGAGTTCATTGTCGGCAGCCCTACCGATCCGCTGGTCTGTAACAAGACCCAAAGCGAGGTCCGCTCATTCAACAAGCCGTGCACTGCGGATTATTACGTGTTCGATATTTGTGATCCGAAGAGCCGCTGGGTACCCTACAAGGACCGCTTGGCGGATCTCACACGCCGTGTCGAAACCTTCGCTGATCCGCGTATCAAGCTGGTAGAACAAGTTCTCCTCCATTCGCCGGAGGAAGTCTTGGCACACGAGGCTGGAGCATTGGAGCTGGGTTACGAAGGTACAATGCTACGCTCGCCTGACGGTATCTACAAGCATGGCGAGTCAACGATTCTCGAAGGTATTATGATGAAGCTCAAACGCTTTATCGACGAGGAGGTCGTAATCGAGAACTTCTTCGAAGCGCTTACCAATACCAACGAGCAGTATCTCGACGAGCGCGGGCTGGCCAAGCGTAGCAGCGCCCAAGCTGGTAAGGTGCTCGCCGGCACGTTAGGCGGCTTCATGGCTCGTCGCAGTAACGGCCAGCTATGTATGGTTGGCTGCGGTAAGCTGCCACACCTTGAGCGTCTCAAGATCTGGAAAAACCAGCGCCTCTACGTCGGTAAGCCATTCACCATGCGTTACATGGGCTACGGTATGAAGGACACGCCCAGGATGCCACGGTGGCATACCTGGCGTAAACCGGGGATGTAGTCGTGGAGTATCAACCAGTAGTACTGCCGTACAGAAACGGTGTTGTGAGTGGCGCCCATGCGAAAGATGCTGGGCGCCACGTGCAAGTAATAAGCGAGCTCGGTAGCCGCTGGAACGGCCACCTCAAGGTTATTGGGTGGTTTTGGCACGGTGAAGAGGTCTTCCCTGTCTTTTTCGTCTACTACTCGGGGTGGCCTCTGGCCCCCTCTTGCCGAGTTCAAATCATGGCGTTTTACAGAAGGGGAATGCGAGGCATAGTCGCTGACTACGTGAGTGGCAATCAACGCCCTCGCTAATTTTGAATCGTGGTCTTTTATGGAGTAGAGCAATGCATGATATAGTAACGGACTATATGCGGGTTGAGGCGACAGAGAAGCTCCGGTGGAAGCGTACTCGCGTGACCACAGGCATACATACGGAAGAGCTGACTGCGCCGTGCCCTTCTCAGCTACGCGAATTCCGTATGACACTCACGAACACTACGGTGTTCAACGCGTCGCCTGA
>Ga0075160_10000658_pt1 | contig 21534 bp, 26 predicted proteins | sample JI91814C2DNA_FD_70969 | JGI IMG/M metagenome (GOLD analysis project Ga0075160, IMG submission 70969) | Wastewater effluent complex algal communities from Wisconsin, to seasonally profile nutrient transformation and Carbon sequestration -... | ecosystem: Engineered > WWTP > Effluent > Algae... | reverse complement strand
TGTCGGCCAGCTCGGCTTGCAGGCGCGCCAGCATTTGCGTTGTCTCGCCGTTGCCCCCACTGGAGGATGGCGGAGCCGTTGGCCCGGGGCTGGTCATCGACGGGAAGATGACCTGCGGCGCGCCAAGTTCCGGTGAAACCGGGGAATCAGCTCACTCGGAGGTGTTGCGCGACGTCCTGCGCGCGAGCCGGCGCTGGTTGCTCACCGCCGTGTTCCTGGCCGGGCGCAAGGCCGCATTGCCCACGCCGATCCACAACCCGGCGATGTCATTGCAGGCGGCGATCCAGCCGCCCGGCGTCCATGACGCGGGGCGCGCACCGATCATCAACAGCCGTGCCGGCAGCATCGCCAGTGCCATGCCGGCCGCCTGCATGCCATCGGTGACGGCATCAAGCTTCTCCGTGGTCATCCGCCGTGCTTCCGACTGGTGCCACGGAGACAGCAGCGTCGCCGGATCGGAGAAGGCCTGCATGCGGGCAGCGATCACGCTGGCCGCCGCGTTGCCTGTCGCATTGAGGAGCTTGGTGGCGGCGCGGGTTTCGCGGCGAGGAGACATGCGTGGTGTCCGGGATGTGGGTGCGGCGGGCACCATGCAGGACGGCGGATGAAAAGCCCGTGCAGCAACCGGCGATGCCGGTCCGGCGGATGCACGCGGCTGGCTTCACCCTGCACGCACGCGCCATCCGCAAGGCTGCGCGTCCCCTGATGGAGCGTCGTCGCATGATCCGACCCCTGCTGATCGCCCTTGTGCTGGCCTGTGGCGCCGCGTCCGCGCAGGACGCCGCGTTGCCGAACACCTCCGTGCAGTCGCTGGACCTGCAGCGCTATGCCGGGCAATGGCATGAAATCGCCCGCCTGCCGATGTTCTTCCAGCGCAACTGCGCGGCCAACGTCACCGCGACGTACACCCCGCGCGCAGACGGCAAGGTCGGCGTGCGCAATGCCTGCGACGACAAGGATGGCGAGTCGATGGTGTCCGAAGGCGTTGCCCGCCCGGTCGCGGGGCAGCCGGGGCAGCTCGAAGTGCGGTTCGCGCCGGACTGGCTCGCATGGGCACCGATGACCTGGGCCGACTATTGGGTGGTGGAGCTGGATCCCGACTACCAGTGGGCCGTGGTGGGCGGGCCGAGCCGCAAGTATCTGTGGGTGCTGTCGCGCACGCCGACGATGCCGCGCGCGCAATTCGATGCGATCCGCGAGCGCGCGGCACGACGCGGCTACCCGGTCGACCGCCTGCTGGTGTCGCCCAACGGCATGGGCGATGGCTGATCGTTGCATGATGATGCGATCCGAATCCGGAGCTGCGCATGCTCGATAGCCAGGACATCGAATGCCCGTATTGCGGTGAGGTGATCAGCCTGGTGCTGGATGCCAGTGCCGGGGCGCAGCGCTACATCGAGGACTGCCAGGTCTGCTGCCGTCCGATCACGGTGGTGCTCGATGTGGATGACGAAGGCGGTGCGTGGGTGCGCGTGCAATCGGAGCACGACGCCTGACGCGTCGCGAGGGATCGATTCGTGGTCGAGGCAGGTCGGTATGCTGCCGCATCGTCCGCATCCGAGCCGCCCATGCGCGCCTGCCTGCCTGTGTTCCTGCTGTACGCCATCGCATGGTCTTCCAGTGCGTCTGCAGGCGACGGCTTCGCCTGGCCGGAAGGGCGCAAGGCCGCGGTCAGCCTGGCCTACGACGATGCGCTGGATTCGCAACTGGACACCGCCATCCCGGCGCTGGATCGGCATGGGCTGAAGGGCAGTTTCTACCTGATCCTGTCGGCGCAATCGGTGCGCACGCGCCTGGCGGACTGGCGCACGGCCGCGGCCAATGGGCACGAACTCGGCAACCACAGCCTGTTCCACCAGTGCTCCGGCAAGGGTCCCGACCGTAGCTGGGTCGCCCCCCAACGCAACCTGGACACCACCACGGTGGCGCAGATGCGCGACCAGGTCGAACTGGCCAGCACCATGTTGCAGGCCATCGATGGCCGCAGCGTGCGCACCTACACCGTGCCCTGCGGCGAGGCGGCGGCGATGGATGGCAACTACCTCGATGCGGTGGCGCCGCTGTTCGCCGGCATCAAGCTGATCGGCAATGCGGTGGTCGACGACATGGCGACGCTGGATCCATCCGCGGTGCCGGTGGCCGCTCCTGTGGGTGTGAGTGGCGCACAACTGATCGCGCTGGTGGAGGAGGCCCGCCGCAAGGGCACGATGGTCAACTTCACCTTCCACGGCATCGGCGGCGACCACCTGCAGGTATCGGCGCAGGCGCACGAGGAATTGCTGGCCTATCTCGATGCGCACCGCGACGACTACTGGACCGCGCCCTTCGTCGACATCATGGCGTGGGTGCGCCAGCAACACGCGAAGGGCAAGCACTGACGATCGCGTCGTTCACGCCAGCGCTTGCTCCAGCGGCCACAGGTCGCGCGCCTCGCGTGGCCGCACCACGCGGGCCAATTCTCGGCCGACGCGCAGCAGGATCAAGGTCGGCCACAGCTTGACCTGGTACGCGCGTCCGAGCGGACGCCCGCGGCCGTCCTCGATGCGCAGGTGCTCGATGTCCGCATGCGCATCGCGCCATGCGTCAATGGCGGAGCGCGCGGCGATGCAATGCCCGCACCAGTCAGTGCCGAAGTCGAGCAACACCCAGCCTGGCATGGCGGCGACCGTGGCCGGCGCGCGGCTCAGGTCGCGATACGGAAGGTGGCGAGACGTCATGTCGACGCCCGATGTGGCGTTGCAGGTGAGGTTCCCGCATGCAACGGCAGGAAGATGCTCTTCGACATCGTGGATGCATCCGTGTGGGATGCCGTCATCGTCGCGATGTGCGAGGAAGGCGAGGGTGAATTGCACCTCATGCGGCTGCCGCGAGTCATGGCGGCTTCATGTTGGCGACGCGTCGAAGCGGGTGATCAGTGCGCTGGCGTGGCTGCGCGCGATGCCGTGGATATCTGTTCCGCCTCCAGCAAGCTCGAAATCCGTGCCGTCATGTAGTCGTGGAACGGGTTGTAGCTGAGCCGTTCCAGGCTGGCCTGCGGCACCACCAGGATATTGCGTTCGCCACGCAGCGCGATGGCGCCGAGCTGCAGCGGATGGCCAGCGCGCGGGATGCGCCCGTACAGCGCATCGTCCTCGGCGAATGGCAGGGCGATGTGCGAGAGCGAGAACACGTCGGTGGGGTAGTCGATGCCAAGCGGCTGCATTGCGAGCGCATCGGCATTCGCGCGGCGCGTGCGCGCCACCGCGGCGGCATCGTCCAGTGAGGTCGTACCCACCATCGTCACCGCGTGCGCATGCGCGGTGCCGTGCAGCAAGGCGTCGGCCCATGCCGTCTTCTCGGCTAGCTGCAGCGGTTGCAGCAGGCGATTGCGGTTGACGTCGAACAACACCAGTTCGTTGCGGTCCGCGGCGAGTTTGTCGAACAGCAGGCGGTCGACCGCCGATGCATCGACGGTGTCGTCGACCACCGACTGGAAGGCGAGGATCGGCGGCATGCCGGACAGGCGGCCATCGGCGGCCAGCACCGCCAGGCCTTCCTGCAGGGCGGCAGTGACCAGGTAGGACTCGCGGGCGGCGTGGACCGGGAACGAGTTGTACTTGAACGGGTTGTACTCGGGCAGCACCTCCGACCACGCCGAGCGCGCGTAGCGCGGCAGCAACGCGGGCAATCCCGCGAGTCCCGCATAGCGGGCGAAGGCACTGACCCGGACCATCGGCGACAGCAGGACCATGCGGTTCGCATCGGCAGGCTGGCCGCGTCGCAACCGATCGACTTCATGCAGCAGCGCAAGCGCTGCACCATTCGAGTAGCCGACCAGGTGCACCGGCAGGCGCCCACCGGCGCGGCGCCGCGCTTCGTCCATCGCCACCGCCACCGCGGCCTGCCACTGCGCGCGCTCTGCGCGCACCAGCGCGCCCGGCACCGTGCCATGCCCGGGCATGCGCGGCACGATGGCGATGTAGCCCGCGGCGTTGTACAGCGTGGCCAGCCGCAACATGCTGTAGGGCGCGTCGGTCAGGCCGTGCACCAGTACCGCGACGCCACGCGGTGGGATCTTCGCCTCGAGCACGAACGAGCGGTTCCAGTCGTGCTGGAATCGGTCGGGCGCGCTCAGGCTGCCGGCGGTGTAGCGGTTGAGCGGATGCGCGTCTTCCGGCGTCATGTGGGCATCGAGCTCGCTGCGCACGCGTGCGAACAGTCCGGCTTCATGGGCGACGTACGCCTGCCAGTCGCCACGCAGGATGTCCGGTGCGGAGGGTTCTTCGGCCGCCAGGGTGTGCCAGGGCAGCAACGGCGTGGCCTTGGCCGCCTGCCATGCGCGCAGGGCCAGCAGCGCGATGGCGATGCACCCCACCACCACCAGCAATCGCACCAAGCGGCCTGCACTGGTCGGCAGCCAATGCTTCCGTCCGGATGGCACGACGTGCGGTGGGTTCGAGCTCATGCGCAGGGGATCCGGGATGCAGGCATGCCCCGCATGATGCGTGCAAATCGCCGGCTTCGGGCCGGCAGGCGCCACGCGTTATCCTTGGATGTCGAATCCCATCGGGCCATCCCCATGCCGCGCCTCCTCCTCCCCCTCGCCCTGTTCGCCGCCATCGGCCTGGCCCAAGCCGGTGAACCCGCGCGCTTCGGCAAGCCCCTGCCCACCTCCGCCCCGGTCGCCGTGGCCGATGCCGTCGCGGCGTTCGACCAGCATGCCGGCAAGCCGCTGCGCTTCAGTGGCCGCATCACCGAGGTCTGCCAGGCCGAAGGCTGCTGGATGGTGCTGGAGGACAATGGCCAGTCCGCGCGGGTGATGTTCAAGGACCACGCCTTCGTGATCCCGAAGGACAGCAGCGGGCGGGCGCAGGTCGGCGGCGTGCTGTCGCGCAAGGAACTCACGGCGGAGCAGGTGGCGCACCTGCAGGAAGACAGCAAGGGCCTGGCGGTGTCGCCGGTCGAGTACCAGATCCTGGCCGACGGCCTGGAGCTCGACGCGGCGCCGAAGTCGTGAACGCCATGTCAGAACTGCCGCCCTGCCCGAAGTGCGCGTCGACCTACACCTACGAGGACGGCGGCCAGTGCGTCTGCCCCGAATGCGGGCATGAGTGGATGCCGGGCCAGGCCGATGCCGTCGAAGACGCCAGGGTGGTGCGCGACGCGGTCGGCAATGTCCTGCAGGACGGCGACACGGTCACCGTGATCAAGGACCTCAAGCTCAAGGGCTCGTCGCTGGTGGTGAAGGTGGGGACCAAGGTGCGCAACATCCGTTTGGTCGATGGCGACCACGACATCGACTGCAAGGTCGACGGCATCGGCCAGATGGGCCTGAAATCCGAATTCGTGAAGAAGGCCTGAGGCCACCCATCCGCGCCTTCCGGCACATGCGCGGCGCGCCGTGGCGCGTGACGCTCGGGGCATGAAACGAATCGCCTGCCTCGTTCTGCTGTTGTCCGCCAGCCTGCCGTGCGTGGCGCAACAGGTGGCAGATCGCGATTTCGCGCCGGCCGTATCGCCGCCGGCGTTCGCCGAAGGCAAGGGCCCGGTGGTCTGCCTGGACGAGGCGCACCACAATTTCCACACCCTGGACGGGCGTTTCCGTCCGTTCGGCGCGCTGCTGCGCCGCGACGGCTACGTGGTCGCGCCGAACGGTGCCGCCTTCGATGAAACGAGTTTGTCCGCGTGCGCGGCGCTGGTCATCGCCAACGCGCAACCGAGCGACGCCGACTGGAATACGTATCCGACGCCCACGCCCTCCGCCTTTGCGCCGGCTGAGATCGCCGCGGTGCGCGACTGGGTGCAGGGCGGTGGCCGCCTGCTGTTGATCGCCGACCACATGCCGCTGGCGGGTGCCGCATCGAACCTGGCCGCGGCCTTCGACGTGGAATTCACGGATGGCTTCGCGTTCGCAGGCGTCAACGACGAAGCGAAGGCGAAACCCACGCTGTTCCGGCTCGACGAGGGCACGCTGGCCGACCACCCGATCCTGCGCGGACGCCACACCGGCGAAGCGATCACGCAACTGCGGTCGTTCACCGGGCAGGCGTTCCGTGCACCGGGCGCACAACCGCTGATGGTGTTGCCGGCCGGCTTCGTGTCCTTGCATCCTGCGAAAGCGTGGGCCTTCGATGACGCCACGCCGCGCGTCGATGTCGGCGGCTGGCTGCAGGGCGCGGTGAAGGAGGTCGGCGCGGGCCGCGCGGCCTTCTTCGGCGAGGCGGCGATGTTCACCGCACAGGTCACCGGTGCCGAACATCGCCCGATGGGGATGAACGCACCGGGCGCCGAGCAGAACGCGCAGTTCGTCCTGAACCTGCTGCACTGGCTCACCGCTGCGCCGGAACAGGCATCGCGTCGTCCGGAGTGATCGCGGGCGCGCCGCACCGGTGGCCCATCGGCATTCGGTTGCGCCCACACGGCATTCACCGCGGCGGGGGTAAAACCGTTGCCTCGCATTGGCCCGCCAGCGATCACGCGCCTCTCCCCTCTGGTGAAGGCGCAGCCGGCCAGTGCCTTCCCAGCTCCCGTCGATCAAGGAACCCTGCATGCGCCCCACCTTGCCGCTGCTCCTGTGCACCGGACTGCTCGCGGGTTGCGGCGGGGGCCAGGCGTTGTCGCCGGGCAGCACCGAGGGCGTGGATCCTGCGTTGCCGCCTCCGCAGCGTGCATTGATCCCCACGGTGGACATCGCGCCGGCCACCGGATGGCCGCAGGGCGCGACACCCACGCCTGCGCGCGGCCTGGTCGTCAGCCGTTTCGCCGACGGCCTGGAGCATCCGCGCTGGCTGCATGTGCTGCCGAATGGCGACGTGCTGGTGGCGGAGAGCAATGCGCCGGCTGGCAAGAGCGGTGTCGACGGCATCAAGGGCAAGGTCATGGGCGTGGTGATGAAGCGGGCCGGTGCCGGCGTTCCCAGCGCCGAGCGCATCAGCGTGTTGCGTGATGCCGATGGCGACGGTATCGCCGAAGTCCGCCAACCGTTCCTCACCGGCCTGCATTCGCCCTTCGGCATGGCCCTGGTGGGCGACACGCTGTACATCGCCAACGCCGATGCGCTGGTGTCCGTCCCTTACCGCACCGGTCAACTGCGCATCGACGCGGTGCCGGCGGAGGTCGTGGACCTGCCCGGCAAGGGCGACGAGTTGAACCACCACTGGACCAAGAGCCTGCTCGCAAGCCGCGATGGTGCGCGGCTGTATGTCGGCGTGGGGTCCAACAGCAATGTCGCCGAGAATGGCATGGCCGTGGAGACGAATCGCGCCGCGGTCCTGGAAGTCGATCCGGCGACGCGGCGCGTGCGCGTGTTCGCGTCGGGCCTGCGCAATCCGGTCGGCCTGGCCTTGGAACCGCAGGGCGGCGCCCTGTGGGCAGTGGTGAATGAGCGCGACGAACTCGGCAACGACCTGGTCCCCGATTACCTGGCCGAGGTGCGCGAGGGTGGCTTCTACGGCTGGCCCTACAGCTACTACGGGCAGCACCTGGATCCGCGGGTCGAGCCGCAGGCACCGGCGCTGGTGGCCAGGGCGATCAAGCCGGACTATGCGCTGGGTTCGCATGTCGCGCCGTTGGGCCTGGCGTTTACGCCCGGTGGTGCGTGGAGCGGCGGGCAGGGCGGTGCGGTGATCGGCCTGCACGGCTCCTGGAACCGCAAGCCGCAGGTGGGCTACAAGGTCGTGTTCGTGCCGTTCGCGGGCGGGCGACCCGCCGGGAAGATGCAGGACCTGCTGACCGGTTTCCTGGACGCAGGCGGCAATGCGCGCGGGCGGCCGGTCGGGATCGCGGTGCAGGCGGATGGCGGCATCCTGGTCGCCGACGATGTCGGCAACACGGTGTGGCGGCTGGCGGCCGCTCGCGACTGACAGCGCGGCGTCAGACCACCAATGCCGCGTGCAGCGGCGCATCGCCATCCCAGCGCGCGCGTCCGTTGAGGAAACCCAGCTCGATCAGCATCGATGCGCCGGCCACCTCGGCCCGTAACTGCTTCGCCAGCCCATGCGCGGCGAGCAGGGTGCCACCGGTCGCGAGCACGTCGTCGGCCAGCAGCACGCGCGCGCCGGCCGGCACGGCGTCCACCTGCACCTGCAGCGCGTCCTCGCCATACTCCAGCGCGTAGCGTTGGGTGAACACCCGGCCCGGCAGTTTGCCGGGCTTGCGCAGCGGCACGATGCCGGCGCCCAGCGCGCGTGCCAGCGGCGCGCCGAACAGGAAGCCGCGCGCTTCCATCGCCAGCACCGCGTCGATGCGCACGCCGAGCCACGGCGCCGCGAGCGCTTCGATCGCATCGTCGAACGCCGCGGCATCGGCGAGCACCGGCATGATGTCCTTGAACACGATCCCCGGCTTCGGGAAGTCGGGGATGTCGCGGATCAGGCGGGTCCAGTGGGTATGGGTCATGGCGGCGGCATCGGAAACGGTCCGTCATCATGCCGTGCGTCGCGCATGCCGCAAACACGAAGGGGACGGCACGCCGTCCCCTTCGGGGCATCCCTGCCACAAGCAGGATCAGAGGCCCAGCACGCTCTCCGCGCTGGTGTAGGCCAGGCCGTGCGCCTCGGCGACTGGCTCGCAGGTGAGCTTGCCTTCGCAGACGTTGAGGCCTTCGCGCAAGTGCGGATCCTGCTCCAGCGCCTTGCGCCAGCCCTTGTCGGCCAGGGCCAGGGTGAACGGCAGGGTCACGCTGTTGAGCGCGAAGGTCGAGGTGCGCGCGACTGCGCCCGGCATGTTGGCCACGCAGTAATGCACCACGCCGTCGACCACGTAGGTCGGGTCGGCATGCGTCGTCGCGTGCGAGGTTTCCACGCAGCCGCCCTGGTCGATGGCGACGTCGACGATCACGGAGCCCGGCTTCATCGTCTTCAGCATGTCGCGGGTGACCAGCTTCGGCGCGGCCGCACCCGGCACCAGCACGGTGCCAATCAAGAGGTCGGCGCGACGTACCAGTTCCTCGATCGCCGAACGGGTCGAGAACACGGTGGAGATCGAGGTGCCGAACTGGCTGGCCAGCCGCTTCAGCGCATCCGCCGAACGGTCGACCACGGTGACCTGCGCGCCCATGCCCACCGCGATCGTGGCCGCGTGGGTGCCGGAGACGCCGCCGCCGAGGATCACGACTTCCGCCGCCGGCACGCCGGGCACGCCGCCCAGCAGCACGCCGCGGCCGCCCTGCGCCTTCTCCAGCGCATGCGCGCCGACCTGCGGGGCCAGCCGGCCGGCGACTTCCGACATCGGGGTCAGCAACGGCAGCGAACCGTTCGCCGCGGTGACGGTTTCATAGGCGATGCAGACCGCGCCGGAGTCGATCAGGTCCTTGGTCTGCGGCGCATCGGGCGCCAGGTGCAGGTAGGTGAACAGGATCTGGCCCGGGCGCAGCTTCTTGCGCTCATCGGCCTGCGGTTCCTTCACCTTCACGATCATGTCGGCGCTGGCGAAGATCTCGTCGGCGGTTTCGATGATCTTTGCACCGGCGGCGATGTAGTCCTCGTCGGTGAGGCCTGCGCCGAGGCCTGCGCCCTTCTGCACGAGCACTTCGTGGCCGTGGTGGACCAGTTCCAGCACCGACGACGGGACCAGGCCGACGCGGTATTCGTGGTTCTTGATTTCCTTCGGTACGCCGACGCGCATGTGCAGTCCCTCTCCCGTGGGCGGCACCGGCGGGCCCGGCGCCTGAAGGACGGCAGTATGCGCGTGGGATCGCGCATTTAATCGCCGAATTCGTTGCGATGAATGCGTGGATGTCGCATTGTTGGCGAATCAGTGGCCTGATCGTCGAATCATATGCGTGCCAACGATATCCCCCTCGATGACCGCGACCGCGCGATCCTCCGCGAGCTGCAGGCCGATGGCCGGCTGACCAACCTCGAGCTCGCGCAGCGCATCAACCTGTCGCCCTCGGCCTGCCTGCGCCGGGTCAAGTTGCTGGAGGAGTCTGGGCTCATCGCGCGCTACGTGATGCTGCTGGACGAGAAGCTGGCCGGCCTGCCCGGAACCGCGTTCGTGCTGGTCACCCTGGACCAGCAGGGGCGGGCCGCGCTGGATGCCTTCGAGTCCGCGATCAACCGCCATCCCGAAGTCACCGAATGCTGCCTGCTGGCCGGTACCGCCGACTACATGGTGCGCGTGGCCTATGCCGATTCGGTGGACTTCGAGCGCATCCACACCGAGATCCTCACCCAGCTGCCCGGCGTGGTGCGCGTGCAATCCACGCTGGCATTGCGCACGGTGAAGAAGACCACGGCGCTGCCGGTGTGATGCGGCAAGGCGATGCCGGGCTGCACGGCGCGGTGCAGTGGCAGACAATGCACGTGCCCAGGACGAAGGAAACCGAATGGCCACGCCTGCAATGACCTATGCCGTGCTTGCACCGGTGGTGCTGCTCGTCCTGTATCGCAGGCTGAGGCGGCACATCGGGCGGCAGCCATTGCAGCCATGGAGGATCGGGCTTCGCCTGGCGGGCGTCTGCATCGCCGCCTTGGCCTTGCTGCTGATCGGCGTGGCGGGTGCGCTGGGTGGCTCGATGGCGGGCGTCGGCGTGCTGGCAGGACTTGCCGGCGGCGCCATGCTGGGAAGTTACGGCTTGCGGCTGACGGCGTTCGAAACCAACGCGGGCGGGCGCTTCTACACGCCCAATCCGTGGCTGGGAATCGGCCTGTCCGCCTTGATGCTCGGCCGGCTGGCGTATCGCTTCGTCGCCGTGCGCGGCGCGTCGCAAGTCGCGTTGATGGGCGATTCGACTGCACTCGGGATCCTGCACCGCAGTCCGTTGACCCTGGCGATCGCCGGACTGCTGGTGGGTTATTTCCTGCGCTACAGCGTCGGCCTGTGGCGCGCGACGCGTGCACCCGTGGCCCAAGCCACCGCGCCCTGAGTTGGTGCCCGGGGAGCTCGGCATCACGCCGGCCTCCCTACAATCCGCGCCATGCCTCGTCGTCCCGCCCTGGTCCTGCTGGTGCTCTGCGCCGCCATCGGTGCAGCCGACGCGCGCACGGTCTACCGCTGCGTGCGCGATGCGACCGTCAGCCTGTCCACCGCGCCGGAGCCGGGCAGCAAGTGCGAAGCGAAGACGCTCGAAGACAACGCGGCGATGCTGCCCAACCTGTGGGGTGAACTGGGCGTCTTCAGCGGCACCCTGTACGAATGGAAGGCCGCGGATGGTGCCGTGGTCTACACCACCCGGCGCATGCCCGGGGCGACGCCGTACCTCAAGTTCACCGTCGAAACGCCGAGGGGTTCGCCCGCGCATGAAGGCCTGGGCCAGTTGGGCAAGCCGCGACTGGATGCGCATGCCACCACGTTCCGCAAGACGGCGAAGGCGCGCAAGGTCGATGACGCGTTCCTCCGCGCGATCGCCCACGCGGAAAGCGGCTTCGATGACGACGCGGTGTCGCCCAAGGGCGCGCAGGGCGTGATGCAGCTGATGCCGGACGTGCAGCGCGACTACGGCGTGCGCGACCCGTTCGATCCCGCGCAATCCATCGATGCCGCGGCACGCCACCTGCGCGCGCTGCTGGGTCGCTACAAGGGCGACTATGCGCTGGCCGCGGCCGCGTACAACGCCGGCATCGGCACGGTGGCGAAATACCGCGGCGTGCCGCCGTATGCCGAGACCATCGCCTACGTGGCGAAGGTACAGGCGCTGCACGCGCGCTATCGCGCGGCGATGAAGTTGCCGCCACTGGATCCCCCGTTGCGCGCGGCGCAGTGACGGGCAAGCCGCTGTTTGTTGAATGCGCCGCGCGATTAGCGTGTCTTCCCGCGAGCGTGGTTAAGCAAATGTTGGCGTTCATGTTGGCTGGCGGAAGGCGTTCAGACGCAGGTCGTAAGGTGCGAATCGTGAGTTGCGGGGTGCGTTGGCCCTGTCAGCGGCGCATCCCGCAACCGCAACCTGAAGATCCGTTTTGATCCCCCGCAGAACGAGGAGCCAATTCATGCAGAAGACCAACACGCGCAACCGCAACACCCTCGCGATCCTGTCGTTCGCGCTGGCGTCGGCGCTCGCCGCGCCCGCATTCGCGCAAAGCGCGCCGATGACCACGCAGGATCCTGCCGCAGCGCAGTCGGCACCGCAGCAAGCCACCGAAGCGGCGCCGCAGGCCGCACCGGCGCAGAAGACCTGGGCCGAACTCGATGCCAACGGCAATGGTTCGTTGAGCGCCAGCGAAGCCGCGCCGATCGAAAGCCTGTCCAAGGTCTTCGCCAAGGCCGACAAGGACGGCAACGGCGAGTTGACCGGGGACGAGTACAAGGCCTGGCTTGCGGCGAATGGCGGTGGCAAGCCCAAGGCCGGGCAGGGCTGACGCAAGGCCGTCACGCAACACCGCACAACAACAAGAAAGGTTGTGGCACGAAGGGCGGCTCCGGCCGCCCTTCGATTTTTTCTTCGGGCAGGTGGCGGCGCAAGCCGACTTTGGTTTGCCTGCACGTACACTTTGCGCATGGACACGCAACGCAACGGCATCGGCCTGGTCGGCTTCGATGCCGACGACACCCTCTGGCGCAGCCAGGATTATTTCGACGATGCCCAAGCGCAATTCGAGCGCATCGTGGCCGGTTACGTCGACCTGGACGATGTCGCCGGCCGCCTGTACGCGGTGGAGAAGCGCAACCTCGCGCTGTTCGGCTATGGCGTGAAGGGCATGGTCCTGTCGATGGTCGAGGCGGCGGTGGAAATCACCGGGGAACGGATCAGCGCCGGCGACCTGCATCGCATCGTCGGCCTGGGCAAGGCCTTGTTGGGGCACCCGGTTGAACTGCTGGATGGCGTGCGCGAGGCGGTACAGGCCATCGCCGCCACGCATCCCGTGGTGCTGATCACCAAGGGCGACCTGTTCCACCAGGAAGCCAAGGTGCGCGACAGCGGCATGGCCGATCTGTTCCGCCGCATCGAGATCGTCAGCGAAAAGGATCCGGCGACCTATGCGCGCCTGTTCGAGGAGTTCGGGATCGCGCCCGGTCGCTTCCTGATGGTCGGCAATTCATTGCGCTCCGACATCGCCCCGGTGATCGAGCTGGGTGGATGGGGCGTGCATGTGCCGTACCACACGACATGGGCCCACGAGGCCGACGCGCGCCTGCTGCATGGCGGGGAGCGCATGCGCACGATCGCCGCCATCGCCGACCTGCCGCAGGCCGTGCAGGAACTCGCTGCGATCGCCGCCGGTTGAAGCGCTCGCGGTGCCTTGATGCACAATCCGCGGATGTCGCGTCGATCGCCCCCGTTGCTGTTGTGCCTGCTGCTGCTCGTCGGTTGCGATGCGGCCGCGCCGCGCGCGCCTGCGACGGGCAGGAGATTGCCCGCCATCGATCCGGGCGCGGTGGACAGCGCACTCGAATTCCGCGGCGAGCGTCCCTGCGTGGATTGCGCCGGCATCGACAGCTGGTTGCGCCTGCAGTCGGGTGCTGGCCTGCAGCGGTATCAACTGGTGGAGCGTTACCGTGGCGAGGGGCGCGACCTGCGCTTCGAGGACGAAGGCGACTGGACCGCGAGCGGCGACCTGCTGCGGTTGCGCTCGGCACAGGGTGGCGAGCGCGTGTACCTGCGCCAGGACGACGGCAGCCTGCAGGCGCGCGGCGTCGATGGGGCGATCCTGCCGGCGCTTGCCGACGACGTGCTGCTGCCCACCCGGCTGGATGACGGCGAGTGATGGACGGCATCCAGACCCTCCGCGGCGGCTGTCATTGCGGCCGCGTGCGCTTCGAACTGGAGGTGCACGTCCCGCTCGACGTGCTCGATTGCAATTGCTCGATCTGCCGGATGACCGGGTTCCTGCATGTGATCGTGCCGGCATCGCGTTTTCGACTCCTGTCCGGCGCGGACGACCTCGCCGAATACACCTTCAACACCGGCGCCGCCAAACACCGGTTCTGCCGGCACTGCGGGATCAAGGGCTTCTACGTGCCGCGCAGCCATCCCGACGGTTTCAGCGTCAACGCACGCTGCCTGGACGATATCGACCTGGCTGCCTTGAACATCATTCCCTTCGATGACCGCGACCGCGATGCGGCGATGGCGGCGATCGCGCACCTGGAGCGTCCATGAGCACTTGCGAACACCGGATCGACCTGGCGGGCCGCGTGGCCATCGTGACCGGCGCGGGTGGCGGGCTTGGCCGGCAGCATGCGTTGCTGCTCGCCCGTTGTGGCGCCAGGGTGGTGGTGAACGACCTGGGCGATGCCGCGCAGGCGGTGGCCGCGGAGATCGTCGCGGCCGGCGGCCAGGCGCGCGCGCTGCAGTGTTCCGTCACAGACGCCGACGCGGTGCAGGCGATGGTCGACGCCGTGCTGGCCGAGTGGGGCCGCGTCGACATCCTGGTCAACAACGCCGGCATCCTCCGCGACAAGTCGTTCGCGAAGATGCCGCTGGACGATTTCCGCGCAGTGGTCGACGTGCACCTGATGGGCGCGGCGAACTGCACCAAGGCCGTGTGGGACGCGATGCGCGCGCAGGCGTACGGCCGCATCGTGATGACGACGTCCTCGTCCGGCCTGTACGGCAACTTCGGTCAGGCCAACTACGCTGCGGCGAAGATGGCCTTGGTCGGGCTGATGCAGACGCTGGCGCTGGAAGGCGCGAAGCACGGCATCAAGGTCAATTGCCTGGCGCCGACCGCGTACACGCGGATGATGGAAGGCATCCTGCCGCAGGATCAGTTGGACATGCTGGACCCCGCGCTGGTCAGCCCGGCGGTGCTCGCGCTGGTGGCCGACGGCGCACCGACCCGCGCGATCCTGTGCGCCGGCGCCGGCGGCTACGAGTTGGCGCACATCACCCTGACGGAAGGCATCCACCTGGGCACGACGCCGACCGCGGAAGCCCTGCTGGAGCGCTGGGGCGAACTGGCCGAACGCGATGGCGAAATGGTGCCGGGTACCGGCTTCGACCAGGCCCGCCACGAACTGCGCAAGGCCGGCTTCGCGTTCGACGAGGCGGCGGGTTAATCCGCCGCGACCTGCCCGCGCGGCACCCGCACCACGCCTTCCATCAGCACGCGCGCGGACCGCGACATCACCGCCTTGGTCGCCACCCACTGGCCGTCGACCTGCGCCACGTCGGCGCCCACCCGCATCGTGCCGGAGGGATGGCCGAAGCGCACCGCGCCACGGCTGCCACCGCCGGCTGCGGTGTTGACCACGGTGCCGGGCACCGCCGCCGCGGTGGCGATCGCGACCGACGCCGTCCCCATCATCGCGTGGTGCAGCTTGCCCATCGAGATCGCGCGCGCGTTGAGGTCGATGCCCGTCGCATCGATGCCCTTGCCGCTGCTCGACACGTAGTCCTTCGGCGGCGCCACGAAGGCGATCTTCGGCGTCAACGGCCGCGCCGCGGCCTCCGACACGTCGTGGATGAGGCCCATGCGCACCGCACCGACGGCGCGGATCGCTTCGAGCCTGGCCAGCATCGCCTTGTCTGCATTGATCGCGGGTTGCAGTTCGGTGCCGTCGAAGCCCAGTGCCGCGGCATCGACGAACACCATCGGCACCCCGGCATTGATCAACGTGGCCCGGAAAGCGCCGACGCCGGGCACGTCGAGTTCATCGGTCAGGTTGCCGGTCGGGAACATCGCGCCGCCGTCTTCGCCTTCGTCGGCGGGATCGAGGAATTCCAGCGCGATCTCGGCGGCCGGGAAGGTCACGCCGTCCAGTTCGAAGTCGCCGGTTTCCTGCACCTCGCCCTCGGTCATCGGCACGTGCGCCACGATCGTCTTGCCGATGTTGGCCTGCCAGATCCGCACGGTCGCGATGCCGGTGCGCGGCACGCGGTCGGCATCGACCAGCCCGTTGGCGATCGCGAACGGGCCCACCGCCGAACTGAGGTTCCCGCAGTTGCCGCTCCAGTCGATGAAGTCGCCCTCGATCGGCACCTGGCCGTAGAGGTAGTCGACATCGTGGCCTGGCACCGCCGACTTCGCGATGATCACCACCTTGCTGGTGCTCGACGTCGCCCCGCCCATGCCGTCGGTCTGCTTGCCGTAAGGATCCGGCGAGCCGATCACCCGCAGCAGCAGCGCATCGCGCGGCTTGCCCGGCGCGCGCGCGAAGTCGGGCAGGTCGTCCAGCGTGAAGAACACGCCCTTCGACGTGCCGCCGCGCATGTAGGTCGCGGGAACACGCAGTTGCGGAGCGTGGCGTGGTGAGTGGGAGGTCGTCATCTCACGCCGCCTTGTTCGCCGCGAGGAAATCCTGGGCGAAGCGCTGCAGGACCCCGCCCGCTTCGTACACCTCGACATCCTCGTCGGAATCCAGCCGGCAGGTGACGGGGACTTCGATGCGCTCGCCGTTCATTCGATGGATCACCAGCGTCAACGTTGCGCCCGGCGTGCGGTCGCCGACCACGTCGAAGGTCTCGGTGCCGTCGATGGCGTAGGTGTGGCGGGTGTCGCCGTTCCGGAATTCCAGCGGCAGCACGCCCATGCCGACCAGGTTGGTGCGGTGGATGCGCTCGAAGCCCTCGGCCACGATCGCTTCCACGCCGGCCAGGCGCACGCCCTTCGCCGCCCAGTCGCGCGAGCTGCCCTGCCCGTAGTCGGCACCGGCGATGATGATCAGCGGTTGCTTGCGGTCCATGTAGGTTTCGATCGCTTCCCACATGCGCATCACCTTGCCGTCGGGTTCGACGCGTGCCAGCGAGCCCTGCTGCACCATGCCATCGACCACGGCCATTTCATTGATGAGTTTCGGGTTTGCGAAGGTGGCGCGTTGTGCGGTCAGGTGATCGCCGCGATGGGTCGCGTAGGAGTTGAAATCCTCTTCCGGCACGTCCATGCGCGCGAGGTATTCGCCGGCCGCGCTGTCGAGCAGGATCGCGTTGCTCGGCGAGAGATGGTCGGTGGTGATGTTGTCCGGCAACACCGCCAGCGGGCGCATGCCGCGTAGCGTGCGTGCGCCGGCCAGCGCCCCTTCCCAGTACGGCGGGCGGCGGATGTAGGTGCTCTTCGGCCGCCAGTCGTACAACGGGCTGACCGGTGAACCGTGTTCCACGCGCACGTTGAACATCGGCCCGTAGACCTTGCGGAATTGCTCGGGCTTGACGCTGGCCTTCACTACCGCGTCGATCTCCGCGTCGCTCGGCCAGATGTCCTTGAGCGTCACCGGTTTGCCGTCGTGGTCCAGGCCCAGTACGTCCTGTTCGATATCGAAGCGCACGGTGCCGGCAATCGCATACGCCACCACCAGTGGCGGCGAGGCCAGGAATGCCTGCTTCGCGTACGGATGGATGCGCCCGTCGAAATTGCGGTTGCCGCTCAGCACCGCCGTGGCGTACAGGTCGCGTTCGATGATCTCCTGCTGGACCGCGGGATCCAGCGCGCCGCTCATGCCGTTGCAGGTGGTGCAGGCGAAGGCGACGATGCCGAAGCCGAGTTGTTCCAGTTCGCTGAGCAGGCCGGCGTCCTCCAGGTACAGCTGCACGGCCTTCGACCCCGGCGCCAGCGAGGTCTTCACCCACGGCTTGCGCGTCAGGCCGCGCGCGTTCGCGTTGCGCGCCAGCAGCGCGGCGGCGATCACGTTGCGCGGGTTGCTGGTGTTCGTGCAGCTGGTGATGGCGGCGATGATCACCGCGCCATCCGGCATCAGGCCCTGCGCTTCCTGCTTCAGCGCGCCCTCCAGGTTGCCGGCGATGCCGCGTTCGGCCAGGTCGCTGGTGGGCAGGCGCTTGTGCGGATTGGACGGCCCGGCCATGTTGCGCACCACGCTGGACAGGTCGAAGTGCAGCGTGCGTTCGTACTGCGCAGCCGCCAGGTCATCGGCCCAGAGGCCTGCAGCCTTGGCGTAGAGCTCGACCAGTTGCACCTGCTGTTCCTCGCGGCCGGTCAGGCGCAGGTAGTCCAGGGTGTTGCCGTCGATGAAGAACATCGCCGCGGTCGCGCCGTACTCCGGCGCCATGTTGCTGATCGTCGCGCGATCGCCGATGGTCAATGCGGCAGCGCCTTCGCCACGGAACTCCAGGTAGGCGCCGACCACTTTCTGCTTGCGCAGGAATTCGGTGAGGGCCAGCACCACGTCGGTGGCGGTGATCCCGGCCTGTGGCTTGCCGGTGAGTTCCACCGCCACGATCTCCGGCATGCGCATCCACGACGCGCGGCCCAGCATCACGTTCTCCGCCTCCAGTCCGCCGACGCCGATGGCGATCACCCCCAGCGCATCCACGTGCGGCGTGTGCGAGTCGGTGCCCACGCAGGTGTCGGGAAACGCGACGCCGTCCTGCGTGTAGATCACCGGCGACATCTTCTCCAGGTTGATCTGGTGCATGATCCCGTTGCCCGGCGGGATGACGTCCACGTTCTCGAACGCCTGCTTGGTCCAGTCGATGAAGTGGAAGCGGTCGGCGTTGCGGCGATCCTCGATCGCCCGGTTCTTCTCGAATGCCTGCGGGTCGTAGCCACCGCATTCCACCGCCAGCGAGTGATCGACGATCAGCTGCACCGGTACCACCGGATTGACCTGCGCCGGATCGCCGCCCTGTTCGGCGATCGCATCGCGCAAACCGGCCAGGTCGACCAGTGCGGTCTGGCCGAGGATGTCGTGGCAGACCACCCGCGCCGGGAACCACGGGAAGTCGAGGTCGCGGCGGCGTTCGATCAGTTGCAGAAGGTACGCGTCGCGCATCGCCGGATCGGCCTTGCGGACGATGTTCTCGGCATGCACGCGCGCGGTGTAGGAGAGCGCGGCGTAGGCGCCCGGGCGCAGCGCGTCGACGGCGGCGCGGGCGTCGTACCAGTCGAGCGGGGTGCCGGGCAGGGGCTTGCGGAAATCGACGTTCATGGGCCTTGGCTGTGTTCGCGTCAGGGCGTCATTGTCGCGCATCGCCCCGTCGCACGCAGTTGGACGAAGGTCGTCCGTACAATGGCGCCCGCATGACCGCCGCGCCCGCCATCCCCCTCCACCAGCTGCGCCTGTCCGTCGCCCCGATGATGGACTGGACGGATGCGCATTGCCGCGCCTTCCATCGCGTGCTGGCGCCGCACGCGCGGCTGTACAGCGAGATGGTGCACGCGAATGCGGTGATCCACGGCGATCGCGCGCGCTTGCTGGCGATGGATCCGTGCGAACACCCGGTGGCCTTGCAGCTCGGCGGTAGCGAGCCGGCCTTGCTCGCCCAGGCCGCGCGGATCGGCGTGGATGCCGGTTTCGACGAAATCAACCTCAATTGCGGCTGCCCGTCCGACCGCGTGCAGGCGGGCCGCTTCGGTGCCTGCCTGATGCGCGAACCGGCGCTGGTCGCGGACAGCGTGGCGGCGATGATCGCCGCCGTGCCCGGCGTCCCCGTGACGGTGAAGTGCCGGCTCGGCGTGGACGACGACCACGAGTGGGCACGCTTCCTCGCCTTCATCGACACGATTGCCGCCGCAGGCTGCGTGACCTTCGTGGTGCATGCGCGCAATGCCTGGCTGCAGGGGTTGTCGCCGAAGGAAAACCGCGAAGTCCCGCCGCTGCGCTACGACTGGGCGTATCGGTTGAAACAGGAGCGACCCACGTTGCAGGTGGTGGTGAACGGCGGCATCGCCGATGCGGCCGAAGCGACCGCGCACCTGGGTCATGTCGATGGGGCGATGCTGGGCCGCGCCGCCTACCACACGCCCTATCTCCTGCACGAACTCGATGTCGCCTGGTTCGGCGGCGCGGTGGTGTCGCGCAGCGAGCTGCTGCGCGCCTACCGACCCTATGTCCAGGCGCAGCTGGCGCGCGGGGTGTTGCTCAAGCACATCGTCCGCCACGTCCTCGGCCTGTTCGCCGGACAACCGGGTGGTCGCGCGTTCCGCCAGGTGTTGAGCGAAGGCGCGCACAAGCCGGGTACCGACTGGAAGCTGGTCGAACAGGCGCTGGCGCTCACCGAACGCAGGGAACGGGTTGCATGATCACGCGCGACATCGACGCATTCCTGGCCTTCGCCCGTGATGCTGCGCCGGATTTCGGTCCCGCCACCGCGCGCGCCGCCTTCCTGGTCGCGCCTGACGGTTTCGCCCTCGCCGAGCAGTCTGCGCAGGACAACGCCTACATGGCGGATGCCGCGGCGTTCGACGCACAACGCGCGTCGATGCAGCATCGCAACCTTCATCGCGCGATATCCACGGTGCTGCCGACCGTCTGCTTCGCCGGCGATCCGGCCACGCCGGACGCGCTGTTCCCCAACAACGTGTTCGGCACCGCCGCGGGGCGCTGCATCATCGGACGCATGCGCCATCCGGTGCGCCAGCGTGAAGCGATCCGCAGCGATATCCGCGGGTTCTTCGCCGAGATGCTGGGGCGCGATGAAGTCGACCTCTCCGTGCAGCCGCATCCCTGCGAACTGACCGGGGCCCTGGTGATCGACCGCGCCAGCGGCTTGGGCTTCTGCGGCCTGTCCGAGCGCTGTGACCAGGCTGGTGCCCGGCTGATGCACGATGCGTTCGGGTTGCGCGCGACCCTGCTGTTCGATCTTGCACCCGGCGAGTACCACACCAACGTGGTGCTGGCGGTCCTGGCCGGTCGCGCGGCGGTGGTCTGCCCGCGCGGATTCGCCGATCCGGCGGTGCCGGCCGCGATCGCGGGCCTGTACGCACCGCACGCGGTGGTCTGCGATGACGCGGAACACGCGGCCTTCGTCGGCAACTGCATCGCGCTGTCGGCAGACACGGTCTGGATGAGCGCGAATGCCGGGGCGGCGCTGTCGGCCACCCACCGGCAAGCGTTGGCCGATGCCGGTTTCCGGGTCGAAACCGTGGTTCTGGATGCGATCGAGGCTGCGGGCGGATCCCTGCGTTGCTGCATCGGCGAGGTGTATTGAGCGCGCGGTCACGGCATCACGCCACGCACATGTGCCTGAATGGCGGGGTATCCTGTTCAGGAAACTTCAGGGCGGATTCACCGCCAGGTTCCAGAATGGCAGCCGTTCCCGCTATCCCGATGTCGCCCCCCGCCATGTATCGAGTTCCCAAGCCCCTGTCGAAGCTGTTGTGCGTGGCCTTCCTGGCAGGGCTGCCTGCGGCTTCCGCATGGGCGCAGCAGGCACCGCCACCGCCGCCCCGGGATCGTGGCGATGCCCGCGGCAACGACGACAACCGTCGTGGCAGCCTGTCGGATGCGGTTCGCCGGGTAGAGCGCGACACCCGCGGCGAAGTGCTGTCGGCGGAGCGCGTGCAGTACGACGGCCGCGACATGCACCGGGTCAAGGTGGTGGACGACCAGGGTCGCGTGCGCGTGTTCATGCAGGATCCCCAGCGCCGCGACGGTGGTGCGCCTCCGCGCAGCGGCGGCAACAACGATGGTGGTGGCAACAATGACCGTGGGCAGGCGCCGCGCCGGCCGCCTGCACGCGATGATGACGACTGATCGCGCAAGCTGAACCTGTTCAGCCTGAAGTATCGGGCAACCCGATCCCCATTTCCGAGGAGTTCCCATGCGAATCCTGCTCGTCGAAGACGAAGCCCCGCTGCGCGAGACCCTGGCCGCGCGCCTGAAGCGCGAAGGCTATGCGGTGGATGCCGCGCAAGACGGTGAAGAAGGCCTGTACATGGGGCGCGAAGTGCCGTTCGATGTCGGCATCATCGACCTCGGCCTGCCGAAGATGTCGGGCATGGA
>Ga0075160_10000655_pt1 | contig 21571 bp, 20 predicted proteins | sample JI91814C2DNA_FD_70969 | JGI IMG/M metagenome (GOLD analysis project Ga0075160, IMG submission 70969) | Wastewater effluent complex algal communities from Wisconsin, to seasonally profile nutrient transformation and Carbon sequestration -... | ecosystem: Engineered > WWTP > Effluent > Algae... | reverse complement strand
CCGGTATCGGTGACGCAGATTGCGACATACTGGCCCGCCGCCACGTCGGCATGGGCGGCGGCATAGGCATCGTCGAGCCATGTATTGGCGGTCTCGATGGTGAGCTTGCCGCCTTCGGGCATTGCGTCGCGCGCGTTGACGCAGAGATTGAGCACGGCGTTTTCAAGCTGCGGCCCGTCGGCATAGGCGCGCCACAACCCGCCGGCGAGGACGGTTTCCAGCTGGATATCCTCACCGATGGTGCGGCGAAGAAGTTCCGACATGCCCCCAACCAGCTTGTTCGCCTCGATCGGACCGGGTGCGAGCGGCTGCTGGCGCGAGAAGGCGAGAAGGCGCGAGGTGAGCTGAGCGGCGCGCTGGGCCGCATCGGCGGCATTGGCGATGCCGGTCGCCGCCTTGTCCGGATCGGAGGTCATGCGGCGTTTCGCGAGATCGAGGCTGCCGATGATGATGGCGAGCATGTTGTTGAAATCATGCGCGATGCCGCCGGTGAGCTGACCCACCGATTCCATCTTCTGCATCTGGCGGACCTGCGCCTCGGCACGTTCGCGCGTGACCGCCTCGGCATGGAGGCGCGAGTTGGCCTCCGCGAGGCTGTCGCGGGCGCGCACGAGCTGGTTGAGGCGCGTGCGCTGGTCGCGGAAGGCGAGCACGGCGACGATGACCATGACGGCGAAGGCCAGCATCAGGCCGATCTGGAGATTTTCAGCTGTCGCGTCCGAGTCTTCGCGGCGCTCGGCCAGAAGGCGCTCCTCTTCGGCATACATGTCGCCGGCGATCCGGCGGATCTGCTCGCTGAGCTCGAAGCCCTGGCCGCTGCGCAGGATTTCCAGAGCGCCCTCGCGGTCGCCGGCGTCGTTCAGGTCGATCTTCTTCTGGATCAGGATCAGCCGCTGGTCGATGAGCGGCCGCATTCGTTCCAGATGGGCGAGCTGGGCCGGATTGTCGGCGACGCTCGCCTTCAGCTTCTCCATCTCGCCGGCATAGGCTTCCTGGAAGCGCTGATACGGCGCGAGATAGGCGGGGTCACCGAGCAGAAGGTAACCCCGGTCGGCGGCTTCCGCGCCCAGAAGGCGCGTGTAGATGCCGCTGATCTGCTTTTGCACGTCAAGCGTGTGCTCGACCAGCGCCATGGCCGACTGCTGCCGTCCTGAAACCCAGAATGTACCAATGAGAACCAGCGCCAGCAGGGCAAATCCTGCGGCGGCGAAGGCGATCGAACGGACGAGCATTGCGCGGGTGGCCACGACGTTTCCTGCCGGAAACGTCAACGTAGCGCAAGCAAGCGACGGCCTGTCAGGGCAGGCTAAGCGCCTTTTTTACATCGCGCCAATCGACCAGCTTGTAGTTCTGCTGTTTCCCGTCGCCGTCATCGTGGTCGTGCATGGCGATGGCCCCTTCCTGCCACGAACCGATGGGTCCAGACCAGGCGTCGAGCCCGTCGGTGACGGTGACATTGTCGATGGAACCACCCTCGACGGCGAAGCGGCCCTTGTAGGCGTATGACGTGCCCTGGATCTCCCAGACAGGGTAGGTACTGTCGCCCTGGCTGGAGGCGATGAGATATTTGCGGGACCCATCACGCATGATGGTGAGGCCTTCGGTATCGGCCGTGAGGACCTTGCCATCGACGGCATAAACCTGAGTGGCGGCGGGCGATGCCTTGGGGTCGAAGTCGAAGCGCCAGATGCCGGTGTCTTCCTCGCCCAGATAGAAGATCTGCGCTTCGTCATCGACGACGCAGCCTTCGGTCTGGGTTGCAACCTTCATGGTGCGTTCCAGCGCGATTTCGGGGCCGTTAGCGCCGGCGGTGATGCGGTACTGCCGAGCCTCGCCGTTCTTGTTGTTGGGAAGGACGTAGAAGGCCTCGCCCCGCTTTCCCATGCAGAAGCCATAGGGCTCGCCCATATCGGTTGGCAGGAAGGCATAGGGCTTCACGACCATCGTGTCGGGATCGAGCAGGTAGGTGACGATGCCGAAGCGGGCGCGCTCCGCCGCCGCAATGAGGACATACGCCTTGCCGTCGACGACAAAGCCTTCGCGCAGGTCGACATTGTTGAGCGGGCCGTCCGGGAAGAACTGAAGCACCTTGCCGGTGAGATCGTGGACGTAGAGGCCGTCGGTCTTGTCGGTGCCGATGAGAAGACCGCGCGAGGGATCGCGGCGATCGGCCCAGAGCACCGGATCGTCGGCGTCGACGGTGGGATCGGTGGTGACGAGCGTTTCCATCACGGCCGCGACTGGCTTTGCGGGATCTCCGGCAGCCTTGGTGCCCTGGGGGATTTCGACCTCCGGCGCCGCACAGGCGGCAATCGGCAGAACGGACAACAAGGCAATGCGGCGCAGCATCGTGACAGGCCCCCGATATGTGACAGGACGCGGGTAACGTCTGGGTGCGCGCTCTGCCAAGAGGCAAATGTGCAACGTCATCGAAGCGTCACCGGACTGTAGCATCGGCTTCACCGCCATCCGTCACGGCATCTCCAACACATATCGTTCGGGGATTCCTTCAATGACGACTACGCGCGCCTTCGCTGTGTTGCTGACCGGCGCTTCGGTTCTGGCACTCAATTCCTATGCGCAGGAGCCGGCGGCCGCGCCGGTCGACGTCGCCAGCGCTTCGGAAGAAGTGATCGTCACAGGCCAGATTGTCTATCGCAACCGCGTCGATACGCCCGCGCCCGTGCTGACCTATGGCCTGGACTATTTCCAGCGCTTCGAGCCGTTGACCGTCGGCGACATGCTGAAGCGCGTGCCGAGCGCGGTGTTCACGTCTGACGTCAATGAATTCGATGGCCTGCGCCTGCGTGGGCTCGACAGCGCCTATTCGCAGATCCTCATCAACGGCAAGAAGACGCCCGGCGCGGGCAATGACCGCTCATTCTTCGTCGATCGTATTCCGGCGGAACTGGTGGAGAAGATCGAGATCGTCCGTTCATCCAGCGCCGACCGGCCGGCCGAAGGCATCGGCGGCGCGCTGAACATCGTGCTGAAGGACGCCTACAGCTTTGAAGGCGTTTTCATGAAGGCCGGCCTGCTGCATTTCGACGACGGCGTCGCCAAGGGCACCGGCGGCGTTCTGTGGGGCGGGCGCGTGGGTGACGCTGCCTTCACACTGGGCGCCAATATCCAGGGCCGTCACAATCCCAAATCAAAGGTGACGGACTTCTTTGATGGTGACGACGTCTTCAATGACGAGCGGGAGTTCGAAAGCGATGTGCGCGACGGCACCGACTACACGCTGGCCGGCACGCTGGTGGCGCCGGTGGGCGACGGCACGCTCAGCTTTTCGGCCAGCTATGTGAACACAGACCGCAACGAGAACGAATATGTGCAGATCTTCGAGGACGATCCGCTGGAGCTGGACGCCATCGAAGCGCAGAACGAGGACATCAGCCAGGAAAACTGGAAGGCGGACGCCGAGCTGAAACTGCCCTGGGATGCCGGCACGACAGAGATCGCGTTCGGCTATGCGAGGTTCGACGAGCTGACAGAATCGACGGCGTCGGAGGCCGACCCAGGCGATCCGCTGGAGGCCGTGGAGCTGGAGATCATCGACACGGCCGACGAGGAACTGAGCGCGACGCTTGCCCACACGTTCCAGTTCGGCGAGGCGTTTGATCTGAAAGTCGGCCTCGACTGGTTGCAGAAGCAGCGCAACGCCAGCGTGCAGGTGTTCGAACTGCCCGACATGGACGAGGAGTCCAGCCCGCGTGACCGCTACGACATCGAGGAAACCCGGGTCGATCCCTATGTGAAGGCCACATGGCGCGCGACCCCGGACATCATCGTCGAAGCCGGTCTTCGCCTCGAGACGACGTCGATGGATGTCGTGGGCAGCGAAGGCGCCGCGAGCACCGATGAGGAATTCCTGGCGCCCTCGCTGCATGTGCGCTGGTCGATCACAGACCATGACCGCGTGTATTTTTCGGTCGCGCGCAACCAGCGCCGCCCGGACTTCGATCTCATCGCGCCCTATGTCGTGGAGGAAGAGCCGGCGGATGACGATGATTTCATCGGCAATCCCTCTTTGAAGCCCGAGACCTCGTGGGGCTTCGACGCGGGCTATGAACGCCGCCTTGGGAAGCGGGGCATTGTCGGCGTGAACGTGTTCTACCGGAAGGTGGAGGACGTGATCGAACTGGTCTCGACCGGCGACACCGCCTCCGGCGGCGGCCTGGTCTTCACCTCGGGCAATGTGAATGACGGCGAGGTCTGGGGCGTCGAGATGGACCTGTCCATGCCGCTGGATTTCGTTGGCCTGCCGGAGACCGGCGTATTCCTGAACGCGTCGCTGCTGGACTCCTCCATCATCGATCCGGTGACCGGCGAGGACCGCCAGTTCCAGAATCAGCCGGACTGGGTGTTCAACGCCGGCTTCATCCAGAACCTGCCGACCCTGGATGCCGCGTTCGGTGTCACCTATCGCCAGCAGGGTGAGGCACTGCTCTCCGTTCTGGGCGAGCGGCGCTTCACCCGCTATGGCGGCGATCTGGAAGTGTTCGTCGAGAAGCGATTTGGCGAAACCTGGGCGCTGCGCCTGACAGCGTCGAACCTGCTGGACCTCACCAAAGCCGAAGACATCTACGAGTACGATGGCGACAGCGTCGAAGAGATCACCGACAACCAGATCAACAACGTGATCGACGAGATCGAGCGTGAACGCGAAAAGGTTGGACCGGTGGTCCAGCTGGTACTGCGCGCCGCCTTCTGACGGACTTCTCCGCGACCCCGCGGATACCTGGACTCGCCTGGCGACAGGCGGGTCCTTTTCTTTTGCGGCTTCTTTTGCGGCGATGCGATGCGCCAAAAAGCAAAATAGCCGAGGTGCGCCCCTCGGCTATCCGCTACTGCTCTCGAACTTCGCACCGGTGACTTGCGGCACCCGTCGTCGTTCTATTCAGCGTCTCCGCCACTTTGGGCTGATCAGCAATTCCGTTGCCGGCATCGCAGATCAACTTTGGCTGCCTCGCGGTGCGCACCCTTGCGGGCGAACCCTTGAAGCTGGATCGACGGTCCGTTGCCGGATCACCCATCCCGGAGCTCGATCGTAGGGGCCAGACGTCGCGCCTCCGATCTCGCTGCGCCGGCCTTGCGGCCCCCGCTTGCGCCCTCTTAACGGCATTGGCCCGCCGTTTCGGGTTCATGGACCGATGCGTCCGCCCGTGAAGGCCTTCCGCACCCGGAGGTCTTGCCGTCGAAGGGTACTTCCGGTTCCTCGCGGAACCCTTTTCGCCTGCGCCGCCGGTAACCGTCGCCACCGTGGACCTCAAAGGCTTTTCGCGCCAATCTCCCGCTTTCGCGAGCCGGTTTCGATCAACCTCGCGAGAAGAGTGTCACGGATTTGAAAAGCGTCAATCGGCTGATTCGTTTGTCCCCGTTGTTATCCCCATGATTCTGATTCGGGGTGCCTGGGGCAGTAAACGGGCCTTCCATAAAGGGGCCTCACTCCCGACATATTGCGGCACCAGGAAGCCGGCCCAGTGAACGCGATCGCATTTCAGCAATGGACGGATGGGCGGGCCGGCGCGGAAGCGCGGCCGCAGCTGGGCTATTGGATCGCCGGATCGGTACTGTTCCATGCGCTGCTGCTTGCGCTGCTGCTGATCGGGCCGGACTGGAAGCCGATGCACCTGGCGGACAGCGCGGTTCAGGACAAGCCGCCTGTCGAAGTGGTGATGACGCGGCTGGTGCGGCCGACGACGCCGACCCCCGCGGATGAAGACGTGAAGACGGATCGGCCGAGCAACGCCCTGCCCCCGCCGGTGCGCAAGCTGGATGACGAGTCCGATCTGGTTGCGCGGCCCGACTCGCCGCTGGCCGGCGGGCTGCAGCCGATCGATCCTGAAGCCCTGAAGGAATACGTGCGGCGACATGCTGAGAAGGACGAGCCCGAAAACGGGCTGGGCTACACGTGGGCGACCTGCTCGATGCTGTCGCCCGAGCGCCGCGTGGCGGAGCCGGCCTGCGACGGGCTGATGCTGCGGCGGGACCCGGACAGCGCCTCAGGCCTGCTGGTGCTGATGGCGCCGGACAAGGAGACGCTGCGCGCGATCAATGCCTATGCGCCGGAGACGCCGCCCAAGATCAACTCTGAGGGCGATGCCGCCAAGGACCGCACGTTCCGCAACGAGAGCGACGAATATTACGGTCCCCGCCCCTGGGAGTGAGCCCGGGTGCAAGGCGGCTTGGCGGGCGGCGCGGCGCGTCGTAAGCAGGGCGCAACATGTCATCGCATCCCGATCTCGGCACTTTCCAATCCATCTCCATGGGCGGCTTCAACGCCTATGTCGGCACGCTGCTGCATGACCCGGCCAAGGCGGCGGGGGCGGAGAGGCGCTTTGCCTTTCTGCCAGAGGCCAGGCACCTGAACGGTGGCGGGGCGCTGCATGGCGGCTTCCTGATGACGCTGGCCGACAATGTGCTGGGCTTCACCGTGCATGAGCAGACGGAAGGACGCATCGCGTCGACCGTGACGCTCAACACCGACTTCCTGGCGGGCGGCGTTGCGGGATCGCCCGTGTGGGGGCGCGCGGCGATCACGCGGCGGACACGATCGCTGATCTTCGTCGGCGGCGATCTCAGCCAGGACGGCAAGCTGTTGATGACGGCGACCGGCATCTGGAAGATCATCGGCGCATGAGCAGCGACTGGCTCAGCGCCCTGCCGGAGCGTGTCCATGGCCTGCCCGTGCAGCGGCCGGCCGTGACCGATATCGCGCTGCCTGCGGGCTATACCGACGCGGTGCCGCTGGTCGACCCGTTCGAGGCGTACAGCTTTCAGTCGTTCCGCCGCACCAACCCCGACGGCAGCGTCACCTATGCCCTGCCGACCGATGCGCGGCACGACAATTCCAACGGCGTCATCCATGGCGGATTGCTGATGACGTTCGCCGACAGCGTGCTCGGCTATTGCGCGTGGACGGCCTGCCCGCCCAATACGTGGTGCGTGACGGTGAGCCAGAGCTCCAGCTTCCTGCGCGCAGGCCGTGTCGGCGATCTGATCGAAGTCACGCCGGTCGTGACGCGCGCGACGCGCTCGATGATCTTCACGCGCGGGGAGTTTTCGGTCGCGGGCGAGCCGGTTTTCCAGGCCGCGTCGATCTGGAAGATCACCGGCAAATGAGAGTTACGAAGCGCTCACACATGTGAAGCGTTTGCGCATGATCCACAGCGGCCTTCAGTCTTATTAAACCCTTTTTCTGCCTTGCTATTAACGGGGCCGCAAACGGATTTCCGTATGCTTGCGGTCATGAGAAACGACGTGTCCAAACTGGTCCTTGGTACTGTGCAGATCGGCGCGCCCTACGGCGCCGCGAACCGCACCGGCCTTCCCTCCACCGACCGCGCGATCCGCATCCTGCGCCGCGCGCACCGGTTCGGCGTGCGCCAGTTCGACACCGCCCGCGCCTATGGCGAAGCCGAAGAGCGCATCGGTGCGGCCTTTGGCGGCGCAGATGCACCGGCGACAATCACCAAGCTGGACCCGCTGTCGCTGCTGCCGGAAGGCGCAAGCGAGGCTGAGGCCGAGCTGGCGGTGGAAGCCAGCGTCAATGCGTCTCTGGTGAACCTGAAGCGCGCCAGCCTCGACACGCTGCTGCTGCATCGCGCGAGCCACCTGACCTCGCACAATGGCGCGGTGTGGAAGCGGCTGGTCCGTCTGCAGAAGGCGGGCGTCATCGGGCATCTCGGCGTTTCGGTGCAGAACCCGGAGGAAGCGTTCCAGGCGCTCGCCATGCGCGCCGTCAATCACATCCAGCTGCCCTTCAACCTGCTGGACCAGCGCTGGCGCGAGACGGGCGTTCCGAACGCCGCCCGCGCCCGTGAAGACGTGACGGTGCATGCGCGCAGCGTCTATCTGCAGGGCATTCTTGCGAGCGAAGACTCGATGACATGGCCGCGCGTGCGCGGGGTCGATGCCGAGGGCACGCTCTATATGCTCGATACGCTGGCGCAGCTCTACAAGCGCGTCTCGATCGCCGATCTCTGCCTTGCCTATGTGCGCGGGCAGGACTGGATCGACGGCATCGTGATCGGCATGGAAACCGAGGAGCAGCTTGACCGGAATCTGGCGCTGTTCGATGGCGAAGCGATGACGGCCGAGGAAATCGAGGATATCGAGCCCCGCCTGCCGCGCTTCCCAGAAGCCCTTCTCAACCCGGCCCTGTGGCCGCGCGATCACGACGAGACGGAATGAGCGACCCGGCTGCCAGCGGACTTTTCCGGCTGGACGGCCGTACGGCTTTCATTTCCGGCGGCGCGGGGCATCTCGGCCGCGCCATGGTCACGGCCCTCGCCGCCCACGGCGCCCATGTCATCGTCAACGGGCGCAACGAAGCACGGCTTGCCGCGTTCAAGGCGGAGATGACATCCGCCGGCGCCGACGTGACGACTGCCTGCTTCGACATGATGGATTTCGCCGCCGTGCACGCCTTTTTCGGCGGGCTGGAGCGGCTGGATATTCTCGTCAACAACGCCGTGACGGTAGAGCCGGGCAAGATCGAGACGCAGACGCCCGAGGCGTTCGATACGGCCTATCGTTCGACGGTAACCGCCGCGTTCGAGGCGATGCGCGGGGCGGAAAAAGCACTGGAAGCTGGTGTCGCCGCGACCGGACACGCCAGCGTTGTGAATATTGCGACCATGTATGGCCGGGTCGCACCGGACCCTCGCATCTATGGCGCGAGCGGGCTGAACTCGCCGCCCGCCTATGGCCCCGCCAAGGCAGGGCTGTTGCAGTTGACGCGGCACATGGCCGCGCATTGGGGGCCAAAGGCGATCCGCGTGAACGCCGTTTTGCCCGGCCCCTTCCCCAGCGCGTCGATTCAGGCGGCGAAGCCCGACTTCGCCGAAGCGCTGGCCGGAAAGACAATGTTGGGCCGTATCGGGCAGCCGGCTGAAATCGCCGGCAGCGTCGTGTTTCTGGGGAGCGATGCGGCGCGCTATGTGACCGGCGCGGAGATCGCCGTCGATGGCGGGTGGACGGCATGGTGATCACCAACGCTCTCGCCCAGATCGGCACCCAGTTCAGCCGCATCTTCTCCGCGATGGAGGGCGATGCAGCCGAAAGCAGCGGTCTTTACGAGTGGGTACGCGGATTTCCGCTGTTCGCCGAGTGTGACGACCAATGCGTGATGCGGCTGATCGGCGAGGCGACCTGGTTCGCCCTGCCCGGCGGCAGCGACCTTGATCGCGATGGCGAGAACGACGAGGCCGTGTTTCTGGTGGTGAGCGGCCGTCTGGCGGTGCATGTCGCCGACGACAAGGGCATCGAGCGCGTCGTCGCGCAGGTGCCGGCCGGCGAGACGGCCGGCGAAATGAGCCTGATCGCAGGCGATGCGCACAGCGCGCGGCTGGTGGCGATGCGAGACAGCGAATTGCTGCGCCTGTCGAAGGCAGCATTCACGCGGCTGACGCAGCGCGAGCCGCGCATCATGACGACGCTGACGCGTCTGATCATCCGCCGCCTGCGCGCGACGACGGCGCGGGCCGCGGCACTGATGCGGCCGAAGACCTTTGCCATGATCCCGCTGGAGCCCGGCGCGGATGCGCAGGGATTCGGCGCGTCGCTGGCGAGTGCGCTGACCGGCATGGGATTGCGCGTCGCGGTGTTCGACGCGAGCCATAAGGGCGCAAGCGCGGAGACGGAATACAACGCCGAAGGGCGCAACGATCTCGTCATCTATATCGGCGACGAAGCGGGATCGACCTGGTCGCAGCATTGTCTGCGTCAGGCTGACCGCGTGATGCTGCTGACGCTGGCCGACTCCTCAGCGCAGGGCCGCGCCTTCGAGCAGGTCGCCGCGGCGGGGCGGAAATACGAACTGGTGGTTCTGCACGGTGCGGCGAACTCCAACGGCCCGCTGCCGGCGGCAACGGAAGGCCGGCACAATATCCGCCTGAAACAGAACGGCGATGTGGCGCGCCTCGCCCGGTTGATGACGGGGCGTGCGGTCGGTCTTGTGCTCGCTGGTGGCGGCGCGCGCGGTTATGCCAATATCGGCGCAGTGCGCGCCCTGCGCGAGGCCGGAATCGCCATCGATATGGCCGGCGGCGCCTCGATCGGAGGCGTGATCGCGGCCGGCGTCGCGATGGACTGGAGCGACGACGAGATCGCCGAGCGCATGCGCGCGACCTTTATCAAAGCCAAGCCGCTGAACGACTACACCATGCCGTTCGTCGCGCTGCTGCGCGGTGGCAAGGTGGCGCGTGAACTGAAGCGGCATTTCGGGGAGATCGGCATCGAGGATATGCCTCTGCCGTTCTTCTGCATGACATCCGACCTGACGAGCGGCCTCGCGGTCGCGCATCGCAGCGGGCCGGTTTGGCGGGCGCTGAAGGCGAGCGTCTCGATTCCGGGACTGCTGCCGCCGGTGGTGATCGACGGACACCTGCACGCGGATGGCGGCATCATGAACAACCTCCCCGCCGACGTGATGGCGACCGAGGCGCGCGGGCCAATCGTCGCGATCGACGTGACGGGCGAGGCCGGCATCTCCTACGCCGATGAGCGGCTGGGCGACGAGAACTGGTGGCAAGCGTGGCGCCGACGCCGCCGGGGCGGCGCGCCGGGTTTGTCGGCGATCCTGATGCGGGCCGGCACTGTGGGCAACGAGATCCAGCGCCGGATTGCGCGGGCGCAGGCGGACCTCGTGATCGACCCGCCGCTGGACGGCATCGGTCTGACGCACTGGAAGAAGTTCGATGCGGCTGTTGCAGCCGGTTATCGCGCCGTAGCCGAATTCATCGAGAAGAACGGGTTGCCGGCCGCTCTGAAGCAGGCGGCCTAGTCGGCGACCATCAGGTCGAGCGTGACGCCGTCGGCTCCGGTGAAGCTCGCCTTGTCGACGACCGCTACACCATTTTCGCCTTGCACCATGGCGACATCGCCCTTCCCTTTTCCCTTCGGGCCGGAGAGATGGATGCCAAAGGTGTATTTGGCGAACGCGCCGTCGACTGCGCTGGTGTAGTTGTAGAGCCCCTGCTCCACGATCGGTTCACCCAGCGCGGCGATGACCTTGCGATGCACGACCAGCTCGTTCAGTGCCTTCTGGAAGCGCGGCTGGGTCTTGTAGCCACCCTCAAGAACGGCCGCGACCTCTGCGGCCGTTTCCTTGGCGATCTGTCTGGCCTGTTTGGCACCCTCTTCCAAAGCTACGCCAACCGCCTCAACACCGCGATTGAATGACCACCATGCGTAGGCGAGGGCAGCCGCGACAACGAGAAGAACGATGAGCGTTGCGCTGCCGCCGCTGCGGCGGGGTTTGGGCTGGTTCACGTCTGACATCGGCGCATCCTCCTTGCATAAGGCTAGCGCGGGGCGTCGCCTTGCCCATGCGGCAATTTGGAGCGGCGTGGATCGAGCGCGTTTTGCGCCGGGACGGCAATCCAGCGATGCGCGGCCCAGCCGGCGAGCACGATGAGCACCATGCGCAGAGCCAAGTTCCAGCTGAAATACTGCGACCAGAGCAGCGGGATTTCCTGCGACAGCGATGTGTTGTTGAGGCCGTCGAACCACGAGAGCATGGGTTGGTGGACGAGGAAGACTGCATAGGAGATGCCTCCGAGCCAGACGATGAATTTTCGCTTCAGCGCGAAGGCGACGATGCCGCGATCATCGAGCAGCGACCATAGAAACAGCGTCAGCAATGCGAGCGAGATTTCGTCGCGCAGCGGCGCGTGCAGACTGAAGCCGGCCGCGAGAAGCAGAGGGAGCTGGAGATGGCTGCGCCATGCTGGACCGCTGCCTAACCGCGCGAGGCCGAAGCCGAGGGTGAATTCAAGGATGGCGCGAACCGGTGACCAGTCATTCACGCCCGGGAACGATCCGGCCTGAAACGCGACGTGCAGCGCCATGGCCGCCGCACCCGCGAGTCCGACGAGAATGACGCCCTGCCAGCGATGGGCGATGCCGGACGCCGCGCGGGCGATGAACGGGAACGCCAGATAGGCGGCGATGAGCGCGCTGACATACCAGGCGGGGACGTTCCACACGAGCTTGGGCGTGAAGCCCCAGGCCTGAACGAGAAACAGCGAGGCGACGAAACCTTCAGGTTCTGCGATGGGGCGAGCCCACGGTGTCCATGGCGGGTTGAGCCAGCCGGCCTGGCCTGCCGCGAGATAGAATGTCTCCTGCGTGGCCAACACGAGCAGGACGACGAGATAGAGCGGATAGAGGCGTGCAAAGCGGCCCCACAGGAAGCGGCGGTAGTCAGCACCTGCAATGCCGCGCGAGAATTTGTCGCCATAGCCCGACGCGATGGCGAAGCCCGAGACGATGAAAAAGAGATCGAGGAGGAGGAAATACTTCTCGAACCAGCCGGACGCGACAGCGAGCTCCGGCGCGTAAGCGAGCGCCGGCCGCATGTGATAGATGACGATGCCCAGCGCCGCCGCGCCGCGCAGGCCGTCTATGGCCCGGACGGGCGCTGGCTTGAAGCTCATCCGCCGAGCGGTTTGCGGACCGGGGCCAAGTCTTCAAAGCGCGGTTCGCGCTTTTCGATGCGCGCGGTCAGCGCTTCCTTCATGTCGCTTTCCGGGTTGTACATGCCGGCCTGCCAGACGGCGATGTAGTCGAGCCCGTCGGCGATGGAATGATCGCGGGCGTAGTTGATCATCTCTTTCGATCCGTGAACGGCGAGCGGCGTCTTGGACGCAATCTCGCGCGCCGTCTGGAGCGCGTGCGCGACGACCTGGTCGTGCGATTCCAGCACCTCGTTGACGAGTCCGATGCGCAACGCAGTGCGCGCATCGAGGCGTCGGCCGGTATAGGCCATCTCGCGCACCCAGCCCTGCGGAATGAGATGGCAGAGCCGCGGGAAGGTACCGACATCGGCGGTCATTCCGATATTGATTTCCTGGATGACGAAAAAGGCGTCCGCAGAGGCATAGCGGATGTCGCAGGCGCTGGTCATATCCACCGCGCCGCCGATGCAGCCGCCGTGGATGGCAGCGATGACGGGCATGCGCGCCTCGTCGAGGCAGTCGAAGGTCTTCTGCATGTCGCGCACGAGGCGGCGGAGATTGGCTGCGGTACGGCCGCGCTCGCCCGTGCGTGCGCCCGAAGTCGGCTGGCCGCCGCCGAAGACCGACAAATCCATGCCGGCGCAGAAATGCTTGCCCGTCGAAGAGATGACGATGCAGCGGGCGCGGGCGTTGTCGTCAATGTCGCGCACGATCTCGGGAAGTTCGCGCCAGAATGCCGGGATCATCGTGTTCATCGCCTGCGGGCGATTGAGCTTCAGATGCGCGACATTGTTCTCGATCTCGACATCGAAGCACGCCGTCGACCAGCTTGACGCGTTGGCTTCTGCAGCTGCGGACATGGCGTGTCCCCTCCCCATATTTTCTGTGGGGATGACATAGCAGGGGGGCACGCGGCCCCGCTAGCCGGGATCACTCCTGGCGCTTCTGGACCTTCGCGACCTCAGGCATCGCTTCGACCTTGAGGGCAATGGCGAGCAGTTTCGGCGCCTCGGCCTTGAACCAGTCGCGGCCCGGGCGCCACCAGGTCATCGGCCAGAGATAGAGATCGATGGCCGAGAAGGTGTCGCCCAAGAACCAGGGGGCGCCGGTCCAGCTTTCGACATAGCGCCAGAGCGTTTTGCGGTGATCGTCGGTGGCAGTACGGAGGATCTTGCCCGCCGCCTCGTCGCCCTTCAGCCATTTCACCGGCGAGTCGCCATAGGTGAAACTGGGATAGATCGCGGTGTTGATAAGCATGAGGAAGCGCAGGAAATCGCGCCGCTTGGGATGACCGGCGGGCGGCACGAGGCCGACGCCGGGCGCGATGTCATCGAGATGCATCAAGATGGCGGCGCTTTCCGTCATCACCGCACCATCTGGGCAGACGAGGCTTGGGACCTGCTGCAGCGGGTTCACCGTGCGGATTTCTTCGTGCTCAAGACCGAGGTCTGTCCATGAGAAATACTCGACCTCGAGCGGGATTTTCGCGAGCGCGAAAGCGGCCTCGATGATCATCGAGCCACCACCCTTGGCGGCGAGGAGTTTGTATTTTTTCTGTGCCATAGCGGTCCCGTTCGATCCTGAACCCATGTAGGGCGCGGTCAGCAACTGCGCCACTTCACAGTCGGTTCAGGCCGGGCGCGCCCAATTGTCGCGCGTCAGCGCGTAGTAGACGCTGTCGAACCATTTGCCGCCAATGAGGAAGGTGTCCTTGGCGCGGTGGGTTTCGACAAAACCCAGCCGCCGAAGCAGGCGGATGGAGCCTGCATTTCCCGGATCGACATCAGCCGTGAGCGTCTCCAGCGCATGGGCGGCGAAGATATGGTCGATCACCGCCGTCATTGCTTCACGCGCGAAGCCTTTGCCCCACGCATCCGGATGAAGAATGTAGCCGATCTCCGGCAGTTTCCATGCGCCGGCCTTGCCGATGACGCGGCCATCCAGCTCGACGATGAAATCATCGCTGTCCGGGCCAGCCTGAAGCATGCCGTCCAACCATTCGCGGGTACGGTCCAGTGAGGGATGCGGGAGTTCGGACCAGAACTCCATCGCACGGGGATCGGCGAAGATGACGTGGAGCTGCTCGGCGTCGTCCGGTCGCGCGCGGCGTAGCAGCAGACGGTCGGTTTTCAGTTCTGTCATGGCGGCGTCATAGCAGATGCCGCGCGCGTCCACTTGCCTTCCGGCGCGGCAGGCAGTCACATTCGGCGCACAAAAAATCGCGGGAGAGACGCCATGGCCATCACCTATGACCACATCATGTCGCTGAAGACGGAAGGGACCGTTTCGTCCTATTCCGACAAGGAGACGATGCTGTACGCGCTGGGCGTCGGGTTCGGCCGCGATCCGATGAACGAGGACGAGCTGCCATTCGTCTATGAAGGCGTGGGCGACGCGAACTACCTGAAGACCGTGCCGACCATGGCGACCGTGATCCAGTGGGGCGGCGGGGCGCTGCGCGAGAGCGGCATCAACTATCTGATGGTGGTGCATGGAGAGCAGCGCGTGACGCTGCACCGTCCCCTGCCCTCGGCCGCGACGATCATCGGTGACGAGCGCGTGATCGGCGCGTTCGACAAGGGCGCCGGCAAGGGCGCGGTCATCGTGACGGAAAAGAAGATTCGCCTGAAGGACACGAATGAGCCGCTGTGCACGCTGGTGTCTTCCACCTTCGCGCGCGGCGATGGCGGGTTTGGCGGGCCGACAACGGGCGCTCCGGAGCCGCATCCCATGCCGGAGCGCAATCCCGATGCGACCTATGAAGCCGCGATCCTGGAGGATCAGGCGTTCATCTATGCGCTGTCGGGCGACCGCAATCCGCTGCACCGCGACCCGAAGATCGCGAAAGCAGCGGGGTTCCCCAAGCCCATCATTCACGGGCTCTGCACCTATGGCACGACGTGCCGGGCGATCATCACCAACGTGCTGGGGCACGATGCGTCCAAGATCGTGGGTTATGACGTGCGCTTCTCAACGCCGGTCTATCCTGGGGAGACGGTGCTGGTGGATGTGTGGAAAGACGGCAATGTCGTTTCCTTCCGCGCGCGCCTGAAAGAACGCGGTGTCGTCGCGATCAATAACGGCAAGTGCACGCTGAGCGCCTGACGGGCCGGATTGCATGATGGGGCCGCGCGCCGTAAGTCGCGCGGCCATGGAGAACCCCGTTGATCTTGCGGAAGACGCCCTGCAGGCCGGACGGCCGGCGGAGGCCGTCGCCCTGTTGTCGCCATTGGCAGCGACGGAGCGGCTGGGGCCGCTGGGGCAGCTGACGCTGGGCCAGGCGCTGCTGGCGGCGGGCGAGGCCGATCGGGCGATCGATGTCTTGCGCGAAGTGGTGGCGTTGAACCGCAAATGGCCGGACGCGGCCGTGACTTTTGGCCGTGCGTTGCTGGCGAAGGACGCCCTGCCCCTGGCCATTGCCGAATTCCAGCGGGCGTTGCGCGCCGACCCCGATTGCGGCGCGGCGGAGCTGGCGCTGGCGGAGGGGTGGGCCGCCGCCGGCGAAGCCGAGAAGGCGGCGGGGCATCTGGCGGCGGCGATCGCGCTGGGTGAGGACGGCGGCGCGCTGGCAGCGCGGCTGGAGGCGATGCAGGCACAGGCGCGATCCGACGCGGGCTATGTGCGGCATCTCTTCGACCAGTTCTCGTCGGACTACGATACGCGGATGCGCGGTGCGCTCGCCTATCGCGCGCCGGAGATCCTGGCGGAACTGATGGGCATGGTGACGGGCGGCCGGCCGGGCAAGGTCGCGACGCTGGACCTTGGCTGCGGCACGGGGCTGGCGGCGCCGGCGTTCCGTCCGTTCGCATCGAACCTGACCGGCATCGATCTCAGTCCTCAGATGATCGCTCAGGCGAGAACCGGCGGGCTGTATGACGAACTGATCGTGGGCGACATCGAGAGCTGGACGGCGGAGACCAGGCTGCGATTTGGCCGCGTCGTGGCGGCAGATGTGTTCGTCTATCTCGGCGATCTCAGTGCCGTGCTCGCGGGCGTGAAGCGCGTGCTGAAGCCGGGCGGGTTGTTGCTGTTCACGGTGGAGCGCAGCGACGGCCAGGACTTCATCCTGCAGGAAACCAAGCGCTGGGCACACTCTGAAGACTATCTGCGCCGCACCGCCGAAGCGCACGGTTTCGACATCCGCGGGTTGATGGCGTGCACGCCGCGCGTCAACAAGGGCGTGCCGATTCCGGGGCTCGCCTGCGCTCTGGCGGCATGACCATGGCATGAGCAAGTTGCCTGGCGGTAATCGTGGGATATTTGTCGTTTCCGCCATGCGCGGTTCCGATAGTCTTCTCTCGCCATGCCGACGCCCCCTGCCCCACGCCGCGTGATGATGCTCGGCTTTGCCGATTGCCAGATCCTGGACGTGACGGGACCGCTGGAGATTCTGGCCAGCGCGAATGAGATCGATCCGGACGCGCCGCCGCCCTACGACATCGTACTGGTTGCGGAAGAGGCCGGTCCGATGACGACGACGGCCGGTATCAGCCTGATGGCGCACAAGGCCTATCGCGACGTGACCGCGCGGGAGCTGGCAGGCGTCCACACCTTCATGGTTGCGGGCGGCAACGGGACCATCAAGGCGTTGCGGACGCCCGACCTGATCGCTTTCGTCAAGCGCGCGGCGAAGGCCGCCAAGCGTATCGCGTCGGTCTGTTCCGGATCGGCGATCCTGGCGGAGGCCGGATTGCTGGACGACAAGCGCGCGACCTCGCACTGGAATGCCGTGGGCAGCATCGCGCGGGCCTATCCCAAGGTTCGGATGGAAGCGGATTCGATTTTCGTGCGTGACGGAGATGTATGGACATCGGCCGGGATCACGGCCGGCATGGACCTGGCCATCGCTCTGATCGAGGACGACCTGGGGCACGAGGCAGCGCTGCATGTCGCGCGGCGCCATGTCCTCTACATGATGCGGCCCGGCGGCCAATCGCAGTTCAGCGCCGAATTGCAACGGCAGGCGGCGGGCACGCGGACGGCGGCGGCCGCCGCCTATATCGCGGCGAACCTGAACGCCGATCTGCGCGCCAGCGCGATCGCCAGCGCGGCAGGCATGTCGGAGCGATCACTGCTGCGCGCCTTCCATGACGAGCTGGGCACGACACCGGCGGAGTATGTCGAGCGCGTGCGGGTTGACGCGGCGCGACGCAAGCTGAGCGGACCCCGCGTGGCGGCGAAGACGGTCGCGCGCGAGTGCGGCTTTTCCAGCGCGGAGCTGATGCGCCGCGCCTTTCACCGGACGCTGGGCGTCAGCCCGGCCGATTATCGCGCGCGGTTTGCGACGAGCACGCGCTGAGGAGGACGAGATGCTTCAGCTAAGGCCGAACTGCGAGACCTGCGACTGCGATCTTGCGCCTGACAGCCCTGATGCACGCATCTGCTCGTTCGAGTGCACCTTCTGCGCAGCCTGCGCCGATGGCGCTTTGAATGGGCACTGCCCGAATTGCGGCGGCAATCTTGAGCGGCGTCCGGTGCGACCTGCGGCTGCACTCGGCAAATACCCCGCTTCCACCAAACGCATCGTGAGGTCTGCATCATGAATATCGCCATCGTCCTGTTCGACGACGCCGAGGAGCTGGACTTCGTCGGGCCGTGGGAGGTTTTCACCATGGCTGCCAATGTGATGGAGTTTCAGAAGCTGCCGCTGGAGAAACCGCACGTCTTCACAGTTTCTGAAGGCGGGGGGACGGTGCGCTGCGCCAAGGGGATGCGGGTGATCGCCGATCACAGCTTTGCCGATGCGCCCAAGGCCGATGTGATTTTGGTGCCAGGCGGCCTGGGAACGCGGCGCGAGTCTACGAACCAGGTGATGCTCGATTACATCGCCGGGAGGGCAAAGACGGCGGCGTGGGTGACGAGCGTCTGCACCGGGTCGTTGTTGCTGACTGCCGCCGGGCCGGCCAAAGGCAAGGCCGTCACCACGCATTGGGGCTATATCGCGCAGCTGCGCGAGCGGGGCGAGAACAGCGTGGTGCGCGATGACATGCGGTTCGTGCGCGACGGCAAAGTCGTGACCTCGGCCGGGGTTTCAGCCGGGATCGACATGGCGTTGTGGCTGGTGGGGCAGATCTGGTCGCCCGATCTGGCGCGCGCCACGCAGAAAGGCATGGAGTACGATCCCGCCCCGCCCTATCAGGCGATGGTCTGAGCGACGAAAGGCGGATTTCCGGGCGTTCAAGCTGGGTTCAGGCTGTCGCCTTGATCGTGCCGCATCGCGCGCTCATAAGGCACCTCAGCCGTTGCTTGTCCGGAGATCCCATGCGTCTCGTCGCCATTCTCGCGCTTCTCGCCACGCCCGCCGCTTTTGCCGGCACTGACCGCTGCCAGGCCCCGTTCGGTCCGGTTGTGCCCGATGGAGCAACGGCCTCGCAGGCAGAAATGCGGACAGCACGGAGCGAGGTGCTGGCCTTCGTCAACGACAGCGACACCTACCAGGACTGCCTGGTCCGGGTGATGGACGACCCGAAGGAAGAAATGAAGGAGCCGCAGAAGAAGGCGGTTCTGAAGCAGATCAGCGCCAACCAGCGCGAGAAGGAAGAGGTCGCGAGCGCCTACAACACCGCGCTGAAGGCCTACAAGGCGCGCGGGATGACGCTGGACTGATCCGAGGCGAACGGCGAATCCGTTTCGCCGCTTTTTCGCCACGAGCGCGCCCTTCCACGGGCGGAATCCGCGACGAGCGTCACATCCTCGGCTGATGTCACGCGCGCGGGGATACCCCAGATGAACACCACCACTCTTGCCCGCCGGCTGCTGCCGGTATTGCTGATCGGCGCCTCTACACTCGCAGCCTGCGGCCAGATCGAGCAGATGGCCGCCCGGCACGACGCCAAGCCCAAGGCCGCAAAGGAAGAGGCGAAACGCGACACACGACTGAGGACAGAGGCCGAGATCAGCCGCACGGCTGACGCAGTCGCAGCGCCCGCGGTTATGGAGCCTTATGGCCCCGCGCCGGCCCAGACTGTCATGCCGGCGCCCGAGGACCGCGAGAAGTATCGCGATGTTGAGCCGAACCCCGTCAAGGTCGCCGCGACTGAGCCTGTGTCGACCTTCTCCGCCGACGTCGATACCGCCAGCTATTCGGTGGTGCGTCGGTTTCTGAATGGCGGGCGCCTGCCGCCGGCCGACGCCGTTCGGCCCGAGGAGATGGTCAACTATTTCGACTACACCTATGCCGTTCCCGACGATCGCGAGAAGCCGTTCCAGCCGACGGTCGCCGTCTACCCGACGCCATGGAATCCCGCGACCGAGGTCGTCCATATCGGAATCCAGGGCTATGGCCTGCCCCAGGGCGAGCGGCCTGCCGTGAACCTGGTGCTGCTGCTGGACGTTTCGGGCTCAATGGAAGACCCCGACAAACTGCCGCTGCTGCAGAAGTCGATCACGATGATGACCAAGGAGATGACGGCGAAGGATCGCATTTCGATCGTCGTCTATGCCGGCAACTCCGGCGTGGTGCTGGAGCCGACGCCCGGCGATCAGACGGCGAAGATCAACGCTGCGATCAACAATCTGTCGGCAGGCGGCTCAACAGCCGGCGGCGAAGGCATTCGCCGTGCCTATGAACTGGCGGAAGCCAACCTGATCAAGGATGGCGTCAACAGAGTGATCCTCGCGACCGACGGCGACTTCAATGTCGGCATCACCGACAGCGAGCAGCTGGAAGACTTCGTCGCCCGCAAGCGCGAGAGCGGCGTCACGCTGACAGTGCTGGGCTTTGGCCAGGGCAACTACAACGATGCGATGATGCAGACGCTGGCCCAGGCCGGCAATGGCAACGCCGCCTATATCGATAACCTCAACGAGGCGCGGAAGGTTCTGGTCGACGAGATGGCCGGCACGGTGTTCACGATCGCGGGCGATGTGAAGTTCCAGATCGAGTTCAATCCGTCCTGCGTCGCCGAATACCGTCTCATCGGCTACGAGACGCGGATGCTGGAGACCGCCGACTTCAACAACGACAAGGTCGATGCCGGCGATATCGGCGCGGGCCACCGCGTGACAGCGCTCTATGAGGTGACGCCGGTCGGGTCCGATGCGCGGCTCACCGATCCACTGCGCTACGGCAAACCAGAGGGCGCAGCGTCGGCGGACTGCAGCGAGATCGCCTACCTGAAGATGCGCTACAAGCTGCCCGGCGAGACGGCCTCAAAGCTGATCGAGCGGCCGATCACGTCTGCCGACCGCAGCACGCTCGACAGGCTGAACGGCGACTTCAAGTTCGCAGCGAGCGTTGCGGGCTTCGCCCAGCTTCTGCGCGGCGACCCGTACCTCAAGGACTTCAGCTATGGCCGCGTGATCGAGCTGGCCCAGGCCGGCAAAGGTGCTGACCCCTTCGGTTACCGCGCCGAGTTCATCAATCTGGTGCGACTGGCTGAAAACTCGGCAAGCCTCACGCCGCTGAGCATGAACGGCAACGGCGGGGAATAGCCAGAACAGCTTGCAGGCGGCCCTTTGGCCGCCTCGCAACACCTCCTCCGCGCGTTTCATTCAGCCGGGCGCGCGGAGGAGGTTGTTCTGTCGGGGAATACCCGGATGCGGCGCATCGCCGCGTGGGGGACGGCAGAGGCCCTGTTTGCCCTTACACTCGCCCCGCTACGCCACACAGGCGGGCTATTAGGGGGAGTTCTCATGCAAGGCGTCACTCTTGGCACGATCGTCGGTATCGTCATTCAGGCGGTCCTGAACTTTGTGCCCGGTCTCGGCGAAATCGCCGGCAAGCTGGGCGGTCTCAATCTCGGCGGCATGATGCTGGGCGGTGCAAGCGCGGCATCGGGTGCCGTCGCGGGTGCGGTCTCCAGCGCGACCGGTACGGCGACCGGCGCCGGCAAGGCGGTGGGCGGCGTGCTGTCCGGCGGTCTCTCCAGCGCGGTCGGTGCGCTGATGCCGCTGATCAATGGCGGCAGCTTCGATCTGATGAGCGTGCTGGGCGCGCTGGTCGCCGGCGGGGTCGGCGGCGGCCTGCTGGGCGCGATCGTCCCGGGCAAAAAGTAAGCCTGACGTAAGGTTAGAGCTAACGAGTAGCGGCGCGCGCGGAAACTCGCTTACATTCGCGCGCGCCGGAGACAAACAACGCCCGGCCGATCTCAAGGGAGAGACGCCGG
>Ga0075160_10000652_pt1 | contig 21589 bp, 12 predicted proteins | sample JI91814C2DNA_FD_70969 | JGI IMG/M metagenome (GOLD analysis project Ga0075160, IMG submission 70969) | Wastewater effluent complex algal communities from Wisconsin, to seasonally profile nutrient transformation and Carbon sequestration -... | ecosystem: Engineered > WWTP > Effluent > Algae... | reverse complement strand
GATTTCTTATATCGGCTACGTCACACAGGACATCCTGATCAGTTCCGGTAACGAATTGAATATCGTGATGGTGATGGACGAAAACTCGCTTGATGAGTTGGTTGTCATCGGATATGGATCGGTTAGAAAAAGTGATCTTACCGGATCGGTTTCCTCTATCAAATCACAGGACTTTATTAACACCGCTGTTTCATCGATTGATCAGGGGCTTCAAGGAAAAGCAGCAGGGGTAGTCGTGAGTATGGGTTCGGGCCAACCCGGTGCGGCATCATCCATCCGGATTCGGGGCACAAACTCCATCAACGGAAATAATGAACCACTTTATGTTATTGACGGTGTATTTATTGTTCCTGAGACAAATGTTGGCGCGGTTACCGGGCCATCGTTAAATCCATTAGCCAGCATTAATCCGTCTGATATTGAATCGATTGAAATTCTGAAAGACGCATCAGCAACGGCTATCTATGGTACCCGAGGAGCAAATGGAGTTATTCTGGTTAGAACCAAACGAGGTAAAAACGGGGCACCCGTTATTACACTTAACTACACCCAGAGTTATCAGCAGTTGCGCAAGAAAATGGAAATGCTCAATGCTGCTGAACTTGCCATTCTGGGAAATGAAGCAACCGATAATGCCGGTGCACCAAGAAGAGGTATTTATGCAAGCCCTACTAACCTGGGAGTAGGTACTGATTGGCAGGATGAAATTTTCAGAATTGCTCCCATGTACAATTTCCAAATATCTGCACGAGGTGGAACGGACAACTCAACCTATTCGATTTCAGCTAACTACTTCAAGCAGGATGGTATTGTAAAGAATTCAGATTTTGAGAAAGTGAATCTTCGTATAAACCTGGATCAGAAACTTTCTTCCAAGGTTGCCATTGGAACAAGCCTGAACATTAACCGCAGCACGCTAAACGGAGTCGTTACTGATGCTGAGTCGGCTATTCCTTCCAGCGTTACTTCCTGGGCGCTTGCATTCAATCCGGGATTAGGGGTGTATGATGACAATGGTGAATACACTTTTGAGAATAACACTTCGCAGCCTGCTGTTGGAAATCCCGTAGCCGATATTAATAAAACTGAGCAACTCAGCAATTCAACACGATTTCTGGGAAATTTTTTCCTGACCTACGACATTGTTAAAGGAATTCAATTCAAATCGTCCGTCAGTACGGATGCCGTGTTCTTAGGCGAGAAGTCATTCGTTCCCAATGATATTAAAAGAGGACAGGCCAGCAATGGGCAAGCAGCTATTGCCGACCAGAAAGGACTTAACTGGACTTGGGAAAATACACTGAATTACTCAAAAACATTTGGCATCCATCGGTTGGATGCAGTGATTGGCCAGTCGATGCAGGCTTATGATAATGATTTCGTGTTTACCGCCACCTCCGATTTCGATGATAATCGGTTAGGCTACAATGCTATCCAAGTTGGCAAGGACAAAACATTGATTCTGAATGGTACCTCCGGATGGCAGTTGATGTCTTTTCTTGGCCGGGTAAACTATAGTTTACTGGATAAGTACTTGTTCACAGCTTCTGCTCGAATTGATGGTTCTTCCAAGTTTGGAGTGGGGAACCAATACGGACTTTTCCCATCGCTCGCTGTAGCATGGAAAATTAAGCAAGAATCGTTTCTCAATTCTGTTGACGTGATCAGTGATTTGACACTGAGAATCGGATATGGAGTTGTGGGGAATGAAGGAATTCCTCCCTACAGTTCTCTTGGTTTGCTCGAAACAACGGAAGCGTATTTTGGTGAGAATGAAATTGCGAAAGGTTCTGGTCCTGCTTCCCGGCAGAATGATGTGCTCAAGTGGGAAACCACAAGTCAGTTCGATGCAGGTGTTGATCTTGGATTGTTTAACGACCGCATTACGTTAGTAACAGACGTTTACTATAAGAAAACAACTGATCTCCTGTTAAATGCTCCAGTTCCGTATACCTCCGGATTTGACTATTCATTTTTTAACGTTGGAACGCTCGAAAATAAAGGTATTGAGTTTGCATTGAACACGGTTAACACAACAGGAGCCATCAAATGGAATTCTTCATTTAATATGGCGTTTAACCGAAACAAAGTTTTGGACCTCAACAGCGATGAAGGAATTCCGGCAGATCCTATGCTGGGTATTAATGGTTGGACATCCATCAATGCGGGTGTTCCGATTGGAACATTTTACGGATATAAAACAGATGGAATCATTCAGTTAGGTGAGGATCTGTCGCAGATACCTCATTTTATTGAATACACACCAACCTACGGTGATCGCAAATACGTTGACCGTGACGGTGATGGCGACCTGGATGAAAATGATAAGTACGTATTAGGCAATGCCGCTCCGGATTTCTCATTTGGATTCAATAATACCGTTACCTACAACAACTTTTCTTTAAGCATCTTTATTCAAGGCGTTTATGGAAACGAAATCGTTAACTTTAATAAGTTCTCATTGGAAAGCTTTGATGGCAATCAGAATAACTCAACGGCAGCGCTTAACCGGTGGACACCTGAAAACCCAACGAATAAGTATCCACGCGCTAACGTAGCGCCCCCCATTAATACATTGTCTGACCATCAGGTCGAAGATGGATCGTACATCCGTGTAAAGGATGTTACACTCTCGTATAACTTTTCCGGATTGTTGTCAAAAGCAAAGTTCAAGACAACCTCTTTTGTTTTCTTTTTCAGCGTAAAAAACATCCTGACAATCACAAACTATTCAGGCTATGATCCGGAAGTGAACCGGTTCATTAGTAATCCGCGCAGCTTTGGAGCGGATTATGGAACATACCCGACCACAAAAATATTTGCTACAGGCTTAAACATTACACTATAATGAAAAAGCACATACAGTCATTTTTTGTTCTTGCGCTGGTTTTATCATCCTGTAATTTTCTGGATGAAACACCTGAGTCTGTTATCAATTCAGCGACATTCTATAAAACGGAAGGGGATGCAGTTGCTGCAACAAATGCAATCTATGAATACCTCACAGTAGGTACCGAAGGCATTTTTGAACGCGGATTTGGTGGAATTTTCTTTAATGATTATTGGGTGTTTAAAGACATACTTTCTGACAACTGTACAGAAACGATTGTATCTCAGGAATACAGAACACTAAATGATTTCGCCTTTAATGCAGAAAATGAACGTATCGAACTTTACTGGCAAGATCTCTATAAAACAACCAATGCTGCCAATGTTGTTATTGATCGGGTACCGTTGATTGATATGGATGCAATGAAACGCGATCACCTGGTTTCGGAGGCGCGCTTTATCCGGGCTATGATGTATTTCGAAGCGGTTCGGCTTTTTGGAGACGTTCCCTTGATATTGCATGAAAGTGTTGATCTGGATGATGCTTTTGCGGCCCGGTCACCAAAAGCGAATGTGTATGAGGCAATCATCGCTGATCTTGAATGGTCGCGCGACCATCTCAGTAGCACTTATCGCGTGGGGCTGGGAAGAGCAACGCCAATGGCGTGTACTGCCTTGCTGTCGAAAGTTTACCTGGAAATGGGAGAGTATGAATTATCAGCCGAACAAGCTGAAATTGTAATTTCATCTAATCAACATCCACTATTTGCTGATTATGAAGATATCTTTGAACTGGAGAATGCAAACTCAGGTGAAATTATTTTTGCTGTCAATTATAGCGGAACGTTAAGTGAAGGCTTTAAACCTAATCAGTACCATGTACGGTTGCTGCCACCGAATCTTAACAAAAATGGTGAAGGACCGGAAAATGCTTATGGCTGGGAGATTCCAACGGATGATTTGTATAACAGCTTTGATCCGCAAGATAGGCGCAGGGCTGCTACGTTCATCACTTCGTTTACCTATTCAGATGGTGAAACCGTAACATTCGATCCGCACATCAGCAAGTTCTGGGATCAGGAAGATGAACCGCTGGGTAATAACACCGACATGGATGTTATTTATTTACGAACCGCTGATATCATGCTTGTACGTGCGGAAGCATTGAATGAGATTAATAACGGTCCGGATGCAGTAGCCTATGATATGATCAATGAAGTCCGGAAGCGGGCCCGGTTCAATGGAACAACCGACCTGGCAATTCTTCCCGATTTGTCAGGGTTAAATTATCAGCAGTTTAAAGATGCTATTCTCGAAGAGCGAAGACACGAACTTGTGATGGAAGGAAGCCGGTACCACGATCTGGTGCGCATGGGTAAACTCGTTGAACGTGTTGAAGCTGCCAAGCCATCCGCCACACCACAGGCGTTTCACGTTCTGTTGCCAATTCCACAACGCGAGAGAAATCTCAATCCCAAACTCACACAAAACGATCCGTATTAATTTCTTTAGATAAATAATGTCCTTCACTAAGTTTCCTTCAATAAAAGTAAATACTGCTGACACATGTTATACAGGCTGGTCTGCTATTCAAAACGAGTTATCCAATACAATTCAAAAAAGAGGCGCTAAGGTTGTTGCCATTGAGTGTTACCAGGGTGTTTTTGTTGATGATATCATTCGGTGGATTAAAGCAGCATTTACTCATGCACAAATAATTGAGTCTTCAACAGTATTAAAAACCGCTCTGGAAATCCGCTCGTTAACGCATCCCGATGTAACGGATGATCGGATCTTTGGCGTGATTACCCAGCTTGCGCTATCCGATCTTTTCGATCCAGCATTATTATCACAAATTCAGAAATCACTGACTGCCAGTAAACAACTCACCTTTGTGGTGGGTGTAGGTGCATCCTTACTCGCTGAGAAACCTGACTTGCTCGTGTATGCCGACATGGCCCGTTGGGAAATCCAACTGCGCATGCGTAAGCATGAAGTGGCCAACATTGGTTTGTCAAACTATGATGATTCCTTTGAAACTCAATACAAGCGTGGCTATTTTCTTGACTGGAGATTATGCGATAATCTGAAGAAGACGTTGATGCCGAAGTGGGATTACATGCTCGACACAAATGACAGGGCTACTCCTAAAATGATTACAGCTGCTATGTTTAATCAAGGCATGGAGCAGGCGGTGAAACAACCTTTTAGTGTTGTTCCTTTTTTCGATCCCGGCCCGTGGGGCGGACAATGGATGAAAGAGAAATTCAATCTTGATCCTACCGCATCTAATTTTGCCTGGTGTTTTAATTGTGTTCCGGAAGAGAATAGTTTATTGCTGGAGTTCAACGGGATAAAATTTGAAATACCATCCATTAACCTCGTTTTTGCGAAGCCGCAAGAGTTATTAGGCAAGAGCGTGCAGAAAGTATTTGGTGATGAGTTTCCGATTCGCTTCGACTTCCTCGATACAATTGGGGGCGGAAATTTAAGTCTGCAAGTTCACCCGCTTACCGAATACATTAAGAATGAATTCGGGATGACGTACACCCAGGACGAAAGCTATTACATTCTCGATGCCACCGATGATGCTACCGTTTATCTCGGCTTAAAAGAAAACGTTGATGGCAAAGCCATGATACGTGATCTAACAAAGGCACAATCGAATGGTGTTACATTTGATGCAGATAAGTATGCTGAGAAATGGCCTGCAAAGAAACATGACCATTTTCTAATTCCTGCCGGAACTGTTCATTGCTCTGCATCGGGCTGTATGGTTCTCGAGATCAGTGCAACACCCTACATTTTTACATTCAAACTGTGGGATTGGGGCCGTGTTGGATTGGATGGAAAACCAAGACCAATCAACATCGAGCGCGGTGCCGAAGTAATTCAGTGGGATCGTCAACCGGAGTGGACTAAGAACAACCTGATCAATAACATACAAACCTTAGCGGCTGGAGATAATTGGAAAGAGGAGCAAACTGGCCTTCACCAACTTCAATTTATTGAAACCAGAAGATACTGGCAGTCAGGTGTTGTAACACATCAGACAAATGACGGAGTTCATGTGTTGATGCTGATAGAAGGGCAGCAGGCGATGGTTGAAAGTCCTGCGGTCTCGTTTGAACCTTTTTCGGTAAACTATGCAGAAGCATTTATCATTCCTGCCAGTATAAAAGAGTATTCAATCCGTCCTGCAGGATTAAGTGAGGGAAAAGAAATCGGAGTTATTAAAGCATACGTAAGAATCTAGACTATGACAAACCAGGGTACAAACATGAAGTTTGTTTATTTCATTTCAGCTATCGCTGCCTTTGGCGGTTTGTTGTTTGGATACGATACGGCTGTGATTGCCGGTGCAATCGGATTTATTGAAACCAAGTTTCAACTTTCACCGGCCATGACCGGCTGGGCTGCTTCCAGTGCTATTTGGGGTTGTGTGATTGGTGCGATGGGTGCCGGTTATATGAGCGATAAATTCGGAAGAAAGAAGATTCTGATTATCACAGCAATCCTGTTTGCCATTTCTGCTATCGGTGCTGCGATTCCCACAACACTTAATCAATTTGTAGTTGCCCGGATTATTGGAGGTATTGGCATAGGTGCGGCTTCCATGTTGTCACCGCTTTACATTTCTGAAATTGCTCCGGCCGATAAACGAGGTATGCTGGTTACGCTTTACCAGTTGGCGATCGTACTGGGTATTAACATCATCTACTTTGTTAATCTTTTGATTGCAGGTTCCGGAACAGAACAATGGAATATCGACATGGGCTGGCGCTACATGCTTGGTTCGGGTATTATTCCGTCTGCCTTATTCCTGATTACTCTGTTCTTTGTACCTGAAAGTCCGCGTTGGCTGGCCAGCAAAAATCGTGAAGGCGAAGCGCTGAAAATACTCGAAAAGGTAAACGGTAAAGTCGCAGCCGGCTTAGTAATGGCTGACATCAAAAACACATTGCATGAAGAAAAGGGAACCATCGGTGAATTGTTTGCACCCGGTTTACGTACAGCTATGATTATTGGCGTGTTCCTCGCGTTATTCTCGCAGATCACCGGTATCAACGCAATTATTTACTATGCACCGGAAATTTTTAAAAGTGTTGGATTTGGAACCGACTCGGCCTTACTGCAAACGGTTATCATTGGTGTTACCAATACGCTCTTCACATTTGTAGCAATCAAATACATCGATAAGCTCGGCAGAAGAAAGCTATTACTTGGTGGAGTAACCGGCATGGCTGTTTGTCTGATCGGTGTGGGTACGGTTTTCTATTTTGGACTCAGCTCAGGTCCATTGTTATTGATTTTCATTCTTGGGTTTATTGCAAGTTTCGGATGCTCGTTAGGTCCAATTCCATGGGTGATCATGTCGGAAATTTTTCCTACCAAAACCCGGGGCATCGCGATGTCCATTGCAACACTTACGCTTTGGATTGGTGTTGTACTCATTACACAATTAACGCCCATCCTGCTAAAGGAAGTGGGGGGAGCTGTTACGTTTTGGATCTTTGGAGCAAATTCTATTTTTCTGTTATTCTTCACCTACAAGATGATCCCTGAAACAAAGGGTAAGACACTCGAAGAAATAGAAAAATACTGGACCAAACACTAATCGGTAGGACGCTATGCGCGAACCACGTACAGCTACCGTTCTTACGCTTGATGCAGGCGGTACTAACTTTGTATTTTCTGCGCTTAGAGATTACAAGGAAGTCGGTGAGTCTATTACATTATCTTCCAATGCGGATAACCTGGAACGATGTTTATTCACAATCATCTCAGGCTTTGAGCAATTGGCTCAACAAGTTGGAAATTTTGATGCCATCAGCTTTGCATTTCCGGGCCCAGCGAACTATGAGCTTGGAATTATTGAAGATCTGCCAAACTTCAAAGCATTTAACGGAGGCATAGCGCTTGGTCCGATGCTGGAGTCTCATTTCAACGTTCCGGTATTTATTAACAACGATGGAAATCTGTTTGCATCCGGGTTTGTACATGCAGGATACTTACCAGCACTCAATCAACTTTTGGTACAGGCTGGCAGTAAAAAACAATTTCATAACCTGATTGGCATAACACTCGGAACTGGCTTTGGATGTGGCATTGTAACAAACGGTCAACTGATAACCGGTGATAATTCATGCGGTGCAGAGATTCATAATACGTTAAGTGCAGTGAATCAAAACTGGAATGCTGAAGAAAGTGTAAGTACACGGGCCATCCAGCGTGTGTATGCAGAAGAGGCAGGCTTGCCCTTCAGCAGCAAACTGATGCCAAAAGACATTTACGAAATCGCGAAAGGACTGAAGGATGGAAATTCCAGTGCGGCTAAAACCTCATTTATGCAGTATGGCCGGTCCTTAGGAGCCTCTATCGCGAATGTGCTTACGCTTATTGATGGTATCGTAGTTATTGGTGGCGGACTATCAGCCAGCTGGGATCTGTTTGCGCCTTCCATGTTTGAGGAGGTAAATCGACCGATCGAAAATTTAAGACGTGAAGAAATTAATCGTCTTTCTGTTAAAGTTTTTAACCTCGAGGATTCCACGGTGTTTGATGAATTTGCGCGCGGTGAAATGAAAACAATATCCATCCCTGGAACCCATAAAACCCTGCAGTATGATGCCCTTCAGCGAACCGGTATTGCATTGTCAAAATTGAATGGAAGCGAGGCAACATCTTTGGGTGCGTATGCTTTTGCAGTTCAAAAACTACACGATCAACATGAGAAATAAATTCATACTACTTGCAGTTTTTGGTTTTGTGGTCATTTCCTGCAAATCGCCAGAGTCTCAAACAACCGATCTTTCAAAAAATATTCCTTCGCTGGAAAGTCTTTCCGGTAAATGGGTTTCTATTGATACGGTAGACATGGAGCCTTCCCTCAGAAATTTCCGGGCACAGGCTCTTACTAATAAGGACATGACTTCCTTAAGCTGGTTTGCATCTGCACCTTATTCTGGCGGATATCACACGGGCACTTTGAAAGTGAATGGTGAAACGCCACTTGTAACGCACTTCCGGTGGCAGCCGTATCAGGCCTTACGAAGATCAGTACGCAAGGATGTAGAAATCAACAGCGCGACCCGAATGGTTGTTGATAAAAATATAATCCTCTGGGAGGTAACACTTAAAAATACAAGCGGTACGAAGCAGGAGTACAACGTAACTATCGATCACATTGGATTTATCAGTCAGTATCCAAACCAGGAATGGCAGTGGTGGTATCCGTATCCAACCCTGGAGGGTCAGGTTACCAAACGGGATGATGTTATTGAAAACATGCGCGACTATATCGGAACAGGTAAGAACAGCGATGAGAAGATGGTGGAAGAACTCATCAATGGCCGTCCAACAAAAACAGTTAAGAAAGCAACCTGGCCTTCCGATAAAGATGTGCTGACCAGTAAAAAGTATAAAACCACCTTGTCGGCTAATCAACTCATCATTTCTGATACTGAAACAAAAGCAGTTTCGGGGTATGCAGTAGTAACTCAACCCGATAGCCTTGTATCCTATAATTCCGGAGGAACTTCTTCCTGGAAATTTTCGCTCGACAATAACGAAACAAAAACAATTCGTTTCGCGATGACATGGGACGATAATGAGAATACAGTTTCTCAAACACTCATGCAGGTAGCGAGTGATTTTGATGAAACCTGGACAAACGTACAAACTGAATGGGAAGAAAAATGGCAGGAGATCTTCAAGCCAAACAATGCTGTATTGTCGGGAGCATTCCCAATTCTCGAATCAAGTGATTCGCTGGCCAACAAAGTTTACTACACCGGCCCGTTAACGATGCTGTACCTGATGAATACCAATCTTCCGCAACATGATAAAGTGTTTCTTACAGGCGGGCCGCGCTGGGGTGCATCGATTACGTTCTTCTGGGATATAACAGAATGGTCAACGCTTTGGGCAGTAGTGGATCCTGAAATGATGAAAGATCATTTGACATCGTGGGTAAGCATTGATCCAAATAAGCACTTTGGTCAGGATAATTTTAATGGAGGTGGAGCAGGAAATGGGTACTCAGCAAACTACTGGGCATTGTTCCAAATGATGCGGGCTTACCTGACGATCTCCGGTGATACTGAGTTTTTGAAAAAAGAAATTGAGGGCAAAACTGTACTCCAACATCTGGAAGACTACGCGTTGAACTGGAAAAAGCTTTCGATCTATGATTCAACTAAGAATATGGATGCTGCCTACAAGCTTGCTGATTTTGGTGCCGATGAATGGAATCTATTAGAGTGTGTGCCAACCTACAAACACATCGTTCCATCATTCAATGCAGGTTACATCTGGATGATGCGCGAAACAGCAGCATTCCATGAACAGACAGGCAATACTGCTCGCGCTGCTGAATTGAATAAAGAAGCTGCAGAAATGATCCAGAATCTACTAAAGCTTTATGCAGGCAATGGCGTATGGAATAGTTTATATCCCGATGGCCGGAAGATTGAAGTGCGCCATTGCCTTGATTTTATGTTCTTAGGACGCTATCTACCCAATGATATTCCGCCAAACATTAAAGACGAGATGATGGCGTTTGCATACCGTGAGCTGATTACCGATAACTGGATGCGTGCCCAATCGATAGATGATGTTGCTGCAAAAGATTCTGACCGACCCGATCATGGGCCGCTTGGTGCATTTGATGGCTGGCCTGCCGGCACGATGGACGCATTGGTGCAACTTGGCTATCCTGATAAGGCCCTAAACTTTTACCATGCGATAGAGCCCGTAACGGATGAAGGAATCTGGGCGCAGGCACACGAGCTCTGGGGCGATAACAAATGGGATAAAAATGCAAAGGTGCGCATCGCTAAACGCGGTTGGCATAATCGTGAGTCATCTTCCGGTATTGCGATGTCACAAGTGATGCTTAAAAACTTCTTTGGATTCTATCCAACGGTGGATGGCGTAACGCTGAAGCAAAACAAAGACTGGAATTTTAAGGGGAAACTCTATCACGTTAAGTATAAAGACAAATATTACACGCTTGATGCAACCAACGGTGAAACGGTAATGACGGAAGAACCAACTGCGGATTCTAAAAAGTAACAACTATGAAAAAACTTGCATACATACTATTAATGATCATAGTCGTACCCGCCTCGGCACAGAAGCGGCCGGTTGATTATGTGAATACATTAATCGGAACGCATAACTCGCGGTGGGAACAATTTCCCGGTCCCGCGCGACCTTTTGGAATGGTGAAGCTAAGTCCGGATAACCAGGAGCAGGGCTGGAAGGCTGGTTATGAATATGAGCTTACTAGCATTGCCGGGTTTAGTCATATCCACGACTGGACCATGGGCGGAGTGCTGGTGATGCCAACGGTTGGTAAACTTGAGACTCAACCGGGTACTGAACGCAATCCAGATGGTGGTTACCGATCCAGGTTCCGGCATGAAACAGAAAAGGGTGAAGCAGGTTATTATTCCGTTATGCTGGATGATCATAGCATTAAAGCTGAGCTGACTACAACTCCGCGAACCGGATTTCACCGCTACACTTTTCCACAAAGTGATTCTGCCCGAATCTTGGTTGACTTACTGATCCCAACCGAATATGGCTACGAGATATCCTGGGCCGTGATTGCGAAAGTTTCCGATACAGAGATTGAAGGATTTGTGTATCAGCAGTCGTTGCGAAAGGCAAACTACAATGAGTTTGTTGTAAACTTTGTGATGCGCTTCAGCAAACCGTTTGAATCCATGAACGGCTGGGTACAGGAAGATATTTTCCGCAACACGAATCTGGTCGGCAGTGGCTTTGAGCATCGCGACATAGGAGCATTCCTGAATTTCAAAACAAAGGCTGGTGAACAGATCATGGTTCAAACCGGAATCTCGTATGTGAGTACCGCGCAGGCAAGACTGAATCTTGAAACAGAGCTCAATAGCTATAACTGGAATTTTGATCAGGTGGTAAAAGACAGTAAGGATGAGTGGAACAAACTCTTATCCACCATTGACGTACAAACCACCGATGAAACACTCAAGACCAAATTCTACACGAATATGTATCGCGCATATTCAGCACGCTCAACCTACAATGATGTTAACGGCAAGTACATTGATATGTATGAGAAGGAGCAAACCATGGCCGATGGTAAACCGATCTATGGCTCTGACGGATTTTGGATCTCGTTCTGGAATCTGAATCAACTCTGGTCATTGGCTACACCTGAGCTGGCAAACAATTGGGTGAACAGCATGCTGGAGATTTACAACAAAGGCGGCTGGCTACCGCGCGGACCAACCGGTATTGAATATTCCGGAATTATGGTTGCCTCGCATGAGATATCACTGCTCACGAATGCCTATCACAAAGGAATCCGGAATTATGACGTCAATAAAATGTATGAAGCCATCACCAAGATTCAACGCGAGCCAGGGCGAGCGCACGATGCCGGGGGGTATGTTGGCAATCACTTCCTCAACGACTATATCAAGCTGGGCTATGTTCCCGATGATGCTGGCCCGGTTTCAAATACGCTTGCGTATGCCTATGATGACTGGACGGTAGCGCAAATGGCGCTTGCCCTTGGCAAGCAAAAGGATTACAAGGAATTTATGAAGCGTGCCTACAACTATCGGAATGTGTTCGATAAGTCTGTGGGCTTCATGCGCAGAAAAAATCGCGATGGGTCGTGGGCCAAATTTTCACCGTTCGGTGATGTGGCCTGGCTGGGACCTGGATTTGTAGAAGGCAATGCGTGGCAGTACACGTACTTTGTTCCGCATGACCTGAGCGGATTGATTTCACTTATGGGTCAGGATGAATTTAACAATCGCCTCGAGAAAGGTTTTCAAACTTCGGCTGAGCATCAGTTCAACTCCGAGCATCTGGGTTCAAACTCGCTCGAAGGCATGGGCATTTTGCCTGTGAACCACGGCAATCAGCCTAACATGCAGGCGGCCTATCTCTTTAACTATTCACAAAAGCCATGGTTAACCCAAAAGTGGGCGAACGAAATAATGGACAAATATTATGGCAGCACACCTATGAATGGCTGGTTGGGTGATGAAGACCAGGGCCAGATGGGCTCGTGGTTTGTGATGAGTTCGATGGGACTTTTTGAAATGGATGGCGGAGCTTCTGTAAAGCCAATCTATGAAATCGGTACACCCAAGTTTGAAAAGGTTACCATCAACCTCGACCCGAAATATTATAAAGGCGGCAAGTTTGTGATCGAAGCTAAAAGTGTTTCCGACAAAAATATCTACATCCAGTCGGCAACCTTGAACGGAAAAACATTGAATAAACCGTGGTTCTACCACGAAGAGCTGGTGAACGGTGGCTCATTGGTTTTGAAAATGGGACCCAAGCCAAACACCAAGTGGGGTTCATCTGCGGAAGCCGTTCCGCCTTCTATGAGTAATGTATTATCAAAAACACAGATCGATTCGATCCAGACCTACGATCGCTTCATGGAAGATCTGAACGAATGGAATAAGGCTATGAAGGCCTACTACTATCACAAGAAGGAACACTTTGAAACCTTGGCCGATACACCGGGCGAAATTATTTTCCTCGGCAACAGTATTACCGATGGGGCAGAGTGGTCTGAACTGTTTGGTGGAAATCCGAACATTAAAAACCGGGGCATTGGCGGAGATGATACAGATGGTGTCTTAGAACGATTGAAAGAAGTAACGTCTTCCAAACCCGCTAAAGTTTTCGTGATGATTGGTACTAACGATCTGGCCTTTGGTAAAACAGTAGATCATGTGGCTGAAAATCATCAAAAAATTATCGCTCAGATTAAAGCTGATTCTCCCAACACAAAGATCTACATGCAATCGGTTCTGCCGGTCGATGATGCGATCCATTACACGCGGCCAAATCCAAGCATGCTGGAGATCAATAAAAGGCTAAAAGCTTATTGTGAGCAAACCGGAGTTACGTACATCGACCTCGTTCCAACGTTCTCCGATGAAAAAGGAAAGCTTAACAAGAAGTACAGCATTGATGGTTTGCACGTAAACGGAGCCGGATATCTGAAATGGGTTGAAGTGATCAGGAAATACGTGGACGAGAAGTGAGAAACATTAACATCTTCCTGCTAGGTCTGTTGTTTGCGATCACTTCGTGCGAAGACGACCCGCAGCAAAAACAAGAACCCATTATCGAGGAACCTGAACCGATATTCTGTGAACAGAGCGTTTGCTGGGATGCGAGCGTATACGTATGCCGCGATGATCAGTACATTGGCCTGTTTACCCGCAGCCAGGGCTGGACGGGTGGCGATGCCACCTATTCGGTAGATCTGAAAAACGGTAAAACCCTCTGGATGTTTGGCGATTCATTTATTAATCAGGTGAGTGAAGACCGGTCGCGACCAACATTTAAATTGATTAATAACTCTCTTGTGCTTCAGGATGGTTCAGAGATGACCACCTTTCATGGCGGAACTTCTGTGAACCCTAAAGCATTTGCCGCGCCTCCCGAAACCGGTGAATGGTACTGGCCGGGCGATGCCACCGTAGCAAACGGCAAGCTTTATCTTTTTATGCATGGCTTTGGTACCAATGGAGGCGGGGGCTGGGACTTCTTCCGCACCTCGGTTGATTTGTTAACCATCAATCCCACAACAATGGCCATCGAGAGCAACGATCGCCTGTTTGATGATCCAACGATTTCGTGGGGCGCTGCCATTATGGAAGATGTGGACTACACCTATGTATATGGTGTTCTCTCAGCGAGTGGCAGTAAACAATTGTACGTTGCCCGCACCAATGAAGACTTGTCGGAAACCTGGGAGTATTTTACCGGTACAGCCTGGAATACCGACCGGATTACCGCTGAAGCAATTTTTGATGATGTATCCGAACAGTTTGGTGTTTTTAAAGACGGCAATGTGTACTACTTACTCACCCAACATAATTTATTCGGAAAAGAAATCTACCTGTATACATCAACCGTTCCGCAAGGAGATTTTACAGAAGGTAAGACCGTGTACTGCACTCCTGAAACAGGCGGAGATATTTTTACCTATAATGCTTTTGCACATCCGCATGTGTACCAGGATTCTCTTTTAGTGTCCTATAATGTTAACAGCCTGGATTATACCGACATCCTCGACAATGCTGATAACTACCGCCCGTATTTTGTAAAGATCGGTGGGTGGAGAAAAAACTAGACCGATGAGTAACAGGATAAAATTTACATTGATACTCGTGCTCACCGCATGTTGTATCAGTACGTTCGCGCAAAAGAAAGCAGCACGTAACTCGAAAGCAGACACGCTGGTAAATTTTAAGGTCACCGCTGCGCCTGAGTGGACTGATCTGTTCTACCGCAACACTGGTTGGTTTGGTGCAGATGGAATTTTTGAAATGACATTACATGGCAAAGAGTCGATAGGAGCAGGGGCGAAGGATTCTGTTCTCATGTATTTCTCCGATACCATGACCGGTAAAGTCACAGGTAATGCAGTTGAGGATTTCAAAATGATTAATAATTCATTTGCCTGGGTTACAGGCTTGAAACCTTCCGCGCAAACCGTTAGCATTTTTTACAAGGAGGATAAAGCCGGTAAGCCCTTGAATTATGTTGAACCCAACACCCCCAACACCCAACCCGGAGACTACTATTGGTTTGGCGATGGCTTTGTAAATCAGGAAGACAATAATTCCATTAATATCTTTGGCTATCGCACGTTCGATAAAAGCAAGGCTTCCTGGGATTTTGAACTGCGCGGAGTAACGCTCATTACAATTCCGGCCGGTAAATCCCTGGAGCAGCACACACAAATTGATCTCCCGCTGTTCCTGAACCTTGAAAAAATTGGTAAGGGCACGTTCGGAGCCGGCATTTATGTAAACACCAAAGCAGCCGGGGCACCCAAACCCGATGGCTACCTCTATATATACGGTGTGCTGGACCCGAACAAGCAATTGATTGTGGCCCGGGTAAAGCCTAAGGACATTAAAAAAATCACAGCCTGGAGATTTTGGAATGGCACTGCATGGGATGAGAACATCGACCATGTTAAGCCTGTTACCGATCGGGTATCCAACGAGTTGAGTTTAACTCCGCTGAGGGATGGACGGTATTTGCTCGTGTTTCAGGCCGATGGAATCGGGAATCACACGGCTGTAAGAATTGGCAATTCACCCGTAGGTCCTTTTGGTCCGCTACAAAACATCTGGCGGGTTCCTGAACTTACCGAACCACCCGGCATTATTCCCTATAATGCAAAAGCACATCCGGTACTATCCTCCGGAAACCGGTTATTAATAAGCTATAATACAATTTCTGCAGATTACTTTAATGATATCTTAAAGTATCCGCATATGTACAGGCCCCGTTTCTTTTGGCTGGAGCTTGGCGATAACTAGATTGAAGCGGTGTCATTGCGAGGCAGTAACACGCTTGCGTTATAAGTATTGAAACTTCTCTTCTTCAATATTGAAACGGGTCCAAATGTTTTCGGATAATCTCATCATCCAGTTTATCCTCATCCCTGTAGTACCAGTGTAGTGAGGATCACGGAACATCGCGTAGTTTAAATAGTCACAATACACCATAATTATCGAAAAAAATCTGATCGCATGGAATTTGTCGAGCAGAAAAATTAAACCGGGGTTAGGTTGAATGAAACTAAATAACGTTTCCATGCTGCCATTTTCGAAATTCAATGATGGGAATTGACAGTCACATACTATATTTATCCAAACACCTTTTTCATGGAAAAAGACTATACTCTTAGCAGGCGTTTCTTCTTAAAAGCATCCGGGGCATTGATGGCATTGGCTGCTATACCGTCAACGGTAAAGGCATATTATCACGAGGTTAAAGACTTCCTGATCCCACCCAAACAAACCCTTCCACAAACACTAACAATCAATAAGAAGGCCTACAAACTAACTGCGGATACACGCGCAACGCTGCTCGATGTACTGCGGGAGGAACTCAACCTGACAGGCACCAAGAAGGGATGTGATCACGGCCAATGTGGTGCGTGTACGGTTCATGTTGACGGGCAGCGGGTGTTGAGTTGCCTGACATTAACCGCTATGCTGCCGGGCAAGAAGGTTACGACTATCGAAGGGCTCGCGGAAGGCGAGAAGCTTCATCCCATGCAGGAGGCATTCATTGAGTGTGATGGATTTCAATGCGGCTATTGTACACCGGGTCAGATCATGTCGGCTGTAGCCTGTGTGAATGAAGGGCACACCAATTCGGTTACCGAGATAAAAGAATTCATGAGCGGCAATCTCTGTCGCTGTGGAGCGTATAACGGGATTGTAGAAGCCATTCAAAAAGTTGCGAAATGAGACCATTTGATTTCACAAAGGTTACAACTGTCAAGGATGGCATAACCAAAAAGAATGACGTCAGTCAGTTTATTGCGGGCGGAACCAACCTGCTTGACCTGATGAAGAAAAATATCGCACAGCCGGAAACGTTGCTGGATATCACCGGCTTATCAACAACTATTAAAACACAAAAGACAGGAATTCAGATCGGGGCTATGGTTCGCAACAGTGCGCTCACCTTGGATAAAGAGATTTTAGCAAACTACCCGCTGGTCGCGAAAGCCGTTCTCGCAGGAGCTTCTCCTCAAATCCGCAACATGGCTTCCACAGGCGGAAACCTGCTGCAACGAACCCGCTGTGTATACTTCTATGACACCGAACTTCCATGCAATAAAAGAAACTCAGGCAGCGGATGTAGCGCATTGAATGGGAACAATCGCATGAGCGCGATAGTTGGCTGGAGCGAAGATTGTGTTGCCGTTCATCCTTCTGATTTATGCGTTGCCCTTACTGCATTGGATGCCACAGTCCGGGTCACCGATAAGAACCAGACAGAAACTGTTATTCCGTTTAAGGATTTTCATCGCCTTCCGGGAACAACACCCGATAAAGACAACAACCTTCCATCAAACGCTATTATTACAGCAATTGAAATTCCGGTTAACCCTTTCAACAAGCACTATGCGTACCTCAAGCTGAGAGACAGGGATTCGTATGCGTTCGCGTTAGTATCCGTAGCCGCTGCTTTGAATATTGAGAATAACCGGATTGTTGATGCACGAATAGCATCAGGCGGAGTTGCCCATAAGCCATGGCGCTGGCTTGATGCCGAGAATTTCCTAAAGGGTAAAGAAGCGACAACTGCAAATTTCCAGGAAGCTGCCAGAATCGCTGCCGAACAAACCAAGCCCCTGGAGCACAACGCATTTAAAGTTCCGATGCTTAAAGGCGCCATCGAAGTTGCATTACAAAATTGTTTAACCGCTTAGCATTATGGAATTCTTTGACGAAGAGCAACTAACATTAACTCCTGCTGAAGGCCGGGTAGAAGCTGTAGCTAAGGTTACAGGCAGAGGAAAATATGCCGCTGAATACACGGTACCCAATGTTTGCTATGGCGTATTGGTAACAAGTTCTGTTCCTGCCGGAACCATTAAGGCAATAGATGTAGCACGCGCCAAGCAGGCTACCGGAGTCATTGATATCCTCCATCACCAGAACAAGCCTGTTGTTCCCGGCTTTGCCGATGAAGCAAAGATCAAAGAATCAAGGGTTGGACTTCCGGTACTTTACACCGAAAAAATATATTTCAAAGGGCAACCCATTGCGTTGGTCGTTGCTGAATCATTGGAAGAAGCCACTTATGCTGCATCGCTTGTTACCGCGGAGTACACACCTGATTCTTTTACTGTTGACTTTATAAAAACGCAATCCACTATTCCGCTCAAGGAAACCGGCAAGGAGCGTGGCTCTGTTGACGCTTGGGCGAATGCCGAGCACATGGTGGAAGCCGAGTATACGATTAAGGAAGAAGTTCACAACCCCATGGAGATGCATGCAACAATTGCCGAGTGGGTGGGTGAGGATAAGCTGAAGCTGTACGATAAAACCCAGGGTGTGAACAATGTTCAGCGTGTCTTTGCAGCATTGTTTTCCATTCCAAAAGAAAATATTGAAGTAATCAGTGAGTTTGTCGGGGGTGGGTTTGGGTCCGGCTTGCGCGTGTGGTCGAACGCAGTGCTGGCCGTCATGGCTTCGCGTCAGGTGAAACGACCGGTGAAGGTAGTGCTTACGCGGCCACAGATGTTTTCCCTCGTTGGCTACCGGCCGGAATCCTGGCAAAAGATCAAAATGGGTGCCGATAGCAGCGGGAAAATTGTAGGAGTGATACATCAGGCGCGGCATGCGACATCCTTGTATGAAAATTTCAATGAGAACATCACGCGCATTGCACGACTTGTCTATGATTTCAAAAACTTAAAGACTGAGTCCGCCATCGTGCCGTTAAATCTGGGCACACCAACGTGGATGCGCGGCCCGGGCGATTGCACGGGAGACTTTGCTATCGAAAGCGCTATTGATGAGCTTAGCTATAAGCTTAATGAAGATCCGATAGCCTTTCGTTTAAAAAACATTGCGCTTAAGAATGATCCGGAAAGTTGTAAACCCTGGTCTACTCACTTTATTGATGAGTGTTTGGAAAAAGGAGCGGCTGTTATAAACTGGAAAAACCGCAAGGCCTTACCAGGGCAAATGACTGAAGGTGACTGGAAGATTGGTTACGGGATGGCTGTAGGCATGTGGACATCCGGCAGGGGAACTGCGAGCGCTGGAATAGTAATGGAGCAAAACGGTACGATTACCGTCCAGACTGCTATGACAGACATCGGCACGGGTACCGGCACAGCGATGCAAAATCTTGCGCAGCAAAGTACCGGTCTGCCGAAGAGCAGCATCAAGGTTGAGCTTGGGAATTCTAACCTGCCGCCAGCGCCAAGCCAGGGTGGAAGCACGGGTCTTGCATCATTGGGTGGTGCGGTGTTAGAGGCAGCAAAACTCTTAAAGCAAAAGCTTGCAGGATATGCGGCTGAGCAAAACACGATTTACAAGGATGCAGTTGCCGATGATATTATACTGTCTGAAAAAGGCATATCCTACAAACAGGCAAACGCGCAGTTTATAAGTTATGCCGACCTGTGGAAGAAGAGCAACCTCACTACGATTGAAGCTGAAGCAACATCGGCTCCGGGTGAAGAGCGACAGAAATTTGCCTTCTGTTCTTCCGCGGCTCATTTTTGCATTGTTCGGGTACACAGTAAAACCGGAAAGGTAAAAGTTGACCGGATGGTGTGCGTTGCAGACGGTGGTAAGATTGTAAACGATAAAGCTGCAGCCAATCAGCTTTCTGGCGCTGCTGTTGGCGGCATTGGAATGGCCCTGATGGAGGAACAGCATTGCGATAAAAAGTTTGGCAGTCTGGTGGGCAATGACTTTGACGGCTATCACTTCCCGGTGAATGCCGATGCACCCGTTATTGAAACATTTTTCATTGACAAACCTGACCCGAACATCAGCTCGGTCGGATCAAAGGGATTAGGTGAGGTGGGTATCATCGGATGCGCGGCTGCAATAAGCAACGCAATCTACAACGCAACCGGTAAGCGTTTACGTGATTTGCCGATGACACCGGATAAAGTTTTGCTGGGATAGTGGAAGGTGTGTTTGTTGGTAAAGCAGGTTGAGAAGTAATAACGGAAAAAGAAAATCAACCCAAAAAAACTGGTGGATAATGATATGAAATTATTTTTTCAATTCTCCGCAGAGTCTCCAGTAGGGACTCTGCGGCAAAACCAAATAAACTGGCAGGGAGTGAATAATTGTTTACAGAACCGCTGGATCTTTTATTTTCCACTATGGATGAGCAATTCAACACGTCTGTTCTTCATTCGCCCTTCTTCGGTGGTATTTTCTACAAGAGGTTTATCACTACCTAAACCAACTGTTTCTACCCGATCGATATCCACGCCATTGTTGACCAGGTATTCGGCTACTACATCCGCGCGTTTCTTCGACAGTGTAAAATTGTGCGAGCTGCTTCCTGTGTTGTCGCTGTGACCGGAAATTTTTACCAACCGTTCAGGATGTAAGATCAGGTAGTCGACAATCGGATCCAGCGCTGCAAAATGATCACTTCGCAAGGTCGATTTGTTTGTTTCAAACAACAGCTCTGCGCCAAGTACAATGAGGCTGTCCGCTTTAAATAGGGGAGAAGGTGAAGTAATGACCGTGTCAACAACGACTGGTATTGCTTCTCGCACCGGTTGTTTGGCCTTGTTTGTTGAATCCCGATGGAGGTACTTGTACTCGCCTTTCCTCGCATTCCGGGCGATTCTCTTTTTAAATTTCTTAAAACTAACGGACCGCAGAGAAGCCGAATGTGCGGACTGTACCCGGCATAGTTTCCGAAAGCAAAGAACTTTGGCGAGTATAAAATGACTCGAATTCTTGTTCGCACGATTCAGTATGTCTCTGTTAGCACCCGCCAGATGAGATACCATCAACGGAGTTTTACGATACTTATGTTCCTTGTTTTTCTGAGCGTTGCTGAAAAAAAATCCGAACAGGAGAAGTGAAAGAAAAAGTGCTTTCATGCTGACTGGTAAGGGATACTAAAGGAGACATCAGGTACTCACGTGCAACATCACGCACGAATCATCCAACAGGCACTGGTATTCTTTCGTAAAGGATCAACGCTACGATGTAAATAATATTGTGGTATCAATCAACAAGGGTATCGCGGTCCGGCTAAAATCAGAAAAGTTGTAGGTCTATTTCCCGATGCAGAATTTCGAAAAAATGTTTTCTAAAAGATCATCAGTCGTAATCTCCCCGGTAATCTCTCCAAGGTAATGCAACGACTGCCGGATATCCATCGCGAGAAAATCTCCGGTAATGTTATCACGCATGCCTGTTAA
>Ga0075160_10000651_pt1 | contig 21612 bp, 24 predicted proteins | sample JI91814C2DNA_FD_70969 | JGI IMG/M metagenome (GOLD analysis project Ga0075160, IMG submission 70969) | Wastewater effluent complex algal communities from Wisconsin, to seasonally profile nutrient transformation and Carbon sequestration -... | ecosystem: Engineered > WWTP > Effluent > Algae... | reverse complement strand
GGTATTACCGGCTAACTCAAGTTGATTTGAACGGCAACACAGAAACTTTCAAACTTCTTTCTTCCTTTTGTTTTGACAACAACGAAAAAATAACGGTGTATCCAAATCCTGCTGGCAAAGAGTTATTTATTGATCTCAATCTGAGTCAGGATTACGGTGATATGGAATTAAAAATCGTCAACGCCGCTGGAAAAATCTGTACCCGTGAAAACATACGTCCAATAAAAGGTAGCAATACGTTTAAAATTTCTTTGAATCTGGAACCAGGACCGTATACCCTTCTTCTTAATTCCCCCGGATGGCAGCTGCCGACGCAGAAGATCATTGTCAAATAATCCTGCCGGTTACGATGCCAGTATTAGCATAACAACCGCTCAACGATCTGACAACCTTAGTAAAAACTTAATCGGATACTTACCTGAACAGCTGATGCATGCTGTGTAATTCGTCTGATAATTTTCTGGTTTGGGTATCCAACTCTATTGCGGAATTTTTTAAGTAACTAACCACCTTATCTACCTCCTCTTTTTCAACCATTCCACCGTGAATAATATCGCTTAACCCCAAAATTGAACTGATTGGCCTCCTTAATTCATGCGAAAGCATGAATGCCCAATTAAGAAGATTTTGATTAAATGTTTTTCGGTCTTCCTGTAGGCAAATCAATTCGCTCACATCTTTAATAGTTCCTTTTAATATCAATCCCCCATTCCGACTATCCACGATCGATTCTACCTGAACGCTGAGGTATTTAATTCTGGAACCGATTAAATTTATTTTGACAACCGTATCTAATTTTTGATCGGTAGCCGCTAATCGTTCACTTGTCAAATTTAAACCAGACCTTATTTCCGGGTCAAGCAATCCGAGAATTTGAGGCGCCAGTGGCTGTGTTTCACTTAATTCCAGAATTTCGATCATCTGGCCCGAACAATTTAACTCGTTAGTAGATAAGTTATAACTCCAGTGCCCAAAACTCCCAATCTTTTGGGCTTCAATAAGCTCTCTGTTCAGCACCTTGATTTGTTTATTGATTTTAATTTCATGATCAATATCCTGCACACTTAAAACAAAGTAGGTAGGCTTTTGATCTGCATTGCGCATGAGTATGAACGAAATCCGGCACCAAAGCATTTCACCGGATTTAGTACGTAATTTTTTATTTGAATAATAGATTTTATCTGGATTCTCTATTGCATCATCCCTCAACTTGTTGTCGGCTTCGTACTCGGACGCCAATGTAAGATCAAATCGGGTTAAACGGAGGAGTTCGTTTTCGCTGTATCCCAAAATACCCGATAACGACTTGTTCACTTTAATGATCTTATCCGTTAAGTCAATCAAAGCTATACCAATTGGGAAATTTTTAAAGATCCGGTCATCATTATTATTTACTTCTTCGTATTTGCCCTGAGATTTTAAATACTTCTTATAATAAAACAGCACCAGGCTGAAGATGAGAACAGATGAAACAGAAACAAATACAACACCCTTTACGCTCTGCAACTTTTGAAATTCATCTATTCCCCGCACCATGAGTCGTAAAAAGTGATCCGAGAGTAAAATCCACAAAACACCAAATAACAGATAGATCCCTGAAATAATGAAAGAATACTTTAACTCACGTTTCATGTGTTTTGTTTATAGAAGCAAAACTACCTTTGTAAAGCGACCGAAGCGATGACTTTACTCATACCTGAAACTAACATAAATCACTTACCCGCGCGCTAAAAAGAATTTTAGTTTGACGCCGCGCGTTTACTTATTGCACCACAGGAATTTTTAGTTCCAAGGTAACCTCTTCGGGCGTGCCTTCTGCAGTTATATTAAACGCTTTCGGCGAAATCGTAAATACCCCACAAAATGTTTTACTCGGAAAAAAAGGAAAATGAACCGATGCCCGTTTGCTGTCAAAAACAAATGGAAATTTGATTCTCCGGGTCACTCCTTTCAACGTGAGGTTACCGGTAGTTTCGTAACCCATCCCGGTTTTATTGATGCTAATAGATTCAAAGGTGATAAAAGGGAACTTACTGGTTTGTAGTGCCTCGCGTGCGTGCGCGTCTTTTAAGGCATTTCCGGTATTGATGGTCCGGGCGTCTATGGAGGCGATTATCTTTGATTTCTCAGGGTATGATTCGTTAAATTGAATGGAGGCTTTTAACCCGCTAAAAGTTGTAGCCTCCCATTTTACAGAATAACCTTCCTTTACTTTCCATGCCACGGATGAAACAATGGTAAATGCCGACACAGACAGAATCACCAAAACGCTCATGAACCACGTTAAATTTTTCATAGGGTGTATTTTAAAATTACCTTGCGTTAGTTGACTTAATGCTGCCAATTAAACGATCTAAAACAAGCTGTTTCTTATAAATATTTTTGCAGGTATACACTACAGAAGGTGAATAGTGATAAAATTTACTGTCAATCGTGAATGAAGTGGTTGCGGGAGATAAAGTGCCGGACAATGAACTTGCACAGTGATAATCCGGAGAAAAATAACCCAACTTAATGGCCGACCCATTCAACTCGGCGTCTGGCACAATCTCTTCCGGCCCTATGCGCAGCGACACCAGCTTAAACTCATTATTGACATCGCCCGTGGAAACTGTAGCCGTATAATTAACCAGGCTGAGCGTTGGCTGCTGTGCGCCTTGAGCCATAACCGAACAAGTGCAGGTAACACTATAAAATCCATTTAAAAAACCCGACGCGTTTTCCTTTACATACACCGTTCTTGTGTCGGTGGCAATTAAATTTCCATCAGCACTTCTATAATTATAATTTAGATAATAGTTCCCCGGAAGCCGCGTATTTACCCAACCGGTAACATCCGATACCGAACAATAATCCAAACAGGAACGAATTCCGTCCTGATCATCAAAAACAGACGCTCCGGGGTCATGATAAGTACTGTAAAGATAGGCGGTATCGCTTTTTTGACCTGCTATCACAACAACCGGCAACAGACTGTCTAAAGTTGATGTTTTTACAAAACCCGCCGGCAACTCCGGCTCACAGGCTACTGATAACATAGCGACCAAGCAAACAACCGGCTGATGTAGTCGTGGCATTATCTTCATTTTATTCACCTTCTTCTATTTGGTTCAATTTGGCTGCGTCGCTTTTATTGCGAGAACATATTTATAGACGGCATCTTTTTCAGCCGCAGTGATTTGGGCCTTTAGCGCCATGTCATCCATAATTGTCTTCCATTGGGACTCGCTGTATTTATATATACTTTGCGGACCATGACATCCGGTGCACGCGCCAACGGTATAAAGTACATGACCAGCTTTTAACGTCTCCATCGTTGCGTCAGTATATTTCTTTTGAATGGCAACCAATTCTTCGTTACGGGGAGGATAAATCCCGTGTGAGAAAAGCGCTGGCGAAAATTCAGGCGTGATGATCCCTTCGTCCTTTCTAACAGCCGCGGCAGGCGTTACCTCCACTTGTTTAGTTTTGGCTGTTTTTGTTGTGTGGCACATCACTGATACAAAAGCCAACACTGTAATCAAACTACTTCCGACGATTTTCATAATTAAACACATCCAGCGGGGATTAGTAGTCCGCCAGTGCCAAACAAATATAACCTGGCATGCTATTGTTTTTTGTTACCAATTAGTTATTGGCTTGTTAATGAGTTGTTAAAGCGGAGTCCACACCTTATTAAAATGGTTATTTTTGAGACATTGTCATGAAACTGAACAAAACCTATCTTTTTATCCTCATTTCGTCACTCGCTCTGTTAGTGGTGCTTATCATCCAGGTGAATTGGATTCTGCAAACAGCAAAAATAAAAGAAGAGCTCTTTAATGAAAAAGCGAACATTGTTCTTGCAAGAACCACCGAGGCGCTCTTTTCCGATACCACTATCCGTAAAAAAATCGAAAACCATCTGGGCAAAGAGGAAGTACGTAAAATAGATTCGTTATTCAATTTTTATATGATGTTTTACAATTTTCACATTGATTATTACTTTGAAGTAAAACCCGGTTTAGTGATCAATCCGGTTGAAAACAATACAACTCCCATTATTCAACCTTCGCAACCTGCCTGTTATCAGAAAAACCTGGAAGAGGCCGCCATTAACAATGGATTTGAGTTAAAATTGGTTTTTCCGGACAAAGAAGAATTTATTCTACAGGAAATGGGCCTATTATTCATTACCTCCGTGGCACTATTACTGATTGTATTGGTGATGTTTTGGCGTACAACGGTTTCCCTCCTAAAAGAAAAAGAAATATCGGAACATACCACCGATTTTTTAAACAACATGACCCATGAATTTAAAACACCGCTAACGAACATTGCCCTGGCCGGTAAAATGATACAGAAAGACGCGGGCGCAACCCGCGAAGACAAAATAAAACACTACTCGGGGATCATTCTTGAAGAGAACGAGAAATTAAGGTTGCAGGTAGAACAGGTATTGAGCATGACCGCTTTGGAGAGGGGTGAAATTCCTCTCCTTAAAACCGAAGTGGATTTTCACACACTGATCCATGACTGTGTAAAACGGATCGCTATTCAAATAGAAGGCAAACAGGGTAACATCACATTACATCTAAATGCTACGCGATTTGTGGTAACTGGAGATAAAACGCACCTTGCAAATACCTTGTGTAACCTGGTAGACAATGCGCTTAAATATTCACCTGACAGGCCGGAAATTAGTATCCTTACATTTAACGAAGGTAGTCGGCTCGTTATGGAAATTTCCGACAATGGTATTGGTATCGAAAAAGACTACCGGGAAAAAGTATTTGAGAAATTTTTCAGAGTACCAACAGGTAATGTGCACAACGTAAAAGGATTCGGTCTCGGCCTGGCCTATATTAAAAAAATCATCGAACTTCATGAAGGAACCATCGTTCTGAGGAGCGAGGCTGGAAAAGGAGCAACGTTTATTATTCATTTACCCTATGCCTAAACCTCAACTCAAAATACTGCTCGCCGAAGACGATTTGAACTTAGGGGTACTGCTGGTAGATTACCTCGAAGCCGAAGGTTTTGAAGTTAAACTTTGCAGGGATGGTGAACTGGCTTTAAAAGCCTTTCAATCCCAATCCTTTGATTTATGTCTTTTGGACGTGATGATGCCAAAACTGGATGGTTTTACTCTCGCCAAAACACTCCGTCTAAAAGACAAAAAAGTGCCGGTCATTTTTATCACCGCAAAATCCTTAAAAGAAGATAAACTGAAGGGTTATGAGCTGGGCGCGGACGACTACATTATCAAACCTTTTGATGAAGAAGAATTACTTTGGAAAATAAAAGCGGTAGTGCGTAGAATGCCTGACAAACAGATCGGGTGTAAGACCGAAGTTACCGCCATTGGTAAATACAAGTTCGATTTTAATAATCAATCCTTAACCATTAACGGCAAAATAAAACGAATTACTGAAAGGGAAAGCGACATTCTCAATTACCTTTCTAATAACCGTAACCGTGTTATTAAGCGCGAAGACCTGTTAAAGGAACTTTGGGGTGAAAACGATTATTTTTTTGGCAGAAGCCTGGATGTGTTTATAACCAAGATTCGCAAATACCTGAAAGAAGACGCTGATCTAAGCATCGAAAATGTTTTCAGTGTCGGTTTCATTTTTAATGTACCCGGGTAATACTAAAATATAAAGCGCTAAACTAAAAGCGGAATATTATCACCAGCTACTAAATTGTGAAAGTAGCGTTTCAGCAAAGATCTCCCAGTTTTAAGATCCTCAGAAATTCAGATCACCGCGGCAAACCTTCCCAAAACAAATTTAAATACTCATGCCGAAACTTAAAGAAGCTGTAGCCTAATGAAATTTATTCGTACTCACTGGGAGCAATACATTGTATCCAATATTCCATAATCGTTTTAATAGTATGTTCCAATTTTTCCATACCGTTGGGCTTAACAAAAAAACCCTGTACAGACAAGGAATAAGCGTCAATCACTGATTTTTTATCGGCATGAGTGGTAAAAAAAAGATAAGGAATACATTTTACATGGAGTAACTCATTGGTATGAATTTTTGACCGAAGTTCAAAGCCATTAATTTTTGGCATGTTAACGTCAGAGAGAATGAGGAATGGATTTATTTCCGTTTTATTTAAATAATCCAGCGCCTCGTTTCCATCTTTAAAAAAAACGATTTTATTTTTATAATCTAATTTTTTGAAAATTTCTGTAAGGAACATCTGATCATCCTCATCATCTTCTATAACCACTACGGGCCCGTCTTTATTCATCGTTTTATTTTTTTGGGAAAGGTAGGTAATTAAATAACACATTAACTCTTTTAGAGTGCATAAAAACTGATTAATGTTGTTGCGCTTGAATGATACGAACATAAAACGCACATGGGCAAAATGGCAAGCAGCCTCTGGCGCGATTTTTATTGAATTATTAAATTCATGGGCGCATTGATTCCTGCCGAATTATCGGAAGACAACCAGAACGTTATTAATTTAGACGTTTAGTAAAATGTACCGGCGCTAACAAGCAACTAAAAGGGCAAAAACGTGAGATGGTTTTTCTGGAAAACGTTAGATCAGATAGGCGCCCTCGGGGTAAAAATTTAGACTTCGATTCAAGCCATCCTTGGAAGTCAGAAGTTACGCGCGAATTGTTTAACGTACCGATGCGGTACCAACGCATTTTGGGTTAAAGTCCACTGATGTGTATTTTGTGATCCGTTTAACTTTTTAAATGCTGGGCGCCGGATCCATAAAGGATCGCAGCCTCAAGTACGTCAAGGTTGATGTCTTTTATAGACTTGAACTTAATGCAATACCCACTCACGGCAGCCCTACCCAGTTTTTTCCCATAGGTTTGGGCTAAGTAGCTCTTATCTTTGATGCCCATAATATAAATAGAGATCCCGGTTGTGTTTGCGCTCAAACCGATTTGATAAAACTCCCGCGTTGTGCCATCAGCATATTTAATGGTGTAAGAACCATATCCGATGTTGGGATTTGAAACAATTTTGTTTTCGCTGTTCTTACCGTCAAGAAACCATAATTTACATGTCGGCATGAGCTGCAGAATTTTGTTGTGCAACGTTTGCATGTCGACGCGTTTTGGTTCAGGTTGACCGGCAATATACTTTTTGATTTCCTCTTTTACGACCATTGAAATATAAAATTACGGATTACTTTTTTTATCCTTTCAAATCCCCATTTATTTTTAACACCGTGCGAGCACACAATTTCTCTATCCCTTTTTCCATAAAATCGCTAATAAACTTTCCAGATTGGTTATGCTCACCGTGAATCCCTCTTTATAACCCATTTCAATCATCTTCTCCATACGGGTAAGCGATTCATAATAAATAGTAATACGCACAGTTGTCTTTCCGTTTTGCTCACTAAACGTGTAATCCTAATCAGAACCCGGCAATTCATGGTTTAGGCGCTACACATTGGTCAAGGATTTCGGCTTTAGTAAATGCATTCCATACCAGCGAACCTGTGGAAGCGATGAATGGCAACCATAAAAAACAGAATTTCTGTCGCCAAATACTTAACACCAAAATGTAGTGTCCATGGTGATTTTTTTGCAATGACTGAAAAAAAATTTGCGCAAGTTTAAACTTGCACATATATTTGCAAGAAACTACTTGCGCATTATGGCACAACCACGAGACATCTTCCAGGCAATAGCTGACCCAACCCGTAGACAAATTATCAATATGCTGGCAAGGAAATCACTCAACGTAAATGCCATTGCCAGGGAGTTCGATATGACCCGGCAAGCCGTTTCCTTGCATGTACAATTTCTTAACGACTGCGGCCTTATTGTAATCAAAAAACAGGGGAGGGAAAGATACTGTGAAGCAAAACTCACCAAATTAAAAGAAGTAACCGACTGGGTAGACCAGTACCGAAAATATTGGGACACTAAATTTGACTCCCTGGAAATTTATCTGGCCAAAATTCAAAAAAAGAAAAAATAAAAAGATGGAAAAATACAACACATTTAAACAAGAAGAGAATATTCTCATACATACAAGAATTCTCGACGCGCCAAGAGAACTGGTATGGGAAGTATGGACCAATCCGGCACATATTAAAGAATGGTGGGGGCCAAATGGTTTTTCACTCACAACAAAATCAATGACGGTAGAGCCCGGAAAAATCTGGGAATTTGTGATGCATGGTATGGGGCGGGATTGGGATAATCATATTGAGTACGTGGAAGTAAAAAAACCTTCCCTCTTATCCTACAAACATTCAGGTGGGGAAAGCGAGGACTATCACTTTACCGTTACCGTATTATTTGAAGAGGTGGAAGGAAAAACGTTGCTGACCATGAAGTCAACATTTAAGTCCAAAGCAATTATTGACGAATTAAACAGAAAGGTAAATGCCATTGAAGGTGGCAAACAAACATTAAACCGCCTGGAAAATTATCTTCAACAATTCGCTCGTAAATAAGAACACACATAAACCGCAAACGATAAACTATTAAACACCAAACGTTATGAGAAAAATAATTTCATTTATGCATTTGTCACTCGATGGTTTTGTATCGGGCCCCAACGGAGAGATGGACTGGATCACCGTGGATGAAGAAATCTTCACTCACGTTGGTAAGCGCATCAGTGAAGGTGACACGGCCTTGTACGGACGAGTAACGTATCAGATGATGGAAAATTACTGGCCGACTGCGGGAAATAAACCTGCGGCGACTAAACACGAGATTGAACATTCAAAGTGGTACAATACCGTTCACAAAGTTGTTTTATCAAAAACTATGAAAGACGCAGATCTGACAAACACAACAATTATCGGCGACCACCTTTTGGACAACATAAATAAACTAAAACAATCGCAAAATGGTGAGGGTAAAGACATCTTGCTTTTTGGCAGCCCAACAGCAACGCATTCACTTATTCAACTAAACGCAATTGACGGCTACTGGTTATTTGTTAATCCAGTTATTCTTGGGCGAGGCATTCCATTGTTTGCAGACATTAAAGACAAAATAAAACTAAACTTATTAACGACGCGACAATTTAACTGCGGCGTAACTGAACTGAATTATACAGTGGACAAACACTAACAAGCAACAGTCATTTCAAAACCGAGCCGTTACCGGCGTTGCCCACCCCTACCATTTCGAACAAAAACCCCTTTGAAGATCAATCACTTCAAAGGGTTTTAGTTTGATTGAGGTCCCGCGCATGCTTTTGTCGATCGAATTGCTGGAAGACCTCAGAAATTACCGGCGCTCAAAACAATACTTTGAAAAAAATAGTTTTAGTGTATCTTTTATAAAATTAAACATTATACGCTCACCAGGTTTTACGACCAGGATTTGGACAGGAATCTACTTAAGCAACAACTATGAAAATTAACCTACTCTCGATCATTTTTCTCTTTGGCTTTCTACATGCAGTTCCATGCACGGTGTATAAAATAACCAAAAGCGGTAAAACCTTTGTTGGGAACAATGAAGATTATTGGGATGCAAATACACGAATCTGGTTTGAAAAAGGAAAAGCTGGTGAATACGGATCCATGTTCGTTGGGCAAGATAACCTTGTTGCGCAGGGAGGGATGAACGAAAAAGGACTGGTATTTGACGGATTCTCCGTGCAACAAAGGCAAATTAACGAGAAAACCGGTAAGCTGAAGTTTTATCCCACCTTGTTTAAGGATGTCATGAAGAAATGCCGGAACATTGTTGAAGTTTACACCCTGCTGGACAAATATGACATGAGCCCTTTAAATGGCGGGATGCTCATTTACATTGAAAAAAGCGGTAAGTACCTGATTGTAGAGGCTGATACCATGATGATGGGAAACGAGGATAATTATTTGTTATCTAATTTTTGTCCTTCGCAAACCTCTAATGTTCAGGATCTGAACATACCCTACTATCAGAAAGGAAGAAAGATGATGGAGCAGCGTATTGACACAAGCCTAAACTACCTGACCCAGCTGAGCAATACCATGCACCAGGATTGGGGGAAGGGGTTTGGCGGAACGCTTTACACCACCATTTACGATTTAAATGAAGGAACGGTCAACCTGTATTTTTACCACGATTACAGCGTCGCCGTCAAATTTCATCTCAAAGATGAACTCAACAAAAAAGACAGAATTCTGGTGATCCCTGAAATGTTTCCCGATAACACCGCAGGCCAATTCCATTATTCAAAATGGAATAATGCTAAAGAAGCTGTCCGGTCTTTAGGGGGAAGCAGTGTTGCAAACGACTCACTGGCACTTGCTAATTTTATAGAAGCCGAAGAACTATTTCCAATGATAAAGATTTTTGAACTGGATGTAAATGATGCCGGATACGCCTTGCTTGAGAACGGAAAAATAACTGCGGCTATTAATTTATTTAAACTGAACGTCCGTTACTTTCCGAACTCCTGGAACTGTTATGATAGTTTGGCGGATGCCTATATGAAAGCTAAAGAATATCCGCTTGCGTTGCTCAACTATAAAAAGTCCGTTGAAATGAACCCGAAAAATGAACATGGCCATAAACAAATTCATAAAATAGAGAAACAGGGGAGACGCTAAACTTAGTCACATTTAGCGGAAAAAACCATTAGATTTGGTTTAAACAGGTTAGTTGTCTACCTTGGCACTACCTGCCATTTCAAACAAAAAGACCTTTGAAGATCAGATACTTCAAACGGCTTAACTTTGCTTGTGGTCCCACACATAATGACTTCGAACGAATTGTTAGTGAACATGAAGGAAATGGCAGATTTATATGATTATTATTGACCGGGGCGGGCGACTAAACTGCTAAAAGGCCAAAAATTTCAAACGGGTGCCGATTAAAGGGGTAACACGATATCAAAAATCATAAACCGAAAAGGCGGGCAATCAGCCCCTTTAATATTTTGGTTAGATTGAATAGTCTAATCAAATCTACTTACGTTTCTTTTTAGGCTTTTTGGACGCTTTTGCACGATCGTTAAAATCGAGGCTCAAATTGATCCAGTATTTGAAAGCCTTTTTTCCCTTCAGCCCTTCTTCGGTCACAAATACATACCCCTTCATAGGCCTGCCGGTAAAATCCATCGGGCGACAACCGATCCTCTCCAGGGCCTCGGACTCGCGTAAGGGGTCTATTCTGCACATCAGTTCGTCAGTAACCACGCCCATGCACATTTTTCCGTTCACCATAAAGCAAATTCCTCCGAACATCATTTTTTCTTCTACATTTGGTAAGTCCACCAGAGCTTCGCGAACCCTGTCTCCGAGTTTTTCGTTATAAGCCATATTTAAATATAACTCTTTCTACACATGTAATTTAAACATCATTTATTTCATCGAATGAAGCGCTACTTTATTCCCTTCGGTATCTTCGAAATGTGCCATAAAACCATTTTGACCTATAGCGGTTTTAGGCATAAGAATCCTGCCGCCGGCATTTTCAACTTTTGAAAGGGGAACATTTAAGTCTTCACCACCATTTAAATAAACTAAAGACCCATTCTTTGACGGCTCATAACCTTTCGCTTCTGTAATACATCCACCAATTCCATTTTGTAAGTCTGCGGGAAAGAAAGCCGATTTCATACCTGGCATTTCCATTGGCTGCATTTTAGCCCCCAAAATGGCTTCATAAAAAGTTCTAGCTTTGTCGAAATTTTTCACTGGTATTTCAAACCAATTGATAGCGTTTTTCATTTTTTCGATTTTTATAGTTAAAGTGAGATAAAAGTAGTGTCTATATAAATAAAAAAAGGTGTGTAATATAGCCAATATTGAGGGTTGATATGGCCAGCGGACTTTATTACTTTTACAAAAATGTATGCCGATGAAACACCTTACTATTCTGGTTCCGGATGGCCAGCCTAATCCAATTACAATCATAAGTACTTATATGGCATTTATGCAAGCAGAGAACCATCATCGGTTGAAAGGCGGTAAACCTGTTTTCGAAACAATCGTTGTCGCAGGGATTTCAAAAAAGGTGAATGTTTTCAATGGCCTATTTTCTGTTACTCCTATTGAAGATATAACAAAGGTAAAAAAGACAAACCTAGTTATCATACCGGCCTTTTTACCCCAAACTAGTCCCGAACAAAACATCAAGCTAAATAAAAAAACCTTGGACTGGATCGCATTGCAATATAAGAACGGTGCTGAAGTAGCGAGTTTATGTACGGGTGCTTACCTGCTTGCCGCAACAAGATTAATCAACGGAAGAAGATGCTCAATACATTGGAATGATGCGCAAAAATTTCGAAATATGTTTCCCGAGGTGAATTTAGTTGCTGATCAGGTAATAACTTATGAAAATGGAATTTATACATGCGGGGGGGCATTCTCCTTTATGAATTTGGTTATTTATTTGTTAGAGAAATATTACGGAAGAGAAATGGCCATTCTTTGCTCAAAACTTTTCCAAATTGACATTGATCGTAGTAGTCAATCACCATATATGGTCTTTAATGGGCAAAAATCACACAATGATAATATTGTGTTGCAAGCACAAGAGTTTATTGAAAAAAACTCTTCTGATAAGCTCTCTGTAGAAAGACTCGCAAAAAAACTTGCGGTTAGCCGAAGAAGTTTTGACAGACGTTTTATTAAAGCTACTGGCAATACTCCAATCGAGTATTTTCAAAGAGTTAAAATAGAATCAGCCAAAAAACAACTTGAAGTATCTCGTAAAAATATCCAGGAAATCATGCACGAAGCCGGATATTCGGACTTGAAAGCATTTAGGGATGTTTTTAAAAAAGTGACTGGACTTTCCCCTATGGAGTATAGAAAAAAATATAACAATGAGCCAGTTCTCACTTGAAAGTAGTTGATTACCTTTTCTCTGAATTATTCATCTTCTAACCTTTCTTCAGTAACACAGATTAAAAAAATAGTTCGAATAAAAAACCCTTTGAAGATCTTTACTTCAAAGGGTTTTTGTTTGGGATCACGGACATACTGATTTCGAACGAATTGTTAAATGACATGCGTAAACGGGCCGATTTATACGACTATTTCAAATTGTCTGGTGCATAATTTTCATGACTCGAAAAGTGGAAAAAATCTGTTGTAAACTATTCAATATTTACATTCGAAATGCTATCGTCAGAAATTGTTCGGCTCCAAATCCATATTTGAAGTACCGTCTTTAGAAATTATGCGACGTTGTACATACCATCTCCAAAAATTACTCGGGCTATAACTTTTATTCTTGTCGGTTTTAGAAAGATTCAGTTCACTGGGATTAGCACCTGTAACAGGTATAGAAGCATCCACTATTTCAAGAATAAAACTATCAAAATAGATCTGGCCGGTACCAACTAACATAACACCATAAATAATATTTGCTGAATTTTGAGGTACATCTAACACAATTTCATATTTTGTTCGCTCCGTTGTTCCTTTTATAGATCGGTCTTTTTTTCCATACCGCATGTTATCAAATGCGAGTGCTTTGTCGCCGCCTTTTACGCCAACCCTCATCCATAATCCTGCCCATTCTGTAACATTCACTGTACTTAAGTAACCCGTCATTCGTATTCTTTTTCCAAGGTATTTATCAGGCACATTGCTCTGCATCATAGTAATAAATCCATTAATTTTTTTACTGACGGATTTAATGCAGCCTATTGTTTTACCTGTTGTATTATCGCCTGACAAGCTATATTTTCTTCGCTGGTTGCCGGCGCTTGGCCAATTTGTAATATCCAATGAATCACTCACAGGCGGATGACTTCCATGTAAAATAGTTGTATCAAGTATAGTAGAGACAACTTCTCTAACGCTGTCAGTAGGTTCTTTAAATACAATGCTTGGAGAGTTTTGAAGAATCTGCTGCTTCTTTGTTTTTTTTGAAGGTGTAAAAGCCACTGCGGTGGTATAAGTTTCAGCGTTTGCAGAAACTTCAATTCTTACATCCGTGCTCGTGTTACTATTTGTTTGAGCAATTTGTGTTTTTTCTTTTTGCAAATCTAAAACAACAAAAGTTCCTGCAATAATTATTGAAGTTCCAAATCCATATTTTATCATAGTTGATATATTTTTAGGTTTATAAATGATATTTTCCTGTTTTAGAGTAGCGTCTATTTTCTTCCATAGATTGTCCGAGGGCTTTTCTTTAAATCCTTCCCGGTTCTTTTGAATAAAATCTTTTAACGCATCACTCATGATTTGTTGTTTTTTAATTGGATCAACTCTATTAATCTTTTTTTTGCCCTGGAGTACTGAGACTTAGAAGTACCTTCGCTAATATTTAATTTTTCAGCGATCATTTTGTGACTATGCTCCTCAAATAAGTAAAGGCTAGCAATCAACCTGTAACCATCTGCGAGTTCACTTATAGCTGATTTTATTATTTCAATATTGTAAGTTATTTCTTGGTCTTCCAACATAGGCTCTTCTGGAAGATCTCTTTCGTCTAATGGAATAAGCTCATAGTTTCTTTTTTTAAGTACAGCAATACAAGCATTAATAACAATGCGTTTTAACCAACTGCCAAAAGAGGCTTTAGCACTATACTGCTGCAGGTTTTTAAATGCAGAAATAAAACTTTCCTGTAAAACATCCTCTGCATCTTCCCTGTTGTTAAGCATGCGCAGGCAAATAGTAAACATTGCATCACTGTAAAGATCATATAGCTGTTTGAAAGCGTCGTTATTTCCTTTCCTCGCCGCCTCTATTAGCAACGTATTCGAATCGGCATATGTTGTTTCTTCTTTCAAGTGGCTGTTTAACTAAAAGAGAGAAGAAATGAAAAAGGTTGCATGGCTAAGCTACTTATATTGCAATATAGTTTTAGCCATGCAGATTCGAATAAAAACACGGGGTTAATTTGCCGAAAAGTGATCAATATGCTCATATTGAAAGGTATTGGGAAGTAAAAACCCCTTATCGTTCGAAAAATAGGGTTTTTAGTGCTGGAGGTCTCGCGTGGATTAACTGCGTTGATCATTCGGGCATGCCTAAAGTCTTAATGCGCAAACGAAAAGCTTGCGTTTTTTTGTTTTTCAACTCATGTCCATTCAAGCACAGCTCGATGGTCACTCGTGAAAAACAAAAAGCCGCCCTTAAGAGCGGCTTGCTGCATTTATCGAGGTCCCGAGCGGATTCGAACCGCTGTAGCAGCTTTTGCAGAGCTGAGCCTAGCCACTCGGCCACAGGACCTTTTACATTTTTTAAAGAGCTTGTTTGCTCATTTTTTTCAATTCAACGTCCACAATTCTGAGCCCCTGCCTGCCGTTGCACGAGCCTGCGCGACGGCAGGCAGGTAGCCACTCGGCCACAGGACCTTTTACATTTTTTAAAGAGCTTGTTTGCTCATTTTTTCAATTCAACATCCACAAATCTGAGCCCATGCCTGCCGTTGCACTTGCCTGCGCGACGGCAGGCAGGTAGCCAATCGGCCACAGGACCCTTTTTAACGCAGGCAAAAATACAGTTTTTTTGGATAAATAAAGCAGAAAAAGATAAAAATCAGGTAAAGTTTAATTGAAAATGAAATCCCCTACCCCATCCATTCCTTCAGCAACCTGGCCAGTGCTTCTTTTACTTCTGCCAGTTCTATCTCTACCACACTCAACCTTTCTTCCAGCAAATGAGGCGCCCCACTGTTATGTTCCGCACTGCCCGTTTTCTCTTCCTCCATCTCGTTACTTTCGCCAAATAAATGGACATATCGGGTTTCTTTTTGTCCCGGTCGTCGCGACAGCTCCTTAACAAAAGGCGGCTGGGCTTCGGAGAGTTTCAACAGGGTTTCCTGCACCGATTCCAGCGATACAAACTCATGCAAGCGTCCTGAATTCGTGTTTAACTCCCCGGCGGTTTGCGGTCCACGTAAAAAAAGCAGACACAGCACCGCCAGCTCAGCGTCGGTAAGGGGGTAAAGCGTCAAAAAATTGTGTTTGTATTTCACCGCCCGGCTCCCGGCGCCTACTGCCGTTGAAACCAGGCTTTGCCCTTTCAGGCTGTTTACCGCCGCCATCAGGGTGGGTTCATCGTAGTCTACCACCGGTCGGCGCGAGGTTTTTTGGTTGCAACCCGCCGCCAGGGCATTCTGGGTCATGGGATAATAATCGGGAGTGGTCTTATGTTTTTCCATCAGCACGCCTAATACGCGCAATTCTTCCGGACTGAGTTGTGGCAGTTCTTTTTCCATTATGTGTCGTACAGTATTAAAAGTAATCAAATATAACGCAAAAACGATGCGTTGGTATTTTGTAATTATTAAAGGGCTATTGTATTTTAGTGAACTTAATACCACACCCATGCACATTAAAAGCAAACTCCCGAATGTAGGCACCACCATTTTTACCACCATGAGCGCTCTGGCAAAGGAACATAATGCCATCAACCTTTCGCAGGGTTTTCCGGATTATGATTGTGCGCCAGCGCTTCGGGAGTTGGCCAATTACTCGATCAATAGCGGTTTTAACCAATACGCCCCCATGCCCGGCGCACTTCAGCTACGCGAACGCGTGGCCGAGATCATTGCTTTTTCTTACGGCATGGATTACCATCCCGATACGGAGATTACCATTACCGCCGGTGCTACGCAGGCCATTTATACGGCCCTGGCGGCCTTTATTCACAAGGGTGATGAAGTGCTCGTGTTTGAACCCGCTTACGATTGTTATGTGCCGGCCATCGAGGTACATGGGGGTATCGCGGTTTATTCCCAATTAAACCCCGATGATTTTTCGATTAATTGGGCGGATGTGCGTTCAAAAATAACTGCTAAAACAAAAGCCATCCTTATTAATTCTCCTCATAACCCAAGCGGGACAATTATTTCGGAACATGATTTAAACGAACTTGAAAACATAATTGCCGGTACAAACATTTTGGTAATTAGCGACGAGGTGTATGAGCATATGGTGTTTGACGGACAAACGCACCAGAGTATTGCTAAAAGTAAAACGCTTGCGGTACAATCCATACTTGTTTCCTCATTTGGAAAAACCGTTCATACCACCGGCTGGAAAATAGGGTACGTAGCGGCCCCAAAAGAAATAATGGCAGAGTTCCGCAAAGTACATCAGTTCCTGGTATTTGCGGTAAACCATCCTTTGCAGTTGGCACTCGCGGATTTTTTAAAGGATAAAACAAACTACACCGAACTCAAGGATTTTTACCAGAAAAAAAGGGATTACTTTTTACAACTCACCCGCACGTCGCGCCTCGTACCGTTAAAAACCAATGGCACCTATTTCCAATTAATGTCGTATGCCACCGTAAGCAACGAACCCGATACGGACATGGCCATACGCCTGACCAAAGAGAATAAACTGGCGACCGTGCCACTCTCTGTATTTTATTACCAAAAAACAGACAATCGGCTCCTGAGGTTTTGTTTTGCCAAAAAAGAAGAAACGTTGGAAAGAGCGGCAGAAATAATTTGCGGCTTATAAAGCAAAAAGGTTAAAAAGTACGGGAAACTACTCCACAGTGCCGTTGCGGCGGGCTTCCTTTTTGTAGCGGGAAAGACGCATTGTCCAGTAGGCGAGAATACCAACAATCAGGATCCAGATGATCACGTTAGGGCCATGGCCTAACACGCGCATGCCTTTAAAAATCCATTCGAAGAATACACCTATTCCTTCAAAAATATCTGTCCATGTAATTATTAGCGATATCATACTGCTTTTTTGTAAGTTTACAGCTACAAAAGTAGAAAAAATTCAGAAACCACAAAATTGTGTTTGCAGGGCTGCTAAATAAGGGGTTCAGGGGGAGCCTGGCATTGTTGATTGTGATCTTTTTAATCGGTGCTCTGGCGACCTACCTGGTGCCCAAAAGCATCGAAATAAAATATTACCCGAATCTGTTTTACAACTATTTTACGCAACACATTACCAGCAAAGCCCTGATTGTAACCCTTAACTATTCCTTTATCGCGATAGGGGCCATTCTCATCAATCTTATTTCGGTAAATCAGGAAATCAGCGACAAACTCAATTATTTTCCGGTATTTATTTATTTGTTACTGGGCATTGCCTGCGTTAATCCTTTCCAGGTATCGCCACAAGTATTTACTAATATTTTCGTCCTTTTCTCCATTTACCGGTTACTGGATACTTACCGCAACGAAAATGTACTGAGCCAGATCTTTGAAGCGTCTTTCTGGTTGTGTGTTTCAGCCTTCATTACCATTTCGAGTATCATTAGCTTCCCGCTTTTTTTTATCATTCTGCTTATCCTCCGTCCTTTTTATTGGCGGGAATGGGTAATTGCCCTGCTGGGTTTTTTTCTTCCTATGTTCCTTTACGAGAGCATGGCCTATTTGTGTGATTTTAACCGCTGGTATTTTTTCGACGCCACGGTGCTGTATTTCCAGTTTTTGAAAGTGCCTTCCTTCAGCGAATATTATTTGCCACTTTCCGTTTTGCTTTGTTTGTTCCTGCTTATTTCTATCCTGGCCAACCTGGTATATGGATTTGGAAACACCGTAAAAAAACAGCGCGCCAAAGCCATCTTATTGTGGGTGCTTTTTTTCTCCACCTTTGGCTTCTTCTCAGGGGGAGCAAACAGTTCAAGCATTATTCTTACTTATGCCTTTCCGCTATCGTTCTTCATCGGCGACTTTTTGTTTGGCTTAAAACAAATCAAAATCGCCAATACGCTGTTAGCTCTGTTAATACTTAGCATAGCGTTGGTTTTCCTCGGCCAATTCGAATTAATTTAGTAAATTAATCGGGCCTAACGCGTTTAATGGGTTGGCAGCAATTAAACTTGTTCACCAAATCAATGTCCTACCAATATGTCTACACCCTTATCACAGCTTTTTCATTTGTACAGTCGGTTCGGTTTTGGTATTTCGTATCCTGAAGCGAAACAACTGGGCCAAAAAAATATAAACGAGGCCATCAATAGCCTTATTGTCAAATCAACCGCCGGAACTTACCTCACCGACATTAAAAAAGAGACGTTGCCCCTGCGTAAAGAAGCCCTTGAAAACGGCATGACGGGAAAAGCCTACCAGAAAATGGTTTCAGAAACTTTGCGCGAGCTCAACATCAACTGGCTAAATAAATTAATGGAAACGGAAAATGTTTTACTCGAAAAACAAACCCTGTTCTGGCATAACCATTTTGCCTGCCGCGTGCGCCAACCCTACCTGATGCAGGAGTTAAACAACATTCACCGGCGTTTTGCCTTCTCCAACTTCAGAGAATTATTGGTAGAAGTTTGTAAAAGCCCGGCCATGCTGCTCTACCTCAACAATCAGCAAAATAAAAAAGAACACCCCAACGAAAACTTTGCACGCGAACTGATGGAATTATTTACTTTGGGCCGGGGAAATTATTCGGAGCAGGACGTAAAAGAAGTAGCGCGCGCCTTTACCGGTTGGGGCATTAACAAAGATACCGGGGAGTTTGAATTTAAACCCAAACAGCACGACGAAGGGCAAAAAACCATTTTTAACCGCACCGGTAATTTTGGTGGCGAAGACGTGATCAATATGCTGGTGAGTAATAAACAAACGGCCTATTTCATTTGCAAAAAAATGTATAAGTACTACGTGAACGAAACGGTGAACGACACCCATGTAAAAGAACTGGCTGAATTTTATTATCAAAGTCAATACAATACCGGCTCGCTGATAAAAAAAATAATGACCAGCGCCTGGTTTTACGCCCCGGAAAATATGGGCTGTAACATTAAATCACCCATCGATTTTATAGTTGTGCTTTCGCGACAGTTTCACATCGCACGCCTCAATCCTACTGCGTTGTTTCAGTTGCAACGTGCCCTTGGTCAACAATTATTTTACCCGCCCAACGTAGCCGGCTGGCCGGGAGGTCGTTATTTTATCGACGGTTCCAAACTACTGTTCCGTATGAAACTGCCTTCTGTTATTTTAAATAATGGAGAGCTCAATGTGAAAATAAATCCCGACGACGCGGATGACCTGAGAAATGAAACCAAACCCGACCAGGTCTTTAATAAAAAATTTGAAACTCAAACAGATTGGGCGAAGGTGCTGGAACCCATTCAGCAACTTGACTTTGACAAACTATCAAAAGTATATCTCTTAAAATCACCCCAACCAAAAATAATGAACCAGCTAAGGGATAATGCCGGAACAGATATCAAAGAAACCATTCTCAAATTAATTTCGTTGCCTGAATATAGCCTCATGTAATTATGAATAGAAGACATTTTATAAAGAAAACCTCTTTAGCCAGTGGGTTGTTGCTGGTCCCCGGTTTTTTAAAGCCACTCGAACGTTTTACGTTTAGCTCAAGTCAAAAAAAACTCGTAGTGATTCAGCTTTCGGGTGGCAACGATTGGCTAAACACCGTGGTCCCCTATAAAAATGACGTGTACTACCGGAACCGTCCACGGTTGGCACTTAAAGAAAATCAAATCATTCCCCTAGAAAAAGATCTGGCCCTGAACGCGTCATTAGCGGCTTTAAAAGAGTTTTATGATCAGGGAGAAATGACCATTGTAAACAATGTGGGTTATCCCAATCCAGACCGTTCTCACTTCCGGAGCATGGATATCTGGCAAAGCGCGAGCAGTAGTTCCGAAATTTTACACACGGGTTGGTTAGGCCGGTATCTGGATAATAACTGTACAGGTTCCTTCGAAGCCATTGAAACTGATGATTTTTTATCGTTGGCCCTGAGAGGAAAAAAACTAAACGGCATGGCAGTAAAAAACATACAACAACTACAAAAAGAAACGAACACCGCTTATTTCAGAGATCTCGTAAACGCCACCAAAGGAGAAGTATTGACCGAGGATAACCAGGGTTATTTGTATAAAACACTTATTGAAACGCAATCCGGCATTAATTACCTCTACGAAAAAAATAAAGTGGCCACTAACACAGCCACTTATCCCGACACAGAATTGGGCAAACAATTAAAAAACATTGCTGGACTGATTGCCAACGAAACCGACACAAAGGTGTATTACGTGAGCCAGACTGGGTTTGATACCCACGCCGGACAGTTTGAAAAACAAAATCAATTACTGAACCAGTACGCCGAAGCCGTTGCCGCCTTCGTTCGCAATCTAAAAGATCTGAATAAATGGGATAACACGTTGGTGTTTACTTTCAGCGAGTTTGGAAGACGGGTGGAAGAAAATGCCAGCCAAGGTACCGATCATGGTACTGCTGGCAATGTCATTTTACTTGGGAAAAACCTCGAAAAAAAGGGAATTGTCAACCCCGGTCCCAACCTGGAAAACCTGGATGAAGGTGATTTGAAATTCACCGTGGACTTCCGGAGCATTTACAAAGACATACTGCAAAACTGGTTGAGTGCAGACGCCGATAAAATTATTCCGGCCAACGTCAATCCGTTTAGAATGATTTAACCACTTAATTTTTAAAAAGTGCCACTTACCAAAGGAATGATCTCCTATAAAAAACAGGGCTCATAAATTTTAGGATGTAGATTAACTTTAATCTAACGCTAAAACCGGGGCTCATGAAAATAACCTATACGTGGTGTTTACTTTTCGCCTTTACTCCCATAATTTCGCCTGAAAAATCTTGCAGACAAACTTTGTGGTGTACAGATGGCATTGATAAAGGACGACTCCTTAAACCACATTCTGCCAATTGCCGACAAACTAATCAAAATAAACATTTTAATTTTTTAGCTTCTCGCACTTACAGAATAATAAGCCCCTGACGATTCA
>Ga0075160_10000648_pt1 | contig 21668 bp, 24 predicted proteins | sample JI91814C2DNA_FD_70969 | JGI IMG/M metagenome (GOLD analysis project Ga0075160, IMG submission 70969) | Wastewater effluent complex algal communities from Wisconsin, to seasonally profile nutrient transformation and Carbon sequestration -... | ecosystem: Engineered > WWTP > Effluent > Algae... | reverse complement strand
CACGGTGTTGATCGAGAACGACACCGTGATGTAGTTGACCGGGTAGGCGGGCCGGTAGGCGAACTTCACCTGGATCGAGGTGGCGTCACCATCGGACACCCGCACGGCAAGGTTCGAGAAGCCCACGAAGATCCCGGCGTTCTGCGCCTGGGTGAGCGCCCCATCGACGATCGACCGGACTCGGATGGGGGTCTCGGCCGTGAGGGGGCTGCCCACGATGCCCGCCTGATCGAGTGCCTGGTAGATCAGGCGGATCAGGGTGTCCTTCGCACGGACGATGCTCACCTCGCGGGTGAGCACGCTGGAGCGGTCCGTGGTGACGCCGTGGCGCACGGACAGGCGACCGTCGGCGGATTGCTCGACCACACACACACCGGAGTTCGACATGTCGTCCTTGGCCGTCTTCGTCATGGTCGAGAAGATCCGGCTGGGAATCGAGGGGAAGGACCGAACGATCTTCTTGGTCAGCGGGTCCTGCGGCTGGCGAGACGCCATCATCCCGGCCAGCGCTGCACCGAGGTACACACCACCCAGCTCCTGAGTGGTGTTGGTGTAGCCGTTGTACCAGTTGAGGATGTTCGGGTACCCGAGCACGATGCGCTTCGACGACGTCGACTGCGCCAGGGTCGAATGGGTACGGGTCGCACCTGCGTCGAGCCCGAGGACGCCGACTCGGTACTTGCCCTCGGCCGACAGCGACTCGACGTGGGTCTTGAGGTTCTGCACCAGACTCGTGGTGTCACCGGGGGCCACGTCGGAGCCGACGATGCCGACCCCGAGCGGGACGACGATGCCGACGTCCTCGCGGGCTTCGAGGGCGGTGTACGCCGTGTTGATCTGGGCGGCGGTGACCGAGGTCGGTGTCGAGCCCTTCGTGGGGAGCAGGATCAACTCGCGCACCCCCTGCTCCATCACGATCTTGGCAGCCAGGCTGAGGGGGCTGCCGACTGCGCCGGTCGAAGAGATGATGGCTGCACCGAAGCGGCTCTGGATCTGGTCCCAGTCCCGGGAGAGGAACGGGAGGTAGTACCCCGAGTTCGTGTACCGGTAGGTGACGTAGACCGTCTCACCGTCGGAGATCGCCCCACCGCCGATGCGAGCGATGGTGGTCACCGACTCCTCGGCCGGAGACCCCGACTGGGCGACGGTGTAGTCGACCGAGGCGGTGCGCGCAGCACCTGCCAGCGACGTGATCGTCAGGTTGGTGGTGTCGATGCCTGTCTGCGTCAGGGTGACCGGGGTGGTCGCACTGAGCAGGATCGGCTCGGTGTAGGTCTGGTACCCGATCGAGGGACCCACGAGGGCCACCAGTGACGGGGGGATCGCGACGGCTCCGGAGATGTTCGGAACCGGCTGCGCGTTCTCGTCGACCGTGACGCCCGGTGGGATGTAGACGAGGTCTGCCATGGTGGTGCTGCCTTCCCTCTTGCGAGTGCGCTCTCTACCTCTTCTGTGGCTCTTGAGGTGACCGGGACAGGATCAGGAGGGGTCAGTTCGTTTCCTGCCACACACCTTCGGTTGGATCGTCTTCCCAGCCCACGGTCCACTCGATGAGTTCGATGCCGCTCGCGTCCATGAGCAGGTCGGTGCTCGTGTTGACGAACTCGCCTGCGATCTCCATCGCCACGGTTCCCTCGTAGACCATCTCGTCGGTGCCCCATGGGGTGCCCGAGGAAGCGGAGAAGCCTCGCAGCTCGACCTGGTCGAAGTCGGCGTTCAGGGCGATCAGCGTGCCGCCCTCGATGCCCTGCCGGAACGTCGTGAGGCCGTTCGCTCGGGAGAAGGCGAAGACCTTGATGAGGCAGTCCACGAGGCGGTCGCGCTCCAGGCTCGTCATGGCGACGGCGGTGAAGCTCAGGTGTCCGGAGAAGCGCCACCGGTACATCTCGTTGGTGCCCGAGCCGTTCGCGACGTACTCGCTGTGGCCGATGCCCACCACCGAGAGGCTGCCGAGGGGCTCGAAGTCGAGCCAGATCGAGGGGTAGTCCTGGGGGGCGACCGGGTATTCCAGGCTGATCAGGATGTTGCGGAAGTCGGGCTCGATGAAGTCCGAGTCGAAGGTGTCCTTCATGGCCTTGATCGCCTGGGCCTTCGTGTATGTCATGAAGATGACGCACCTCCTAGGTACTCGGCGGCTGCCCGGAGGTAGCCAGGGTTGTCCTTGAGGCGACCGATGCCGATGTTGCAGTCGGCGCAGAGAAGCCCTCTCACGGCACCCGTCTGGTGATCGTGATCGACCACGAGCTTAAGCCCAGGCTCCCGGCAGATGGCGCAGACACCACCCTGATCGGCGAGGAGTCTGCTGTACTCCTCGGGCTCCAGGCCGTAGGCCCACGATCGCATCGAGGCCCGGTTGCACTCCTTGCAGTACGAGTGCAGGGTGCTCTTCCCCTTTCGGCGAAGAGAGAAGTCGGAGAACGGCTTCACGTCATTGCATCTGCCGCACCTCTTGTGCCCCTCGGGGACCATGTGGGTGCTGATGGCGATCCTCTTGGGACGACCAAGCCTGTCCTTCTCGGTTTCGGAGTAGAGGTAGACCCTCTGCGGAGTCATGAACACTTGTGCATCATCCCCCGTGGATCAGGATCGTGTAGGTGCTGTAGGGCTTGGTGTTGCCCCGGAGGAAGTACTCGATGTCGGACACGGGGAGCCCGTTGTTCACGGCCGCGGAGTAGAGGGCCTTGGCGAGGAACCTCCGGGGGTCGAGCCCGGGGTGACGCCAGCGTACCCCCACGTTCTTCTTGGCGATGTAGCCGGGATTCTTCGAGGTCGGATCGACGTCGCCGACCCGCATGATGCCCTGAGACCGGTTCACGGCGATGCGCCCTGGAGCGCCCGGGTAGCTCGCCGGAACGCTCTTGCGCACCATCTGGCCGTTGACGTTGCGCCAGACGTTCTTGCGCTGGCCGATCTTGGCTGCTCGCCGGAAGATCTGCACCTGAGTGCGACCGTCCACCGTTCGGCGCGTCTCGGCCTTCGGGTTCTTCCTCCGAGTCTCACCCGTTGGGTCGTTCACCCACATCGGAATCACCTTCCCGGCGACCGAGCGGTTCGTAAAGGGGCGGATGCCCGACTCCTGGAACCACAGGTACGGGTGCTCCCACTGGAGCCCGAACAGGCCCTCGCCCCAGACCGGGTAGATCTTGGCCGAGGAGTTGCCGGACATCTTCGGGGACAGCGACCGGGCGTACTGGCACGCCTCCTCGGCGAGCTGGCGCGCCCGCACGGGGTCGAGGTTGTTCACGCCCATCACAGCCTTGTTCGGGATGAGCGCCTGGTTCATCAGGGCTTCGTCGTCCAGTACCGTGAGTAGTCGATGTCCATGTACATCGGACTCGGGGTGCTCCACCAGTCACCTGCGTACATCGCGAAGTTGTGGCGCAGCGACATCGGCCCGGTGAAGAGCCCGACACGCCAGCCGGTGTACTCCATCACCTGAACGCCGTTGAGGTACCACCGGAAGTGTGACGGCTGCCAATCGAAGCCGTAGACGTTCCACGATTGGAAATCGTGGGCAGGCAGTGCCCCGACTCCTTCCCCGGACCCGTCGTAGTTGAGGTGGGTCGTCGCCCACATCGGACCCTCGGGCTCACTGAAGATCTCCCAGATGTCGATCTCGTACTGGCTTCCGACTCCGTAGAGCCACCATGCGGGGAAGACACCCTGTCCGAGTTCCGAGAAGCGGATGCGGGTCTCGAAGTAGCCGTAGGTGAACGTGCGATACGCCGGATCGGTGAGCATGTAGCCACTGACCCACGGGCGCGACGTCGTCCCATCGAGACCTGACGGACGACGCTTGCAGGTGATCCGGAGGAATGTGGTCTCGCCCTCGGTGACGTACGAGAACGGACTATCGCCCGGCGACTGATACGGGTTGATGTTCCAGTTGTCGCCGGGGTAGTCCTCGTAGCCGACGTCGAGCGCCGCCTCGTTCGGCCGCCAGGTGCGTGTGTTCGACGGGTCGGACATGAGGAAGGTGCCGCCCGTGTTGAACTCGTCGGACCACACCACACCGACCGGGGTGCCACCACCGCCACCGCCGCCACCGCCACCCGGGACGACGACGTCGCCGCGAAAGTTGTCGTATTGCATCGAAGTCGTACTGGCAGAGGCAGTGATGCGAGCGCCGATCTTGGTGCCGGTCGAGATCGAGCTGTCCGACACCGAGATCCTCTGGACGCCGTCGAGGAGCACTCGAATGGTGGTCCCGTTGCAGTCGAGGCGCACGGTGTGCATCGAGTCGAGCGACCACCCGGTCGTGTAGGTCGCCAGGCTGGTGATCACGCCGGACACCGACTTCACCAACTCGATGACCCCTCGACCACCCTGGGTCCATGCGCAGTAGAAGGTTCCGTTGTCCACCGAGTGACGAGCGGTGATGCCCCAGTAGGCACCCGTGTCGGTCGCTCCGATGACGCAGTCGGCCTGGGCGTAGTGGTTGCTGGTTGCCAGGGCGGTGTTGTGGGAGGCCAGGGCAACTGATCCCACGCCACCCAGCTTCAAGCGCCCACCATCGATCACCAAGGACCCGGTCGACACCGTGAAGTTCGCATCCGCTGCCGTCGTCCCGGAGACGAACGTCTCCGTGATGGCAGAAGCGGTCACGCCGACCACGAGGTCATCGACCACGGCGTTGCTCGTGGAGGAGGGGACGAAGATCTTCACGGCCCCCAGACGCCCCGTCACGATCGAGGTGTCGGTGGCCGTCAGGACCACGGATCCATTGATGAGGCCCCGGATCGTCGATCCTTCGCATTCGATCCGGAAGGTGTGAGCCGTCGCCAGGCCCAATGAGACGGTTGCGTCCGAGCCCATCTGGGTATCCACCCCGGCGACCGTCTTCACGAGACGGACCCCCGTACCGGCACCGTTCGTCTGCAACATGTAGAACGACGACGGAGAAGCTCCGTTGTGGCGCGTTGCCACGGCGGCGTAGGTACCCACGAGCGAACTGACGAAGGTGAACGTCGCCTGGGTGTAGCAGTCGTTGGACTGGGTGTCGTAGTCGTAGTAGCCGACGCACTCGGTCGAGACCGCTCCAGCCCGGAGGGTCTGGGAGACGACGGCAAGCGACCCTCGGTCGGCCACCATGCCCACCGAACCGAGAGAGGACCCGGCCGAGAAGTCCTGAGTCGGACCGAACGGCCCGGTGGCCCCACCACCTCCACCACCACCGGACGCCGGTGCCTTCACCTCGACAGGAGATCCCCACGCACCGCCCGTCTTCGGACCGTACAGGAGGACTCCGCCAGAGGCGAGGTCGATGTAGAAGTCCCCGTTCGTGCCGAGGCCACTCGAAGGGACGCCGCTGCCAGAGAGGACGGTCTTCCCGTCAGCTCCGTTCGCTCCCGCAGGTCCCGTGGCTCCTGTCGCTCCTGCCGCTCCTGCCGCTCCAGCCGTCCCGGCAGGACCCTGAGGACCCTGCGCACCCGCCGCTCCAGCGGCACCCTGGGGACCCTGAGGTCCCTGCGCACCCTGAGGTCCTGTCGGACCCTGGGGTCCCGTGGCCCCAGTGGCTCCAGTGGCACCACGAGGGATCGTGAAGTCGAACGTCGCCGCCCCCGAAGTCCCGGAGTTGGTGATGACCACGTTCGTGCCAGCAGCGCCGGTCGTGACCGTGCCGACCGAGATCGTGGCAGCTGCGCCCGTGGGGCCAGCGGGGCCGGTGGGACCGGTCGGGCCAGTGTTGCCGGTCGCTCCTTGGAGTCCGGTTGGTCCGGTGGGTCCAGCAGGACCTTGAGCACCAGCGGCCCCGGCCGCTCCGGTGAGTCCGGTGAGTCCGGTGGGACCCTGGGGACCCGTCGGGCCAGCGACACCCTGGGGACCCTGCGGTCCGGTGAGTCCGGTCGGACCCTGGATGCTTCCGGCGTTCAGCCACTGCGAGCCGTCCCAGATCCAGAGGCTCCCCGAGATCAGGTAGGCGTCGCCCGTGGTGTTGCCGCTCGGGGGCAAGAGCCCGGGGTTGGCGAGCGAGCCCTGGAGTGCGATACCCGTGCCGTCCGCACCGTCCGCACCAGCGGGACCCGTCGGCCCTGCGGGACCGGTCGAACCCTGCGGACCCGCCACACCCTGGACACCCTGTGCTCCTGTTGCTCCGGTGGGACCAGCAGGCCCAGTGTTGCCCACTGGACCCTGCGGACCCTGAGGACCCGTGGCACCCGTGTCGCCCTTGTCGCCCTTCGATCCCTGGATGCCCTGCGGACCCTGGAGACCCGAAGCTCCAGTCGACCCCGTCGGACCGGTGTTGCCGGTCAGTCCCTGCTGACCCTGTTCACCACGCGGACCAGGGATACCAGCGGGACCCTGGGGACCCTGAGGTCCCTGCGCACCGGTCGCCCCTGCTGCGCCATCCTGGCCGACCATCTCTGATCCGGCACCCCATACGCCCGCCGTCTTCGGGCCGTAGATGCGCAGGTTCAGATCGTCGATGTAGAAGTCGCCATCGATGCCGAGCCCCTGGGACGGCGACCCATCTCCGTGACGAAGTGCGTTGTGGAGGCCGGAGAAGGCGGAGTACCCGAGGTCGCGCCACGGAGAGGTTCCGTTGCCGATCTTGATCCAGCCCGTGTCCTTCTCCAGACCGATCTCGCCATCGAGCAGGATCGGGTTCTTGGCGAACCACTCGGCAGCCGTGGCGCGCTTCAGGGTGTAGCGGGCGCGTGAGATCATGGGTTACCTCCATCGAACACAGGGGCAGTATCAGGGTCGGCGTTGGGGCCAAGATCGACGATCACCTCGGGGTAGTCGTCGATCGAGAGGGGGCCGTTGATGACGTCGAACTCGTCCGGATAGAGCATGTACGGACTCCACCCGATCACTTCGAGGGCGGGCTGGGAGACCGGCACGGTGTAGGCCACTGAGGAGCGGTCTTCGAGCTGGACCTGGAACATCGAGCCCGAGAAGACCTGGGTGCCAGTCGGCCCGAAGCCGTTCACGATCTCGCTGCCGGTCGGCTCGGCGATACGCCAACGGCTGCCGTCCTGGCGAACGAGGTAGTCACCGTCGCGCATGTTGAAGTCGCTCGTCACCTGGACGGAGCCAGAGGCGACGACGGTGTGGCCACGCTCCCGGACGTCCTGAGAGATCGGCGTCTTGTCCCACAGTGCCGGGCGGTAGATCAGAGCCCGGATGCCGCCCTCGAAAGTGGTGCCGTAGCAGTTGGCGCACTTCTGCTTCGACGACTGCTGGTAGGCGTCGGCGACGAGGCCGAGCGGCGTGTAGCACACCGAGCAGCGCTCGACGAGACCCAGCTCGAAGTCTCGGATCGACCACAGCATCACGCAGGCCGTCATCTCGCCGAAGTGGTGGATGGCGTCGTCGTGCCGGAGGACTTCCTGCTCGACTGCGTAGGGGTGCTCGTTCTGGAACGGGGGGCGTCCCATCAGCTCACCTCACCCAGGTCGGGAGATTGCGTGGGCGCTGGGCGGGGTTGCTGCTCGCCGGGATCCTGCCGTAGATGCCGCCCGACACCAGGATCGAGCCGCGGCCCAGGTTCATCTGGGCCATCTTGAACACGGCGAGCTGGCGCTTGTACTCCTCGGTCTCGACGTCGAGGATCTCCCGCCAGCGGCTGAGATAGTCCCGACGATCGAGGCGGGCCGGGGTGACACCGACGGCCTCGGGCTGCTCGACGTAGGAGCGCATCAGGTGCTTGATGATCTCGACCGTGGTGCCCTGCTCCAGGATCCCGCCCCACTCGGCATGGGGGAACTCCTGGCCGCCATCCTCGACCGAGAAGGTCGAGTGTGGCTGAGCCGCGGAGTTGAGGTTGTTCAGTGCCGTGCGCATGAGCTGAGCGACGCGCTCGCGACCGAAGTTCGACTGGGCGTACATCAGCAGGTGCGGCCCGCCGACCGAGGAGTCGAAGAGGTCCTCGAAGCGCTGCCAGGCGTAGTCGACGACTGCCTGGTATCCATCACTCAGGGTGCTGTAGAGCGGCGAAGACGACGACGGGATCTCGATGTCGGTGCGGTACTGCTGGGCCACCGTGGCGATGGTGTAGTCCCACTGGACGTAGAACAGCCCGGGATTGGCCGACTCCGTGGACGACACCGTCAGGCGATACACGCCGGGAGACTGGATGAGCGTGGTGGCCCGAGACCACACCGAGGTGCCCGAGGCGTACGTCTTGAACGAAGCGACCGGCGCTGCGTCGGCGTTGATCGCCGCTCCCGACGAGTCGATGACCACGAAGTCGAGATTGGAGATCGAGTACCTGCTGATGAACCGGAAGTTGGCCATCAGAGGCCGACTTCCTCGACGGCGAGGTGAGCCCGTGCGGTGCTCGCTGCTCGCAGCGTCGTGGTACCTCCCACTGACGACAGGGAGTTCACCTTCACAGTGAAGGTCTGGGCACCGGCAGGGGTGGCGTCGTACGCCTCGATGGTGCCGCCCATGCCCCATTCGAGTGGGTCGGCTGCCGTTGTTGGGCGACCTCGCCACAGGACGGTCTTCAGCGAGGTCGCACCGCGCCACAGCGAGATCTCGCAGGCTCCGAGGGTCGTGCTGGTGCCGTTGTCGAGACCGTAGAACGAGCAGCTCACCTTGATGCGCTTCGTCGTCGACCCGGCATTCGTCGCCGGGACATTCACGCCCGTGGTGATCGCTGTGACGGGGCTCGTCGAAGCAGTCGAATAGTCCGTGGTGATCTCGGCCGGATCGGCGAGGAGACCAATGGGGAAGGCTCGCCGCCAGGCAGAGCCGTTCCATCGCCACAGCAGATCTGTGTCGGTCTCGAAGATGTGCATCCCGCTGTGGGCTGCACCCCAACCTGCTGGGCGGGCTCCCGACGTGCACGGCACGATGCCCGGGAACCCGTCCAGCAAGGTCAGGTTGTCGTACATGTCCTGGGTGAGGAACGCATCCGCACCAACGGGACGCTTCAGGCCAAGGCGGGGGGAGGTACTGGGCATCCTGAGTTACTCCTCCTTCGCGCTTGATGGATTCATCTTCTGGGTGAGGCCGAACCTCAGACTGCGGCGTCTGCCTGCTGGAGCCGCTCGATGATGTCGGCCTTGGTGCCGCTGGGGTCGATGCCTCGGCTGTTGGCCAGCTCGATCAGCTCGGGCTTGAGCAGCTCGCTGTAGTCGGCTGCCTGGTCGCCTTCACCTTCGCCTTCACCTTCGCCTTCACCTTCGCCTTCACCTTCGCCTTCACCTTCGCCTTCGGTGGGCGGGGTGGAGGGAACGACGCCCGGGATGCTGGTGTCGACCGTGCCGCCCTCGGGGGCGAACGAGGGCTCGACGGCGGGGGTGCCCTCGGGGGGCTCGGGGACGTTGCCGAGAGCGCTGTTGCCGAGACCGATGTCCTCGGGGGTGGCAGCACCATCGACTTCGGAGCCGCGGCCGATCGAGCCGTCGGCGCTCACGCCGAAGAGGCCGGGGTTGATCTTGTGGAGGCTCTCGCCACCCTCACCGGCCGAGGTGTCGACCCGGCCGAAGGCGAAGAGCGGGTTGGGGGTGAAGTCGTCGCTCATGACGGCTCTCCGATCGTGCTGAGGTCGCTGGGCTGCGACTTGGTGAGTGCTTCGATGTGGCGGTCGAGCTGATCCTCGGTGATGCGGATCACTCCACTGCCTGATGCGAGGTCGAGCACCTGCTCCACCTCGGTCTGGTCCGCCACCTGCGACCGCTTGTAGCGAGCCGCCTGACGGGCGATCGCATCCACGAGCGATGCGTCATCCGATTCGACGGCCAAGATGCCCAGACCGACCGACTTGAGGAACCCGACGTTCTCGGCGATGACGGAGTCGGGGACCTGCTGGATGTCCTCTCCGTCACGATCGCCTGCGGGCTTCCACTCCACGGAGGGTCCCTTGTCAGGCGTCGAGAGCACCACGTTGGTGTGGCTCAAGTTGCGGACGGTCACAGGCATGTTGGTTCTCCTCGGTTCGAGAGTCGACGCCGTCGCCGACCCCATGGTGAGACTAGACGAGCAGCGGGCCGGTGCCGGTGCTGACGGTGGGCTGGGCATCCAGGATGACGCCGAACACGACCGCACCCTCGACGAAGGTCGTGGGGGCAGCGGTGGTGCGGAAGGTGATCACGGCGTCCTTGGCGAAGTCCATCGGGTTGGCCGCCGACCACACGATGCGGCTGCCCGAGAGGATCTTGCCAGCCGGGGTGGCGTTGGCCGAGGTGAGCGAGATCACGCCACCCGAGACGGCGGTGTTGGCCGCCGAGCCGCCAGCATCCTGGTCGATGAACGCCTGGAGCGTGGCCGCCTTGGCGGCGGTGGTCGCTGCCGTGGTCACGATGGCGAACACGGCCGAGAGCCGCCCGGCGAAGCCCGGCGTGATCGTGGCGTAGGTGGTGGCATCGGCCGAGATGGACGAGAGGTTCACGGGGGCCGAGGTGAGGATGCCGGGGCCGAGGTCGGTGAGGATCGAGGTGAACGCACCGGCCTCGATCTTGTTGAACTCGCGCCGCGACACGATGAGCTTGTCGAGGGCGGTGTACACACCCTTGCCGATCATGACCTGCGTCTGACCCGACTGCACCTGAATGATCTGACCCGACATGGGGTGCCCCTTTCGATGGCTGGAGGCTTCTGGTGGCCCCTCTACCTCTTCGGTCGCTCTCGATCCTTGCCGGACAGGATCGGAGCTGACTACGATCCCCACACCTCGACCAGGCGGGAGAAGCAGGCGTGAGCTACATCATCGTGCAACCGGCATACGGGCCTCCGATCGCCCACCGTGCCACATGCCGATTCCTCAGGGAGCGCAAGGCGAACGACGCGGTCGAGTCGGTGCCCCCCGGGGCGGTGATCTGCGTTCACTGCCACCCCGTCCCGGCCGACGCCCGCGAGCCGGACCCGGAAGATGAAGAAGATGGATTCATCATTGTCAGCGACCCCCGATTCAAGCTCGCCGGACGGAAGGCTCACCATCCGCTGTGCCGTACGCTCGCCACTCGCCAGATCGGCGGGAGTCGCTGGAACCACCGGAAGGTCTCCCAGATCCCCGAGGGCGTGAAGGTCTGTGAGATCTGTCGCGGGCTCCCGCCGAAGCCTCGCCACGAGCGAGCGGACGGACAGAGACGAGTCACTCGGGCAAAGCCTTCGGGGGAGTACTTCATCGGCAAGGAGGGGCTGCTGGTTCCGAAGCAGTGCCCGTCGTGCCGGAGCGAGGCGATCGCCCGGGATGCCGGAAGACTCTGGTTCTGCTACGCCTGCGACTGGATGGGGCAGGTCGTGACGTCGACCTGGACTCGGGTCTCCTCGGTGAAGGTGAAGGCGAACGTCACCACGGACGGAACGGGCCGGGCACGTCTGAAGCCCGACTGGACCAAGTTCCGCTACTGAGATCCTGGCGCTCCAGAACGAACCCGGTACTGTCCAACCTGCGGCGCGAGCCGAACTACACCAACCACGAAAGGAAGGGCTCCCACATGAAGACCATGCGTCTCGGAGTCGCTCTCGTCGCTGCCATCGTGCTCGTCGGGGGATTCACCACGGACACCCTGTCGGCCACCACGAGTGACTCGTTCTCCTGCCCGCCCGGCACCGAGCACACCTACTCCGTCGACAACATCAACTCTCCCACCTTCACCGTCCCGACTCCCCCTTCTGGATGGATCGTCGTGGGGGTCGTCATCGGGGCGGGAGAGGGGCACTACACCTACGCGCCGGTCACTCCGGGACAGGTCATCGATGGAAAGGCCGACACCGGCTACGACGTCTCTCATGCGCACATCTGCAAGGCGCAGACTTCCACGAGCACCACCACGACGACCATTCCCCAGGAAGCCACCACCACGACGACGAGCATCCCTGCCGTGGGATCCACCGTCGTCACGACGACGACCGTGGTCGACTTCGACTGCGAGGACTACCCGAGTCGTGATGCTGCCCAGGCCGAGCTGGACAAGACGTTCCCGAAGGACCCGTTCAACCTCGACGGCGACGACGACGGAGTGGCCTGCGAGGAGAACGACATCACGACCACGACGACCACGGTGGTGAGCACCACGACCACGGTTCCTCTGCTCGTGAAGACTGGTGCCGAGAGCGGAACGATCGCTCTCTGGGCTGGAGCAATCACCCTGATGGGTGTGGCGCTTCTGCTCGCACGACGTACGGGGCGTCAGGTACTCTGACGTCTTACCTGGCGGGCGACCGCCAACGACAAGAGCCCCACCTCCTGGACTCGGATCCCAGGAGGTGGGGCTCTTTCGCGTATGGTCAGCTACCAGCGAGTTGGTCGATCGTCGCCCACGTCTGCGGACCGATCCACCCGTCGACGGTGAGATTGAACCACGCCTGGAGTTCCTTCACCCGCTCGATCGTCTCCAGGTCGTAGAACCCGTGACGCGGGATGTTGCCCCCAGCCGACTTCTCGTACATCACGCACTGGGCGTAGAGCACGATGTCGCCCTGGCTCATCGGTCCGATACGAGGCTTCACAGCAATCGGCCACAGGGCGTACTTGCCGTTGAGGGGATCCCAGACCGGCACGGGTGAGGTGACGTTGCCCTGCTCGAAGGCGACCACGGCGGCCGTGGTGTTGGCACCGACGTGAAGACGAACGTGCCAGTCCTCGACGCCCTCCTTGGTGTACTCCCACGACATCCCGTAGCGGAGGAGGTTCTCCTTCAGCCACGGCCATGCCCTCGAAGCAGCCATGCCGATGATGTGGCCCGAGCCGGTGATCTCGCACACATCGAGGGCGAGACCCCAGCCATGGTTCGAGGTGCCCGGGGTGGCACTCGGGCTCATCCCCGCCCGGAGTCGCCAGTACTTGTTGCCACCGAAGGAGAACACTCGGCGCTTGCTCGTGCCGGTGATGAGGTAGGTGACGTAGCTGACCGGCTCGTAGCGGTCCAGGAAGGTGCGGAGCTGCCGGGCGTACGTCCGGTAGGCGTCGGCGATCGAGGTGATCGTGAGCACGACCCCGGTCGCAGCGAGGCAAGCAGCCGAGAGCGCCCACCAGGCACGGGCGGCCTGGAAGTGGAGCTGACCCCCGGAGGGGCGGCCGGGGAATGCGATGTCGGTGAGCAGTTCCGGTCCGAGACGGCCATTCGGCGCGTTCACCAGATCGGGGGGCATCGTCACCTTGATGACGGGCAGGGCCATGAGAGGCATCCTTTCTCGGGAGGACCCCCGCCCTCCCTGTCACCTCTTACGTCGCCCTCGGACGAGGGTGGACAGGGGTCAGGCGTCGAGGTGCCCGAGGTTGATGAACGTCTGGCGAGCGTACGGGAGGAACTTCTCGTGGGCTCCGGCCGTGTACGCCATCCACAGGCTGAAGCTCCGGCCACGGTCGCTCTTGTAGAACATGTACTTGATGCTGTCGAGCGGGTCGAAGTGCCGGGGGAACTTGAACCGGGGGTGCCAGTAGGTGTTCCACTGGCAGATCCCGAGGTCGAGGGAGAGGTACGCCTTCGACTCGGGGTTGGCGACGTTGATGTTCACCGCCACCTGGTTGCCACCGGACTCGGCCCAGATCACGGCCAGTGCGGTCACGGCACGCTCCCCGCGGAAGCCCGCCCGATGGACCATCTCGGCGACGTCGATCATCGGGAGGAACTTCACGGGGAGCGCCATGGGACTACTTGGTCTCCTGCTCCAGTGAGCGCAGCAGGTTGAGGAGGTTCTCGTTCGCCTGCGCCTCGTTGACGTTGTCACGAGCGACGATCTCCTCGATGGCCGCCGTCCACAGCGCACCACGGACCTCGTGGTCGTCGAGCACAGCGGCGAGCGCAGCGTTGGCCTCGGCCTCGGAGACCTTGTAGTCCTCCATGATGGTGGAGACGGTGTAGATCCACCGCTGGGCGGCCTCGTCGTACTCCTGCACGGCCGCGACGACGTCGGTGATGGTGACGTCCTCGCCTGTGATCTGCTTGGCGTAGGCGACGACCTGCTCGGCCTGCTCCTGGGTCAGCTTCATGATGCCCTCCTGGCGTTGATGAACCAGTGAGAGCGTACCTCACCGAGCGTGGTCAGTCGATCAGTTGCGTCCGGCGACCCAGAGCACGATGAAGCCGACCAGGACGATCGCCCCCATGCCGTGAATGTTCACAGAATGCAAGAGGGACACCCCCTCTCGGGAGTGCCCCTCTTGCATTCTCGATGACCACTGCTGAATCACTCAAGATTCAGCGAGATGGTACTAGGGCTTCACCAGCTTGGCCACGCCCCTGGGGTTCAAGATGCTCATGTTGACCATCTCGTCGAAGACCCAGCCCTTCCAGAAGGCGGCGACACGGTGGTTCTCCTCGACGTCGAGCGAGTAGAGCACCGGGAAGACGCCGAGGAACTCGGGGTCCGGCAGCAGCCACATGGTCTTCGGGGTCACCATGACCGAGCGAGCGATCTGGAACTCGCCGAAGGTGGTGATCTTCTCACCGGCGACGACGCGGTCCTTGAAGGCCCAGCCCGTGGTGTTGATGTCCCACTTGTAGAAGTCGCGGTAGTCGGCGGGGCTGCACAGCAGGCGGGTCGCCGTCAGCTCGTGCTGGTCGATGAGAGCAGCCGTGCTGTAGAGCGAATCGCTGGTGAAGTAGCCGCCGACCTCGGTGACGGTGTGGGTGGGGGTGACCGTGTGGTCCGGACGGCTGGCGTACGCCGTCAGGGCGGCCTGGAGCAGCGTGAGGAGACGAGCGTCCTCCTGCTTCATGATGGCCTGCTTCGTCTCGTCCTGGACCTGCTCCACCGCGTTGATGCGGAGGTACACGAGGTCCTCCTTGCGGATGGCGGGCTGGCTGGCGATGCGGAAGAAGTCCACACGGACGCGCTTGCCCTCGAACGGGGTGATGCGAACTTCGCCCTCGTGGCCGGACATGACGTACGCCTGGCCCAGGTCGTCAAACACGTCGTACTCGACCGGGGTGCCCGGGGTGATCGGGTCCTCGATGAGCACGTTGCGGACGATGCCCTGGTAGCGCAGCTTGAGCTGGATCGGGCCGATCATGCCGACGCCGAGGCGCTTGATGCCGTTCGCCGAGTCGCTCAGGATCGTGGCGAGCTTCTCGACCTTGGCGGTGTGGCTCATCTGGCGGGAGCCATCTGCGCCGCGGCGCTTGATGATCTCCTGGACGTAGTCGTCCGACTTCCGGGCGGTGCGCGGACGCAGGCCGGGTGCGAGCTGGATGTTGCTCATGGTTCTGTGGTTCCTTCCCGGCTCAGCCGAACATGTCCGAAGACGAGAGACCGGTGATGATGAGCCGGTCGGTTGCCGGGCGGGAGACCGCCTTGGCCACCGGCTTGGTCGAGATGTTGGAAGCACCGGCCGGGGCCAGGCGACCACGCACCGAACCGCCCGCACCCGTGTAGGCGTGCACGAGGAGTGCGGTGCCGTTGGTGGGGAAGGTCCAGGTCGCACCCGAGTCGAACGCCGGGGAGAGGATCTCGAACTCCGAGCCGGGCTGGAGCATCCAGACGGCGATGGAGTTCTGGCCTGCCTCGGCCAGCTCGTCGATGCCGTACGTCGGAGCGACGTACTGACCGGCGAGACCGAGCGGGACGCCGGTCGCATCGAGCAGCGTCACGACGTCGGACACGCCGGACGCCGCGGTGGCTGCACCCATGAGGCACATGCCGGGGTAGATGTCGACGCTCTTCGCCCAAGCCGGATCGAGCAGCATGTCCCGTGGGGTTGCGTGCTCGAACGCGTACAGGGGACGGAGCGTGCGACGGATATACGCCTTGTCGAGCGTGGTCCGCAGCATGTGCTGCCTCCTTGTCTTCTGGAGGAAGCGACATGCCTCCTCTACCCTCTCTGTAGGACTCGTGGTCCCTCAGACAGGATCGAAGTCAGCGATTCTCCGAGATTCCTTGCGAGCCCTCGTCGTCGGGGTGGTGACGAGCGATGTGCACCCCGAGCGTGACCACCTTCTGCCGGATGATGTCGATCTCCTTGTGCATCACGCCGAGCTGGCCGGACACGAGCTCGATCTTGTCGGCGTAGTCGTCCTGACGAGAGATCGTGTGGGCCAGGGTGGTGTCGATGTTGTTCACCCGGTTGTCCATCGCCACGAGACGCTGGTCTGTCGTGGAGGTCGTCCGGTCGATCCGGTCGATCGCATCACGCAGCGTCGAGCCCCCGTTGGGCTTCATCTCCCGCTTCACTTCCTTCGATCGCCCCCCGGTGATCATGGCCACGAGGATGCCGCCGATTGCACCGATGGCAGCGGGCACGACGACGGCCCAGAAGTTCTCGCTCAGGCCGAGAATGGCAGCGGACGCCAATGCGTCTGAACCGACGCTCGTCATGGCCGTCCCCCCAGGGTCGACAGACGATCGTGCCAGGCGAGGTTGGTCGCTCTGCACGAGCCCGTGAGGGGAGATTGGGCGCGGAGATGGAGCACTGCTTCTGTTGCCTTCCTCGGATCAGGTTGTGGTTCGAGGGAGAGGGGGCTCGCACGGCCCCCGTGCGATCACCAGAAGGCGATCGAGTCGTCGTCGTCGTAGCTCGCCGTGCGGCTCATGGGCGAGCCGGTCGAGGCGAGGCTCGGCATCGAGCGGGCGGCCTCACGACGGCGAGGGGCGACGCTGGCCTGACGGCGGGTCACGGCTTCGAGCGTGGTGATCTCGGTGCGGATCGAGTCGTTGCTCGGCTTGTTCGCCTCGATGCGCTGGGCGATCACCAGCTCGTCACCGCTCTCCAGACCGGCCTGGACACGGAGCTTGGCGAGACGGAGGCAGGCGTAGGTGCGAGCACGCACGGCCTCGGCCGACTGGACCCACGAGTTGTCCTCGGCGAAGGCGTTGGTCTTGTCCGAGCCGTTCGAGGCACCGGACGCATCCGGCTGCACGAGCGTGACGCTCTGGTCGTACGGCACCATCTCGGTGGTACCGGCCACCGGGGTGGTGACCTCGGTGGTGGCGTCGGCACCGACTTCGGTGGCAGCCGCACCCGGCGTGGTGACATCGGTGGTCGTCATCGGAGCGACGTCGGTCAGGGCAGCACCCGGGGTGGTCACCTCCGTCGTGGTGTCGGCGGCGCGAGTGTCGCTGGTCGACTGCGTGGCCGCACCCGGGGCGGGCTCGGGAACCGGCTGGGCCGGGTTCTCCTCGTCCGCGGTACGAACCAGACCGGCGCGGCGACGGAGCACTGCGTTCTCCGCCGCCAACCGAGCGATGGTCTGCTCCTGGCTGGCGATGACTGCTGCTGATGGACGCATGGTGTCTCCTTCGGGTCCTTCTACCACTTCTGTTGCGCTCGACGCCTTCTGGACAGGATCGTCGGGCTTGGGGTCATTCTCCCCTCCGCCCGCTTCACCCTCGGCGGGGGGAACGAAGGCGGGGGCAGAGAGGAGACTGGGGTTCACCCAGCCGTCGCGCATGTCGACCTTCTGGGCCACCTCCAGGTCCGGCTCACGGAACGGATCCGGGGCGGGAAGGTGGCCACAGGTCATGCAGCGGCCGGTGGAATCGAACTGGTTGGTGGTGGCGCACACGGGGCACTCGGTGAGGCCCAGGGTGTTCACCTGCGGCGGTGCCTTGGTCTCGCCCCAGGCGAGCTTCGTCGAGGCGGTCTTCGGCCGACCTGCCTGGGCGTCCTGGAAGCCGCGGGTGAACGACTCGACGTCGGTGGGGACGCCCCAGTCGAGCGCCTCGCTCAGCGTGATGATCTTCGAGGATCCGGCCGAGTAGCCGAGGCCGTAGTTGGTCGAGCCTGCCATCTCCCACTCGTCCCAGGTGATCAGCTCGGGCTTCTCTTCACCGTGCTGGCCGTACTCGTCCCAGGTCATCGTCTCCGGCTTCGAGGCGAGGCGCTTGGTGTACTGGCCCATCGAGCTGTCGTAGTACCAGTTGTCCTCGCCGGTCGTGGCGATGTCGAGGGCTGCTTCGCACTTCGACCAGGCGAGCAGGTAGGAGCGCTCCTCGCCACGCTTGGCGAACATGATGGCGTCCGCCAGGTTCGAGGCGATCGAGCGGTTGTACCCCGGGCCGTAGACGGTGTAGGGCACGAACTTCTCCAGCGCCTGGCGATGCTCGGCGTCGAGCCCGGAGAGGAGCTGGTCGGCCTCGGCCTGGGTCGCTGCCGTCTTCGAGACCCGGGTGAAGGTCCCGGCGTTCTCGATCGTGACGTTGATGCCACCGGCCTCGACGCACATGCTTCCCCACTCCTGGGCGCGCTCCTCGGAGTCGAACACGCCCGACAGGAGCGGAGCCTCGTCGCCGGGCCACAGCACGACGACCTTGTACGCCCGCAAGTTCGGCAGCGAGGCGATGCCCTCCCAGCGGGTGCCCGCATCGGGGCCAGGCTTCAGGGGGCCGTAGTCGAGCGCACCGGCCGTCTTGCGCCACACCCGCTTGTTCTTCGTGGCCATCTTGGTCATCTCCTCTTGTTCGACGTGACTCCCCCTATCGTCGCTTCGATTCGCGACGGACACACGTGGGGGCATGTCCAGTAGGTCGTGAACGCCATTGGGATCGATTCCTACCACGAAAGCCGTCGGGTCGGCCGGGGGCTCGACGAGGACCGAGTTCTCGAAGAAGGAGATCTTGCGGCAGTTGTGCACCACGATCCCGTTGGCGACGAACTCGTGCTCACCCTCGACAGTGAGGTCGTACACTGGTACGGTGGCATCATGATTGACGCAAACAGCCTGAACAAACTTGAACGACTCTTGCGCCGAGCTGTCGATGATGGAGGATGCCTGATCTGGCAGGGGTCCACTTCCCCTGACGGGTACGGCCGCGTCAGCCGCTACTCGTACAACGAAGGACTGGTTCACCGAGCTGTGATGCACCTTCTTGGGCACGACCTTGAAGGAGTCGAAGTCGATCACATCTGCCGACGACGCAACTGCATCAACTCTGATCATCTTCGACTGGTCGACCCCGTCACCCACAGATTCGACAACGGGCACTCCCTCAAGACCCACTGCAAGCGGGGTCACGAGTTCACTGCCGAGAACACTTACGTGAACCCCAGCCAAGGCCCCAACCGACACTGTCGCCTCTGCATCGACATAGCCTACGAGAAGCGACATGGCAGGCGTCCAACCCGCCGCCGTGGCAATGAGGTGATCCTCGGTGCAGCGGAGAGTGGTCCCGTCAGAGAGAGTGATCTTCACCGTGGGACGGACCCCGGTCTGGCGAGCATCGGTAACCATGCGCCAACCAGCCCTCGTGAGAGCCATATCTCCCACGACGACATCTTCGATGGGAACTAGGCCCCGAAGGGTGCTGACCATCTCTCCCTGAGCGATACAGATCTCGTGCACCAGGACGTCCTCTTCGGAGCCGTCGAGGTTGCGTCGAGCGAGGCGGCGGCCCTTGTGGCTCTTGATGTGGGCGCAGTACGTCGAGGGAGTCGTGGCCACGTTGCCGCAGTACGAGCACTCGCTCTCGCCGACGTCGGCACCCATGCTGGTGCGCTCGATGTCGCCCGCCAGGATCGCCTTGGCCAGCTTCGGGAAGCGGACGGCGTCGATCTCCATCAGCACCTCGATCCACACGTCAGGACGGCCGTCGGGGCCGATGTCCTCGTGGAGAGCTGCGTCGATGATCACGCCTCGCTTGCGCTTCACCTCGTCGTTGTGGTGGTTCACGAACACCGGCTTGCCGATGAAGGTCCCCCAAGCCTGGCGCAGCTCGTCGTCCGGCCAGGTGTCGTAGTTGTCGTTCGTCCGGTTCGAGATCGCTCGGGAGCGGACGTACAGGTAGCCCTCGCGGGGCGTGTAGTTGAAGACGGCCTTGTGCGCGCTCTTGAGCAGCCCGTCACCCTGGTGGGCAACACGGGCCTCCAGGAGATCGGAGTTGGCGAACTTCAGGAATGCCACGGCGGTGGAGACCTCCTCTGCTACTTACGTCGCTCCTGGAGGCGAATCGACAGGATCACCGGGTGGTCTTGGTGGACCGCTCCTCGTCGATGTCGTACACCGTGACCCTCACGCCGGACCCCGCCTTGCGCTTCACTTCGCGCATCGCGTCGTCGAGGTCGTAGCAGTCGTACTTCACGACCCGGTTGTTGCGGTAGACGCCCCAGCCGCCCTTGTCCTCGATGATCTCCCAGCGATCCACGTCGACTTCCTCAGGAGGTGTGTTCGAGGACGTAGAGATCGTCTTCGAGCTGGAGCTTGGCAGTGACGACATCGGAGCAATCGTGACACACGAGTGCACCATCGAGCACGCCCGTGAGCGCCAGGATGGCGATCTCGTGCGGGGCGTACTCGATGATCCCGTCGAGGGGCATGTGGGAGATGGCCAGCCCGGACCCACCGTCGGGCTCGCACAGCGCCGTGGTGTCGTCGTGGTCCTGGAAGTGGATGGTGGGGTTGGAGCCGAAGCTGATGAGGCTGTAGAAGTTCATGGTCAGTTGCCTTCCTCAATGGTGATGTCGTCGTCCCAGTCGAACTCCGGCCGGGTGGTTGCCTGTACGAAGCCCTCGTCCTCTTCCAGCTCGGGGATGCCTCGCTCTTCCCAGGCGGCGCGCTCGGGGGTGGTCGTGTGGGTGGTCACTTCGAGTCCTTGTCGGGGATGATGCGGTTGAGGATGTTGGGGAAGCGCTGGTCGATCGCACCCAGCAGCAGGAGCCCCCAGAGGGGCGAGCTGATGGCCACGAGACCGAGGAGAACCTTGATCAAGTCGTTCACGGCACCACCTTAGGCACTAGCAAGCTAGCTTGTCAACGAATCCGTGGGTGGGCGGTGAAGGAGAGCTTCACCGGATGGTACGTCTCGACGGGGTGACCGTCGTCGTCGAGCATGGTGATCTCGACCCGGTGACCCTCGATCTCGAAGCTGCCGTCAGGGCCGAGCACGAACTTCGGGAACGCCCCGACGGTGACGGTGTACGCCTTGCCGGAGAGGTCGTCGAAGGAGGTGAGGATCGGGTCGGTGAAGACCACCATCAGCTCCTTCTTCGCCTTCTCCTCGATCGCACGCAGCGAGCGCTCCAGCTCGCCTCCGAGGTGGTACTCGATCTGCTCTGGCGTCAAGGAGGCGATGGTGAAGTCGTGCATCAGGAAGGTGTTCCTGATGCTCTGCATCGGGATCCGGATCGTGCCGGAGAGCGCCTCATGGGCCTTGGCGAGCTGATCCTCCAGGATGCCGATCCGACGATGGGAGATCGACTGGTCGGCGGCGAACGAGGCCCGCTCGGAGCGGAGGGCATTCTGGTGCTCGACCTCCAGGGTCGACAACCGACGCTTGTAGCCGCGCCGGTTGTCGACCAGGATGACGATCGCCACCACCAAGAGGGACAGCGCCCCCCAGACGTTCATCGCAGACCCTTCTTGATGCGGGCGGCGCTGTCGCGGTCACACTGGCGGCAGCCTCTCTTGTTCCCTCTCATCCTGGTGTTCTCCTGATCGTAAGGGTGCCCCTTCGGGCAGTGAGTTCGTGCCATCTGGTCGATGACGTTGGGCTGGCGGAGTAGCGGCCGTAGCCGTTCGAGGCCACGGAGCCGGTCCAGCCCCAGCACCCCTCAGGGTGCTGCTCGATCTTCGAGAGGAAGCGGGCGACACACTGAAGGGGGTGGTTCTTGCGCTCGTGAGGGAGTCTGGGACGAGTCACCTCATCCCACGCTTACTACATTCCGGTCCGAGGCCCGCAGCGATCGACTCCGGCGTGGTGAGGACGTGGCCGCAGCGAGCACAGTGCTTCGAGACCAGGGCGGCCTCGGGGTTGCGCAGGAAGGCGTTGGCCCGCTCCAGCAGCGTCTCGTGGGAGCGGAAGCCCTTGAAGGGCATCAGCCGCCCGTCCCGCACGAAGCCG
>Ga0075160_10000646_pt1 | contig 21742 bp, 18 predicted proteins | sample JI91814C2DNA_FD_70969 | JGI IMG/M metagenome (GOLD analysis project Ga0075160, IMG submission 70969) | Wastewater effluent complex algal communities from Wisconsin, to seasonally profile nutrient transformation and Carbon sequestration -... | ecosystem: Engineered > WWTP > Effluent > Algae... | reverse complement strand
TTTTCAACTACAACCGATTCACCGGCGACTACTCGTACATTCCCGAAAAAGGACTCGAAGTCTTAATCGGAATAGCAAGATTCTGGCAGCAACGCGCCAATTTCTCAGCCGATAAAAACAAATATGTCATCCTCGGCGTGACCGGCCCCAACGAATACGAGAACAACGTCAACAACAATTTCTACACGAATTACATCGCCAAATGGTGTATCGATTATACACTCGAACAGATTGCGAAAGTAGCTTCTGAATACGCTTCCGATTACAACCGCATCGCCCAAAAAACCAACATTACCGATACTGAATTGCAAAGCTGGAAGAAAGTCGCAGACCAAATGTATTTCCCGTTTTCGGAACAATATAATGTCTATTTGCAACAAGACGGTTTCCTCGACAAAGAACTCGTCCGCGTCGCCGACCTTGACAGAAGCCAGCGCCCCATCAACCAAAAATGGTCTTGGGATAGGATTTTACGTTCGCCTTACATCAAACAAGCCGACGTTTTACAAGGATTTTATTTCTTCGAGGACCATTTCACCAAAGAAGAGCTGCGCCGCAATTTTGAATTTTACGAATCCTTTACCGTACACGAAAGTTCGCTTTCGCCGTGCGTACACTCTATTCAGGCTGCCGTTCTGGACAAGATGGACATGGCCTACACCTTCTATTTGCGCACTTCGCGTTTAGATTTGGATGACTACAACAAGGAAGTCGAAGAAGGTTGCCACATCACCTCAATGGCAGGCACCTGGATGAGTATCGTGGAAGGGTTCGGCGGCATGCGCGTCAAGGAAAATGCCTTGCATTTCGCGCCCAAAATCCCAAAGCAATGGGAAGGGTATTCGTTCAAGATCAATTTCAGGAATCAAATATTAAAAGTGGCTGTGCACCAGAATGAGACGAAGTTCTCGATCGATGGCGATAAGGAACTCACGGTTTATGTAAATGGGAATGCGGTGCTCGTAGAGCCGAATAGTTTGGTTACGGTTTAGTTCTTTGGCGCCACGATCGGGCTGTTCGCTTTATCTTTTTTGTTTTGCAAACAAAAAAGGATGCCGCTGCCATCCCTGGCGCGATTTGGTATCACCGGGAGATTTCGGTCTTTAATCGTTTTTCTTAACTATTGTCTTGCCACAAAAGTTACAAAAAGGCAGTCGGCACATAAAATTTGCTAAAAATCAATGCCAAAAACCTAAACGAAAAAAACTCGCCTGCGGCTCAAACAGCTTTTCGTTCTTAACGGCTTTTGGCATTGATTTTCTTAACGCAAATTCTATGACTGCCGCGCCAATTCTGAAGTGTTTATTGATTTTCGGCTTGCCCGCTGCGCCGAAAATTCTAAACCGGATGATTCATCCTTTGATTAAAGAACTTTCTTAGGAGGATTTTTCGTGCGGCGCCAGCAAACGACCCGAGGCTTTAGCCGAACTGGCGAAGCAAAAATAAAATAAATACTTCCTCTTATAAGGCCTTCGGAGAAAAAGCGTGAAAAGCAATGAAAAAATCGGCAGCGGGAGCGTGAAAAGTGAGCTTGCAAAGCGAACGGCTTAGCGCACGCCCGATTTTTGAAGTAGCTTTTAGCTTTTTATTCGCAAAGCCTTGATTTTTTGCTTCTTTTGTATCAAGACAAAAGAAGAAATAAAACAACAACAATGAAAAAACTATTCCTTCTCGTAACACTCGTTACCATCACCGCCGCAGCGCAGCTGCAAAGAGTTGAACCCCCATTCTGGTACGCCGGAATGAAAAACCCCGAACTCCAAATCCTATTCTACGGCAAAAACATCGCCGAGAATGCGGTAACCGTTTCCAACAAAATCGTCATTACCAACGTCCAAAAAACCGAAAACCCCAACTACCTCTTCGTCACCATCGACACCAAAAATGTAGCGGCGCAAGATTTGGTCTTTACTTTTTACAAAGGCAAAAAAGTCAGTTTCACCAAAAATTACAGCCTCAAAAACCGCAGGGCCAATTCGTCTCAGCGCAAGAGTTATGACGCTTCGGATGTGATTTACTTGCTCATGCCCGACCGTTTCGCTAACGGCAATCCCAACAACGACAGCACGCCCGACACCACAGAAAAAGCAGACCGTTCCAATCCATCCGGACGACATGGCGGCGACATCGCAGGGATTCTCAAAAACCTCGACTATATCCAACAGCTCGGTGCAACCGCCATTTGGGCTACACCGCTTTGCGAAGACAACGATGCGCGCGGTTCGTACCACGGCTACGGCCAATCCGACGTTTACAAGATTGATTCGCGATACGGAACAAATGAGGATTATTTGAAATTATCTGCCGAACTCCACAAGCGCGGCATGAAAAATATCCTCGACTACGTCACCAACCACTGGGGTTGGCAGCATTGGATGTACAAGGATTTGCCCACTTACGATTGGGTGCACCAGTTTCCGGGTTACTCGCAATCCAATTACCGCATGACCACGCAGTTTGACCCGAACGCTTCAGATATTGATCGCAAAAATTGTGTTGATGGTTGGTTTGTACCGTCGATGCCCGATTTGAACCAATCCAATCCGTTGGTCTTAAACTACCTCATCCAAAACGCCATCTGGTGGATTGAATACGCCGACCTCGACGGCTTCCGTGTCGACACTTATTCGTATAACGACAAAATCGGGATCGCCAAATGGACCAAAGCCATCACCGATGAATATCCGTATTTCAACATCGCGGGCGAAGTCTGGATGCACGACCAGGCGCAAATGGCCTATTGGCAAAAGGACAGTAAAATAGGTGCCATTGACAGCTACAATTCTTATTTGCCAACCGTGATGGATTTCACGCTGCACGACGCCTTCGGGTCAATCTTCAACGAAGACGAAGCCCAATGGGACAAAGGCATGATCAAGGCATACGATAATTTCACGAACGACTTCCTGTACCCAAATCCCAACAGCATCCTCACGTTTATAGAAAATCACGACACCGCGCGTTTCAACGAAACCTACAAAGGTGATTTCAGCAAATACCGCATGGGACTCACCATGATTGCCACCATCCGCGGGATTCCTCAGCTTTACTACGGATCCGAAATCGGCATGATGGGCGACAAAGGCAAAGGAGACGGCGACATCCGCCATGATTTCCCGGGCGGCTGGAACGGCGATGCCAACAACGCTTTCACGGCTTCGGGCAGAACACCCGAGCAGTCCAAATTCTTCGACTTTACATCAAAATTGTTGCAATGGCGTAAAACCAACGATGTGGTGCACTTTGGGAAGATGAAACATTACATCCCTGAAAACAACGTATATGTTTATTTCCGTTACAACGACAAACAATCGGTGATGGTGGTGATCAACAACTCGGGCAAGCCTCAGACATTCAAGACGGCGCGTTTTGGCGAAAGCATCGGCAATTATAAAATGGGGAAAGATGTGCTCGACGGGAAATCCATCAATCTTCAAAATGAAATGACCATAGCACCAAAATCGGTACTGATCCTTGAATTGCAATAATCCATGAAAAAAATACTCTTTTTACTTTTTGTCACCGCGCTTTCTTTTGCGCAGAACCCAAACAGAAAATACGTTTCGCATGCGTTTAAAAACAACGTCCTTGAAATCAAAGTTTCGGATGGAACGTACCTGATTAAAGCCTATTCAAACAAAATCATCGAAACTTCATTTGTTCCCAATGGCGAAACATTCGACCCAAATTCTGAAGCTGTAGTCCTGAAACCATCAGGAAAATTGAAGTTTTCGGCAAAAAACGGGACTTTGCTTTTGACTTCTCCAGAGCTCAACGTAAGGGTTACCGAATCGCCCTTTCAAATCAGCTATTTTAAGAACGACACGGAGATACTGTCGGAGAAGAGCGGCTACACCAAAAAAGATTCTACAGAAATCATCGATTTCAATCTCGACAAAACAGAATCGCTTTACGGCGGCGGATCACGCGCTGTAGGCATGAACCGACGCGGCAAACGTTTGCAGTTGTACAACCGCGCGCATTACGGCTATTCTGATTATGCCGAACTCCTTAACTTTTGTCTTCCGCTGGTGATGTCGTCTAAGATTTACGCCGTGCATTTTGACAATGCGCCCATAGGTTACCTTGACCTCGACAGTAAAAAAGACAATACTTTGGCCTATGAAACCGTCTCCGGACGCAAAACTTACCAAGTAATCGTGGGTGATTCCTGGGAGGATTTGATTTCCAATTACACCGATTTGACTGGAAAACAACCCATGCCTGCGCGCTGGACACTCGGCAATTTCTCTAGCCGATTTGGTTACCACGACCAGGACGAAGTCGAAAAAACCATCCAGAGATTTGAAACCGATACCATTCCCGTAGATGCGATCATCATCGATTTGTACTGGTTTGGCAAGAGCATACAGGGTACGCTGGGCAACCTCGACTGGGACAAGGAAACGTTCCCAAAACCCGAAAAAATGATGGCCGACCTCAAAACCAAGGGCGTCAAAACCATTTTGATTACCGAGCCGTTCATCATCAAGGGCACCAAAAAATGGCCAGAAGCTGTCGAACAGAAAGTATTGGCCACCGACAAAACCGGCAAGGCTGCCGAGTTTGATTTTTACTTTGGCCACACCGGAATCGTCGATGTGTTCAAACCCGAAGGCGCGGATTGGTTCTGGAATATCTACAAAAACCTCGTCAAACAAGGCGTTGGTGGTTGGTGGGGCGATTTGGGCGAACCCGAAGCCTTCGATTCTAAATGTATGACCGCAAAAGGCAAAGCCGATGAAGTGCACAATGTTTACGGTCACAACTGGGCGAAACTCGTTTTTGAAGGTTACCAGAAGGATTTTCCTAATGAGCGCCCGTTTATTTTGATGCGTTCGGGTTACTCGGGCTCGCAGCGTTATGGTATTGTTCCGTGGTCTGGCGATGTGTCGCGCAGTTGGAAAGGCTTGCAGTCGCAGCCCGAGATTTCGCTCCAGATGGGTATGCAGGGCATTGGTTACATGCACTCGGATTTGGGTGGATTTGCGGGCGATTATTTTGACAACGAACTATACCTGCGTTGGTTGCAATACGGCGTTTTCCAACCGATTTTTCGCCCGCATGCACATGAAGCCGTGGCGGCAGAACCCGTCTACAAAGACATCGTGACCAAAGCCAAAGCCAAAAAACTCGTTGAGTTGCGTTACCAGATGTTGCCATACAATTACACTATTGCCTTTGAGAACAACCAAAAAGGAACACCGCTGATGCGCCCCTTGTTCTTTGAAGAACCAAACAACAACCTCCTCTTGGGCAGCAGCGAATCGTATTTGTGGGGAAATGAATTGTTGGTACACCCCATTACCAAACCGGGCGTAAAATCTGCTTCGATGTACTTTCCTAAAAACAGTTCGTGGTTTGACTTCTTTAACGATAAAAAATACGAGGGCGGAACCACGCAACCCGTTCCTGTAAGTGAAGATCACATCCCGGTTTTTGCGCGCGGCGGTGCTTTTGTTCCGATGATCCAAACCATACAAAACACCTCAAAATATTCTTTAAGTTCGTTTGACCTGCATTTTTATTTCGATGAGAAAACCTCCAAAAGCTCGGGACAATTGTACAACGATGATGGCCAGACGCCAAATGCTTTTGAAAAAGGCACCTACGAATTGTTGCAATTCAATAGCAGTGTTGCCCCTCGTGAATTGACGTTGGTGCTACAGACCAAAACCGGAAAGTCTTTTGTTTCGGGCGATAAAAACGTATCACTCCAAGTACACAACCTCGATTCGAAAAAAATCCAAATTTCAGTAAACGGAAAAAATACTACCTTTAAACAGAACGGGACCACCATCGAGATTCCGGTTTTGTTGCAGAAAAACGCATCCATAAAAATTCAATATTAAGATGAGAAAACCACTATTGCTTTTAATTGCCTTGTTATTGACCACATCGATTTGTTCGGCACAAGCCAACCGAGGCAACGCCGAACCAAACGTAGCTAAAAAAAATACCGTGAAGAAAAAGCCCGTCACCGCCGCTGCGCCAACCCCGTTTGTCTGGGAAGGTGCCAACCTTTATTTTTTGCTCGTCGATCGATTCAACAACGGCAAACCCACGAAAACCGTCTATTTGGGTCGCAACAAAGAAACGGGCAAACTGCGCGGCTTTGAAGGTGGCAACCTGCGCGGCATCATCCAGAAAATCGACGAAGGTTACTTTGATAAACTCGGTACGAATGCCATTTGGATCACGCCGATTGTAGAGCAAATCCACGATGGTGTGGATGAAGGCACTGGCTTGAGTTATGGTTTTCACGGGTATTGGGCGCGCGATTGGACGAGTCTCGACCCCAATTTCGGCACCAAAAAAGACCTCGCCGAACTCGTTGAAAAAGCACACGCCAAAGGCATCCGCATTTTGCTCGACGGTGTCATCAACCACACCGGCCCAGTCACCAAAATAGACACAGTCTGGCCAGAAGGTTGGGTGCGCACTTCACCGCAATGCGACTACAAAACTTTTCAGGGAACCACCGAGTGTACGCTCGTGGCCAACCTACCCGACGTAAAGACAGAGAGCGACCAAGCTGTTGAATTACCCGGATTTCTCATCGCCAAATGGAAAGCGCAAGGCAAATATGAAAAAGAGATGGCGTCGCTCGATGCGTTCTTTAAAAGGACCGGTTATCCGCGTGCGCCACGTTATTACATCATCAAATGGCTCACCGATTACATTGCCGAATTTGGTATCGATGGCTACCGCGCCGACACCGTCAAACACACCGACGAAACCGTTTGGGCCGATTTCAAGACCCAGTGCGACTACGCTTTTGCCGAGTGGAAGAAAAACAACCCCAAGAAAGTACTCGACAGCAACAAATTTTACACGATTGCAGAAGTGTACAATTACGGCATTTCGGGCGGCAGACTGTTTGATTTTGGCGATAAGAAAGTCGATTATTACACGCATGGGTTTAATAATATGATCAATTTTGAATTCAAATGGGATGCACAAAAGGACTACAGTTTCCTGTTTTCTAAATACTCCGACAAACTTAACACTGACCTCAAAGGGTGCAGTGTCTTGAACTATGTTTCCTCGCATGACGACGGCAAACCATTTGACGCCAACCGCACCAAAAGCATCGAGAGTGCCATCAAACTCCTGCTTTCTCCTGGCGTTTCGCAGACCTATTACGGCGACGAAACAGGGCGTTCACTGGTGATAGAAGGCACCCAAGGCGATGCCACGCTTCGGTCGTTTATGAATTGGGACGATGTAAAAAACAATCCGGATACGCAACAGACGCTGGCACATTGGCAGAAACTCGGGCAGTTCCGCAAAAACCATCCGGCTGTTGGCGCGGGTGTAAACAAGGAAGTCAGTAAAAATCCGTACGTGTGCGAGCGCAGTTATACCAGAGGCAATTACTCGGATCGCGTCGTGATAGGTTTGGATTTGGCCAAAGGCGCCAAACAAATATCGGTAGGAACCGCGTTCAAAAACGGAACTGCTGTTCGCGACACCTATTCGGGAAAAACCGCGATTGTGGCCAATGGGAAAGTGAATTTGGATACGGAGTTTGATATTGTTTTGCTGGAGATTAAGAAATAGGAAAATAAAAATTAAAGACCGATTGCACAGATTTGCACAGATAATTTGTGGAAATTTGTGCAATCTGCCTTTGAACCATGACCAAAATCTTAAATATCGGACACCGCGGCGCCAAGGGACATACACCCGAAAATACGCTGGCTTCGTTTCAGAAAGCTTTAGATCTGGGTGTTGACGGCATTGAACTAGACGTACATTTGAGCCTCGACGGTAAAATCGTCGTGATTCATGATGAAACGCTCGACCGAACCACCAACGGGAAAGGGCTGGTGAACGCGCTGACAATGAAAACGCTCCGCACTTTCAGCATAGACAATGAACATTCGATTCCCTCTTTGCAAGAAGTCTTAGACCTGATCGACCGGCGATGTTTCGTTAACGTTGAACTCAAGGGCAATGCAACAGCAGAACCGGTAACCAGTTTGATTGAAAAATACATCGCAGAAAAAAACTGGCAATATTCCGATTTCATCGTGTCAAGCTTCGACTGGAAAATGCTCCAGGAAATCCGCGACCTCAATCCAAAAATCCCGATTGGCGTGCTTACGGCTACCGATTTGGATTTGGCCATCGCTTTTGCGGAACACTTCGGCGCTTATGCCATCCATCCGTATTACCATTTGCTAACGTCCGAAAACACGAGGCAGATGCAGAAAAAAGGGCTTAAGGTATTCGCCTGGACCGTCAATGAAACCCAAGACCTCGCCAAAATAAAATCATTCAACCCAGACGGTATCATCACCGACTTTCCCGACAAACTATGACAACACATTATGATATATTGGTTGTTGGCGGCGGCGCTGCGGGTTTTTTTACCGCCATCAACATCGCCGAGAACCAGCCGAAACTCAAAATAGCCATACTCGAGCGCGGGCAGGAATTGCTTACCAAAGTGCGTGTTTCGGGCGGTGGTCGCTGTAATGTAACCCATGCGTGTTTTGTCCCGAATGAACTTGTGAAGTTCTATCCGCGGGGCGAAAAGGAATTGCGCGGGCCTTTTCACCAATTTTGTTCGGGCGATACCATTGAGTGGTTTGAGAAACGCGGCGTGGAACTCAAGATTGAGGAAGACGGGCGGATGTTCCCGGTGTCGGATTCGTCGCAGACCATCATCGACTGCTTTTTGTCGCTCGCTAAAAAATATAAAATCGAAATCTTGACAGGGCAAAGCGTCCAATCAATTTTCAAGACCGAAAAAACTTGGAAAGTCGAAACCAACCATGCCCAATTCAACTGTTCCAAACTCATCATGACTACCGGAAGCAACCCGAAAATATGGGAAATGCTTAAGAATTTAGGGCATTCGATTGTCGATCCGGTGCCGTCGTTGTTCACCTTTAATATCAAGGACAACCGGATTAAGGAACTTATGGGCGTTTCGGCACTGGCTTCGGTCAAGGTCAAAAATTCCAAACTCAAAGCAACAGGCCCATTATTGATAACACACTGGGGCATGAGCGGTCCGGGGATTTTGCGATTGTCTGCCTGGGGTGCGCGCGAACTCGCCGAGCGCAATTACCAATTCGTGATTGAGGTCAACTGGCTCAACGATTGGAGTGTTGGGGAAACCGAAACGCACCTCAAGGAACTTAAGCTCGAACATTCAAAAAAGGTAGTGATCAAGAAATCCCCTTTTGACTTTCCTAACCGGCTTTGGGAAAAACTCGTTTTGGCCTCGGGCATTTCGGCCGAAACCAAATGGGCCGATTTGTCTAAAAAACATCTTATCGACTTGTCGAATCAATTGACCAATGCACAGTTTCAGGTCAATGGCAAAAGCACTTTCAAAGAAGAATTCGTAACTGCGGGCGGCATCGACCTTAAGGAAATCGACTTCAAGACGATGCAAAGCAAAATCCTACCCGATTTGTATTTTGCGGGAGAAATCGTAAACATAGATGCCATCACCGGCGGATTCAACTTCCAGAATGCCTGGACCAGCGGCTATATTTTAGCAAAGGCTATCCTCGGTTGAGCCACCAGATGCTTGCATTGAGTATGGCCGCAAAAGCCACCCAGGCAAGATAAGGCACCAACAAATGACTTGCTGTTTTATCGATTGTCTTGAATCGGTACCAGGTTTCGTATATCATGAACCAGAGTATGACAATTTCGATTAGGGCGAGCAATGGATTTTGAAGCCCAAAAAACAATATCGACCACAGCGCATTGAGTGCGAGTTGCATGAGAAAGAACAACAAGGCGTTTCTGACTTCGTGCTTGTCGTTCTCCATTTTATCCCAGACGAGCCCGGCGGCAATACCCATGAGTATATAGAGCATTGTCCAGACGGGCATGAATACCCATGACGGCGGATTGAAAACTGGTTTTTCTAGTGTCGGGAACCAAGTCTGTACACTACTTTGGGTGGCGATTCCTGAGAGGTAACCCACGGCGAGGCAGGTGGCCACGCATACGGCAATTTTAAGGTATTTGTTCATGGCAATTTTTTATGATGGCGCAAGGCATCGAACAATCGATGGATTCGGGTGGATGTTTAGGGAAATTATGGCCTTAAAAGTAACTATTTTACCCGCGGCATCAAATAACCAAATGCTAATAAAAACAAAAAGTATTTCGTGTAAATTTGTGCCATGATTACAGCAAATGATTTTATCGCGCCAACAACCTCGAAAACCATCGCCGATGGGCAATTCTGTTGGAGCGCACCGAGCAACATTGCGTTGGTTAAATATTGGGGCAAGCAAGAGCCACAACTTCCGGCAAATCCGTCAATCAGTTTGACGCTGAACCGCTGTAAAACCATCACCACACTTGGTTTTACTGCAAAGCAAGCCAACAGAAACTTCTCCTTCGATTTGCTTTTTGAAGGCCAGCCCAAACCAGATTTCAGACCCAAAATCCAAAAGTTCTTTGAGCGGATAGCCCAATACTGCCCGTACCTGAAACAATATCATTTTACAATCGATACACGCAATACGTTTCCGCACAGTTCGGGCATCGCATCGTCGGCGTCTGGCATGGCGGCTTTGGCGGTGAATATCATGAGCCTTGAGAAAGCGTTGTTTCCTGAAATGACCGAGGATTATTTTAACCGTAAGGCTTCGTTTTTAGCGCGTTTGGGTTCGGGTAGTGCATGCCGGAGCATCTCAGGACAAGTAGTGGTTTGGGGAAAACACGCCGAGATTGCAGACAGTTCTGATTTGTTTGGTGTGCCTTTTTCGGGAAAAATTCACGACAATTTCAAAAATTTCCAGGATACGATTCTACTGGTTGACAAGGGCGAGAAACAAGTGTCGAGTACCGTTGGCCACGAATTGATGAATGGCCATGCTTTTGCACAACAACGGTTTGCTCAGGCGCATGAAAACCTGTCGAGGGTCAAATTTATTCTTGAAACCGGCGATCTCGACGCCTTCATCCAGATTGTGGAAAGTGAAGCTCTTACGCTGCACGCGATGATGATGACCTCATTGCCTTATTTCATTTTGATGAAACCCAATACTTTAGAAATCATCAACCGGATCTGGAAATTTCGTTCGCAGGCCAATATTCCGGTTTGTTTTACGTTAGATGCCGGAGCAAATGTGCATATTTTGTATCCCGAAAACGTTAGCGCTGCCGTTTTGGAGTTTATTCAGCGTGAATTAGTTGGCTATTGTAAAAATGGTGAGTACATTTGTGATGGAATCGGTGTCGGTTCGCAAAAATTATAATTTTTCAAACCACTATGAAAGGACCTTTATTTTACTCAAAAATATTACTTTTCGGAGAATACGGAATCATCAAAGACTCCAAAGGTTTATCTATTCCTTATAACTTTTACAACGGTGCCTTGAAGTCTGATGGCAACGAGTCGGCCGAAGCCAAAAAATCCAATAAAAACCTCGAACGTTTCGTCTCGTATCTTGAAGACTTGCAAACCGAACAGCCGAACCTTGTAGCTTTTGACATGGAAGCCTTGAGACGCGATGTAGCGGGCGGAATGTACTTTGATTCGAGTATTCCGCAAGGTTACGGTGTGGGCAGCAGTGGCGCACTCGTGGCGGCGATTTACGACAAATACGCCCAAAACAAAATCACCGTTTTAGAGAACCTGACGCGCGAGAAGTTGTTGCAGCTCAAATCGATTTTCGGACAGATGGAATCGTTTTTCCATGGTAAAAGCTCGGGTCTCGACCCGCTCAACAGTTATTTGAGCATCCCGATCCTAATCAACTCCAAAGACAATATCGAGGCCACCGGAATCCCAACCCAAAGCGCGCAAGGCAAAGGCGCGGTGTTCTTGCTCGATTCTGGAATTGTGGGTGAAACCGCTCCAATGGTAAACATTTTCATGGAAAACCTCAAAGACCAGGGTTTTAGGGCCATGCTTAAAAATCAATTCATCAAATACACCGATGCCTGCGTAGAAAATTTCCTTGGCGGCGACCTGAAATCGTTGTTTTCTAATACCAAGAAATTGTCGAAGGTGGTGTTAAACAACTTCAAGCCGATGATCCCCGAAGCCTTCCACGGCATCTGGCAAAAAGGCATCGATACCAACGACTACTACCTCAAACTCTGCGGATCTGGTGGTGGCGGTTACATCCTGGGCTTTACCGAAGACCTTGAAAAAGCAAAAGCATCCTTGAAAGACTACAAACTAGAAGTAGTGTATCAATTTTAAAACGGTACAAGGCACAGGCGGCAAGGTGCAGGGAAGCGTGCAAACCTTGAACCCTGAGCCCTCAACCCTTAAACCCTTTTTATGTTAAGCAGAAAAAACAAATTGCTCTTGCTCAAAATTGTCAGTTTGTTCTCTGTGGTACGCGGTTACAACATTCCCATTATCATTTTGGCGCAATACCTGTCGGCGATTTTTATCTTCGCGCCGCACAAGGGTGCGCTAAACATCCTGCTGGATTTTAACCTGTTCATCATTGTACTTGCCTCGGGTCTTACCATTGCCTCGGGCTACATCATCAACAGTTTTTACGACAGCAAGAAAGATTTAATCAATCGGCCCAACAAATCCAAACTCGACCGTTTGGTGAGCCAGAAGACGAAACTGCAAGTATATTTTGGGCTTAACTTTTTTGTGGCACTGATTGCGTGTTTTGTGTCGGTACGCGCCGTGGTTTTTTTCTCCACTTACATATTCCTGATTTGGCTCTACTCGCACAAGATCAAAAAGATCCTGGTTCATGGCAATCTGATGGCGGCGTTCCTGGCGGTATTGCCTTTCTTTGCGATTTTGCTCTATTATAAGAATTTTTACGAGGTGGTTTTCTTTCATGCAGCCTTCCTGTTTCTATTGTTGTTGGTGCGCGAGATGGTCAAGGACCTCGAGAACATCACCGGAGATCTGGCCAACGATTACCGCACCATTCCTATTGTCTACGGCGAAACTGCCGCCAAAAGAACCATCAGCATTTTACTGTTGCTCACGGTGATCCCAGTGTATTATCTGGTCAATGTGTTCGACGTAGGTTATATGGACATTTACTTTTACGTGGGTTTCATTATCATGATCTTCTTTGGCATCCAACTCTGGAAATCAAACTCCAAACCGCAATTCGTATGGCTGCACAACACCTTGAAATTACTCATAGTCGCCGGTGTTTTTTCAATCGTACTGATCAATCCCGAAGTGCTTTGGCATGGCAAAAAGTTATTGACTACTATATAATTTTTTAGAAGCCAATTCCCGCTGTCCGCTTTATCTTTTCCTTGCTAAAGAAGCAAGAAAAAGGATGCCGCTGCCATCGGGGCTAGGGCATCAATCTCAAATTCAACCGTAAACTTCCATCATAAAAACCTATCTTTGCCGCAGACTCGAGGCGAAAGCCGAACAGATTGAAAATAAAATTAAGATTATGAATAAAGAAGGCAACAACAAACGCGGTGGCGCTTCGGGAGCAAACCCAAGCAGACCCAATTCAAACAAGCCCACCCGAGGCAAAGCCGAACGGAGCGCAGCTAAACCGCCAATGCCGAAACGTTCGCAAAAGCCTAAAAAAGCGGCTCCGGCTGCCGAAAAAGCATCCGACAAACCGGTAAAAAAAGCCAATCAGGCACCAAAAAGGATTAAGGAAAAAGACGAGATCCGCCTCAATAAATACATCGCCAACTCGGGCGCCTGCTCGCGTCGTGATGCCGATATTTACATCCAGTCGGGCAATGTGAAGGTCAATAACATCGTGGTCACAGAAATGGGCTACCTGGTTAAACCCGGCGATGTCGTAAACTTTGACGGCGCCACCATCACCCCAGAAAAGAAAGAATACATCCTGCTCAATAAGCCTAAGAATTTTACGACTTCACTAGATGAAGGACAGGAATTCCGCAATGTGCTCGAGCTCGTCAAAGGCTCAACGACCGCCAAAATTGCACCGATTGGCCGTATGGACAAGAACACCACTGGCTTGTTGCTGTTTACCAACGACACCGACATGATTAGGAAGTTTGGCTTGCCCAACCAGAAATCGTCTAAGATATATCAGGTGTCGCTAGACAAAAACCTCAAATTCGAAGACCTTGAGAAAATTGCAGGCGGCGTAACGCTAGACGGGCACCGTTTGTATGTGGGCGAAATTACTTATATAGATGACCAGCCAAAAACAGAAATCGGACTCAATTTGCGTACAGCGAACGTAAAAGTAGTACGCGCCATCTTTGAAAATTTTGATTACAACGTCCTTAAGATTGACCGCGTTTCGTTTGCCGGATTGACCAAGAAGAACTTACCGCGCGGCAATTGGCGCTACCTGACAGAACAGGAAATCATTAATTTGAAGAATATGTAACGCGCCTGAACCCCTGATAAAAAAAACGAATATCTATAAATTCCTGCTATCTTTAGCGGGAATTTCTTTTTTATGACACCCGAACAAAATTTATCGATTGCCCACAAATGGTTCGACGCGTTCAACCAGCACAACCTGGACCAATTGTTGTCTTTGTATGATGATGAGGCCGAGCATTTCAGCCCGAAACTCAAAATCAAAAAGCCCGAAACCAATGGATTGGTCAAAGGTAAAACTGCCTTATACGAATGGTGGCACGAGGCTTTTGAATTGCTGCCTACCCTGCACTATCGCGTGACTTCGCTCACGGCCAATAACGACCGTGTCTTTATGGAGTATGTACGGACTGTTGCCCAACAGGAAGACATGCTCGTGGCCGAAGTTTTGGAGATTAAGGATGGGAAGATTGTGTTCTCGCGCGTGTATCATGGGTGAGTTTCAAGGTTTGAAACTACTAACTCCATAAAAAAAGCCCTCCTGAAAAGAAGGGCTTTTTTGTGCGGGTAATAGGACTCGAACCTACACGCCTTGCGGCACCAGATCCTAAGTCTGGCATGTCTACCAATTTCACCATACCCGCGGGTAATGTGGGTGCAAATATAAAAAGAATAATCAATTGCCACGCCAATTCGCAAATTTTTTTTTGCCTGAAAATGAATTTTCACAATCTGGTCTTATCATCAACTCCAGAATGCACTTATCGGCATCATTGTCAATTGTCAATTATCAATTGTCAATTATCCATTTTTTTCTGCGCATTATTCGTATTTTTGGATTGGTTAAAACTAAAAACAAAATGGACAACATCAAATCGTACGTGCAACAGCACAAAGACCGATTCATCAATGAACTCATAGAACTTTTAAAAATCCCGTCGGTTAGTGCCGACCCAGCGTACTCTCAGGACGTAATAGATACTGCCGATGCCGTCAAAGCCAGCCTCGAAAAAGCCGGCTGTGATTTTGTAGAAATCTGCGATACGCCCGGTTACCCTATTGTATACGGCGAAAAAACGATCGATAAAAACCTGCCTACCGTACTGGTTTACGGCCATTACGACGTGCAACCGCCAGACCCTATGGATCTGTGGACTTCACCGCCGTTCGAGCCTGTCATAAAAACCACAGAAATCCATCCCGAAGGTGCCATTTTTGCTCGCGGAAGTTGTGACGACAAAGGCCAAATGTACATGCACGTCAAGGCGTTAGAATACATGGTACAATCCAACTCCTTGCCTTGCAATGTCAAATTCATGATCGAGGGCGAAGAAGAAGTAGGCTCAAAAAGCCTCGGCTGGTTTGTAGAACGCAACCAGGAAAAACTCAAATGCGATGTTATCCTGATCTCCGATACCGGAATGATCTCTAACCAACAACCCTCCATCACCACCGGTTTGCGCGGATTGAGTTACGTTGAAGTCGAAGTAACCGGTCCAAACCGAGATTTACATTCGGGATTATACGGCGGCGCGGTGGCCAACCCAATCAACGTCCTGGCCAAAATGATCGCTTCATTGCACGACGAAAACAACCACATCACGATTCCCGGTTTTTACGACAAAGTACAGGAACTTTCACCAGAAGAGCGCGCCGAAATGGCCAAAGCACCTTTTGATCTTGACAAATACAAAAAAGCGCTCGACCTCAACGACATCTACGGCGAGAAAGGTTATGTGACCAACGAACGCAACTCCATCCGCCCAACACTCGATGTCAACGGTATTTGGGGCGGCTACACCGGCGAAGGTGCCAAAACCGTCATTGCAAGTAAGGCATTCGCAAAAATTTCGATGCGCCTTGTACCAAACCAGGACTGGGAAGAAATCACCGAATTGTTCACCAAGCACTTTGAAAGCATCGCGCCAAGCGGTGTCACCGTTAAAGTAAAACCGCACCACGGCGGGCAAGGTTATGTTACGCCAATCGACAGCATTGGCTATAAGGCGGCCAATAAAGCGTATACCGAAACCTTTGGTGTTCCTGCGATTCCGGTACGTTCGGGCGGATCGATACCGATTGTGGCGTTATTCGAGAAAGAACTCAAAAGCAAAACCATTCTCATGGGATTTGGGCTCGACAGCGACGCGATCCACTCGCCCAATGAGCATTTCGGGATTTTCAATTACCTTAAGGGCATTGAGACGATTCCGTTATTTTACAAATACTTCGTCGAGTTATCGAAATAAATCAGAATCCGCTGTAATGGCGGATTTTTTTATGGCGCCACAGGCAGGCTGTTCGCTATATCTTTTTACCCTTTGGGATAAAAAGGATGCCGCTGCCATCCCTGGCGCAATGCGGTTTCACCGGGAGATTCTGGTTTTGAATCGTTTTTCTTAACTTTTGCCTGCCGCAAATGCAAAAGAAGGCCCTCGCGGCAGCGACGCGTTAGGGATTACCTTCGGTCAGTTCGGCCTTCGGCCTCGGGTGCAGCGAAAATCCTTTTGCAAAAAGGATTGCCCGGAGTGCAACGCAGGAAAATCTCTTTTTATCAAAAGATTGCAGCGGAAAGCCCGGCCGCACAAACTACATCAATCGAAGAAAAGACTTCATTGCGGCAAACGTCCTACTTATTCTTCTCCTCAATCCACTTCGACATATATTTTGTACTCGCCATGGTGTGGTGCTGCAATATTGCACCGAAAAAATTCGACTCGCGATGCGTTTTCAGGTTGGTCTGCACCGATAAAATACGATGGATAAAATTCTGGACGAAAAGTACTTTCGAATACCGAGTGTTGACAATCGCGATTCCATTTTGTTGGGCTTGTTTCCATAACTTTTCATCTGCAAACAGTTGAATTATTGCGGTTACCATTTGAGGAATTTCATCGGTGATAACACCATTCCAAGGTAAAATGCCCGACATTGATTCGGCTCCGATTGACGTAGTGACACTGGGCGTGCCGCATTGCATCGCCTCGAGCAATTTGGTTTTTGAGCCCGCTCCGAAGCGCATAGGTGCTATAACTACTCTCGCTTTTTTTACCACATCGGCGGCGTTTTCTGCTCTTCCCATAATCAGAAAATTGTCTTTGGCATTGTGCAATTGCAGTACTTTTTGGGATGGATAAGCACCATAAATCCTCATAGAAGCTTCGGGTAATTGTTTCCGTATCGAAGGCCAAATGTGGGATTTTAAAAATTGCACCGCGTCCCAATTGGGCTCGTGCAGGAAGTTGCCGATGAAGATAAAATCCTTTCGGTCTTGAAAAGTTGGCCAATCGGATTGGGTGATTGCGTCGATTGGATCTACCAGAAACGGCAAATAGTACAAAAGTTGCGGGTCGATTTTGAATTGGCTTTTCAGCAAGTCCATTTCGGTTTCAGAAATCAACAGCGACAAATCTGAGCGCAAAATACTTGCTATTTCGCGTTTGGCTGTATCCGAGAATAATGCGTCGCGGCTCAAATCCAGCCCTGCCTTCGACGCTTTCTGCCGCGACAGTCGCAAACTGTGCAAGTCGATTGTGTCGAGAATTCGCAGCGCATCGGGGCAATTTTCGGCCACGCGCCAGCCAAATTGCTCCTCAACCATGAAGCGATCAAACAGCACTATCGACGGATCGAGCGCTTTCACAAAAGCATCAAAACTTGAGTCATTAAGTACTATGGACACTTTTTCAACACCAATCGAAGTGACATCGAACATAAATTCACTATCGGCGGCGGCACTTGCAAACGTTACTTTCCAGCCTTGTTGCTGGAAAACCTCAATGAGTTGCAGCATGCGTGTTCCGGCACCTGAGGAGTTGGGTTCTGGCCACACGAAGCCAATGATGAGTATGTTTTGTGGTCTGTCCATATTCTATGTGTGCAAAATAACGGTTTAATTTCAAAACAAATTCGTCCTTAACAACATTGTATTTCTTTTGGCGTTACTTTTGTAAACATCATCAATCATCAAACTGAGCTTCGGTAAAATGGCGCTCACAAATCAATCATCATGCTTAAACAATTTTTCCTCCTGTGTTCTGGAGCCGACCAAAATCTTTTAAAAGATTGCTCCAAAGGCGAACAAACCAAATTCATCGGCATTGGTGCCACGGTTTTCTTCACCGCAGTTATGGCGTTCATTGCGAGCAGTTATGCACTGTTTACCGTTTTCGACAATCCGTACATCGCGATGGGCTTTGGCCTGGTTTGGGGATTGTTGATCTTTAACCTTGACCGTTTTATCGTTTCGACAATCCGCAAACGCGACAATCTTGCGAGTGAGTTTTTACAGGCGACCCCGCGGATTATCCTTGCGGTCATTATCGCGATTGTGATTTCAAAACCGCTCGAGATCAAGATTTTTGAAAAGGAAATCAACACCGTCTTGCTGAAGGAGAAAAATGCGATGGCGCTCAACAACAAAAAGGAAGTCTCAAATTATTTTAAATCCGACCTCGAGAAGAACAAAGCCCAAACTGATAGTCTCAAGTCAGAAATCACACGCAAGGAAAAAGAAGTCAATACGCTTTACGAAACCTACATCGCCGAAGCCGAAGGCACCAAAGGCACCATGAAACTCGGCAAAGGCCCCGTTTTTAAAGAGAAAATCGCCAAGCACGATCTGGCCAAAGCCGAATTGGATACGCTGCGCAAAAACAATCTTGCCAAAATCGCAGCCAATGAAAAACAAGCCAAAACCCTACAAACCGATCTGGACAAAAAAGTGAGCGAAACCCAACCCATCATTGACGGTTTCGACGGGCTTATGGCGCGCATCAACGCGCTCAACAAACTGCCGTTATTGCCTTCGTTGTTTATCATGCTGTTGTTCCTCGCGATCGAAACCTCACCCATCATCGCCAAATTGTTGTCGCCAAAGGGCGAATACGATTTCAAACTCGAAGACATCGAAACCGCGCTCAAAGCGACGTTATCACAAGACAAGTACCAGCGCGATTTGCTCGTAAAAACCTCTGCCGCGATGCACGACAAGGTCTACGCCGATATTGCCGAAGACAAGGAATTGTACAAACTGCAACGCAGCAAAGCCATAGAATTACTGGAATTGCAAGCCAACGGCTTTTTAGAGAAACAGCGACGCACGTTGTAAAGGCGCAAAGCCCACAAAATTTTGAGATTAAAAAAGCCCAGTGAACTCTGGGCTTTTTTGTTTTTTTTTGCCTATAAAGTTTGTGTGCTGAAACTGAGACTGCAAAATCTTAACAAAATAGGCAGAATTTCCGCTTGCCAGTCTGACCGCGATTCTTTAAGGGATGCATCCGCCCCTTCCCTGAAGGTAAAATACAAATTTTTCAAAATCCCGCTTTACAGAAAATCTACCTTTTTCGTTAAATCTGGTCAACTCACTCGCGCCATTTGAAGTAACCAAGGTTGTTGTGATTTTACATCAATCCCAGGATTTCCTTTTTCAAAGCATCGTATTCGGCTTGCAGGATGAGCCCATTGTCGAGCAGTTTTTTGTAGTTCTGCAATTTCTCGAAGAGTTCTTCGCTAGAAAGGTTTGCATTTGATGTTTCGGTTGGCGGATTGCCGTCTTCATCGGGATGCTGTTTTTCATCGCGGTAACCCGAAATGGCTACGGGAATCAGTTCGGCGTAATCGGTGACTTCTTCGGCAGCTATTTCTTCTATGATTTGGTGTTCTGCGGTAGTTACCGTTTCCTTTAGCGGTGAGACACCCTCTTTGAGTGCGTCGAGTTGCTCTTTGGCGTAGGTGTAAATTTTGCGTGCCTGCGCTTTTGGAATGTAATCGATAGAAATCGTGAGCTGGGTTTTGGTCGAGAAGGAGAACTCGGATCCTAAAATGTTTTCCTTGACGAACGTGGCGGCGATATCGTCCCAATTGTAATCGGTAAAATCCATAGAAAGCCCGAGATTCTTGGGTTTGCAGAGGATGATTCTTTTATTGGTGAGCACAATGCTGTCTGGCAAAACGGTAATGGCGGGCTTTTTCTGCACACCAATATAACCCACTTCCTCGCCCTTCATCAATAAATCGTTAAGTTTAGCGGTGATTTTTTCTATCGCTTTCGGGTCTTGTTCTTCGTTGAGGAAACTCTTGAGATGTTCGTTCATGGCAATGGCTTTTGTAAATCAAAACGGTTCGACCGGCATTTTATTGGCGTAAAAATACGGCTAATTCGGCAATGCGTCAATCTCGGCCTGCAATTTCCTGGTAAGTCCTTTGAAAACGACGGCGTACGAATGATCGATGAGTTCGCGTACCATGGAATCTGGGACATCGCGGTTTACGGCGACGGTATTCCAATGGATTTTGCTCATATGATAACCCGGCTGGATATCGGCAAATTCGGCACGCAGTTCGAGCGCCTTGTCAGGGTCGCATTTGAGGTTGACCGAAGGATTACCCGCTTCCCATTCTTTGAGCGAGGCGAGCGCGAACATTTTGCCGCCTACTTTAAAAACGAGCGTATCTTCATCGAAAGGGAAATGTTCGGTGACGGCTTTTTTAGAAAGGCAATAGTCAAAGTATTGTTCAATATTCATAACGTTTGTTTTTCTGGAAACGGTTGCCCGCGTGAGGGATGGCAGCGGTTATCCTTTTGCGACGGCAGGAACAAAAGATAAAAGCGTACAGCCCGACCCGCAGGGACACGCCCTAATTTTTAATTACTTTCTCCATCATTTTTTGGGGATGTGCCAGCGCGGTGAATCCGAATTTCTCATACAAGAAATGGGCATCGGAGGTGGCGAGGCGCCAAATCTTTACCTGTTGCAATTGCGGTTCATTCATCATCGCATCGATTAATATCGAGGAATAGCCTTTGCCGCGGTGCTCGGGTGTAATGAAAACGTCCATGAGATACGCGAAAACCACGTAATCGGTGACCACGCGCGCAAAACCCACTTGCTCACCATCGAGGTAAATCCCGAAGCAGAACGAGGCATCGATGGTGGTCTGGACTTCCTCGATGGTTCGTCCGGCGGCCCAATAAATATCCTTGAGGAAATTTTGGATGAACGGGACGTTGAGGCGGGTTTTGTCTGTAGAAACGGAGATCATAATGGACAATTGATAATTGATAATGGATAATTGATGATGGATAGCTATTGGTTGGTGGCGTAGAGGATGGGTTTGGATGGTGTGGCGTCATTCTCGAACGAGGCGATTTGTAAGTTGAGCAGGTAACTGCCGTCGGGTACAGCATCGGGTACGAAAATGAGTTCGGTGATGGTGGTTTCGTGGCGCGCGTCGGCGTTGGGATTGTTCACATCGGTGAGGTTCCAGAACGCTTTGTGTGCGAGGAGTTTGCCTTCGTCGTGTTCTTTGTCTACGCTGGGCAAATCAATGAGCAAATGGCGGATGCCGAGTTCCCGGATATAAGTGGCGGCGGCCTCATCGAGATACGGCGGATTGGTGTGCGAATACTTGCGCGACAGCTTTTCCCCGTCATTAGGCAAGGTGCGGATGACGATGGCTTCGGGCGTTTTGCCTTCGAGCGCCGCCATGATC